>Ga0316207_10000241_pt1 | contig 106034 bp, 81 predicted proteins | sample 6weekpyrite_MG_FD_204943 | JGI IMG/M metagenome (GOLD analysis project Ga0316207, IMG submission 204943) | Microbial mat bacterial communities from mineral coupon in-situ incubated in ocean water Damariscotta River, Maine, United States -... | ecosystem: Environmental > Aquatic > Marine >...
GTCCTTGCCTCTTGTGTTGAGTGTTTCAAAGATTAAATAAGCATCGTCCTCGTCATCGAGTTCAATAAAAATCACCTTTAGATCAAGTATGCAATCTCTAATTTTTCTAAGATTAGTGGAAATTAATTTCGACTTGTCATCATCTTTTATCGTGGTGTTTATTTTAATTGAGTCAACTATTCCTCTTACTAACTTTTCTGATTGCTTAAAAGCATTCTGTAGGGTTTTTTCTTCTTCCAAGGGTGTTACGTCCAGGTCTGCATCACCAAATTTCTGTATATGCTCCTGAAGATATGGATAAGAAGATTCCGAGGTTAAGATATATTCCGGTACATTATCGATATTCTTTCGTTCTATCAGAGAATGAACTCCTTTAGCTGAATCTGTGAGATCTAGATCATCCATTACATTTCTCAATACACATAAGAGAATAGTAATAGTGGTCATTCGCTGCTGTCCATCAACTATACCAAAGTACCCCTTTTCTTGCTTGTAAACGACCATTGATCCGATGAAGTAGTCATCATCACTATCAATTATGATATCTGTCCAGAAATCTAGAATATGATCCTTTTCCCAGCTATAAGGGCGCTGAAAACGTGGAATCCGATAATACCCAGACTGAAGTATTGACCTTATATCTTTATCAGTTGATTCAATTTTCATAATATAGGAATTTTTCCTTCTTTATTCATTGTGAGGCACTAACGGCTTAGCTATGGGGTGTATGTTTTCTATGCGCCCCGTGCGAAGCACTTTAGTTGTGCATTATTCATATGATTTTATAAATAACGTCACCATAACCCCAGATTATTGTGCCTAATATCATTGCTGTTGCAGAAAACTTAGTTACAAGAAGGTACATAGAATTGTACATTTTAGGTAGATCAACTGGAACTGTGCATTTTGTATTGAATAAATCAAAATAGTCATACATTGTGATTAATTTGTATTCTGCAATTGCAGCTAAAACAACCATAAGTGAACCACTGCGCTGAAACCAGGTAGCAGGTGTTTCATCCAGTGGCACTATTTGTGGAAAATAAATAGTAAACATTGGAGGCAAAAATGCAGATAAGCTTAGTAAGCCATATTTCCATAGTTTAAAGCTTACAATTTTTAAATGCTCTTTTTCATTCATTAACTTTTACTCATAATGTTTATACCCTACTATTGAGGTGTTATAACTCATCAATAGTAGGGTATAAAATCAAACAGTTCTGTAAGTTATTAACTCTTCAAAAATTTGTCCTTTAAAAATACTCCATATCTCGTCTTATTAAAAGGGTTTTATTAAGATTGCTCAGTCGAGCCATTCAATATTAAGTCCACTAGACAATTGATTAAACAGATTGTTTTTTAGAAACTTTTCTTTAAAAAACCTTGGCCTTTTAAACAATCTCTGTGCTAGAGTTTGGAGGATTATTTTTATAGCGAATCGCAAAGCGACAGCCCCGTTGGTTTTAAAAGTATCACGGGGATGCCACAACGACTTTACGCATTAACAACGTAGATGATTGGCTTGAAAATAATTAACAAAAACCAATACTTAAATAAAGGAGTAGCCTATCGAGAATCTCATAAACTAAACCAAGAATGACAATCGCTGACCTAAGGTGCTCGACACACCAAAAGCCAGCTAACCACAACACCTGTACAAGAGGTAATTATGGCTAGAAAATATTCTACGCTACGAACCCGCTTTGTCCAAAGCAAATTAGTAGCGAATACAAACTTTTTTAAAGTATCGGCTCAAAACCCGACTCAATTGTCTGGGCAAACAGCATCTATATTAGAACTTAAGTCTGATTTTTCAGATAACAGTTTTAACGCTGTGCAATCCACGCCCGCACTTTCAACACTGCTTAACGACATTCTACCCACCACCATGGAAACCCTGCGCTCGCATGTTAATTACCTGCTGAGCCTGCCTTTGCCCGTGGGTGAGAAAAACCGTTTGTTGTTGAAATACTGGGCGATGGAGTGCCGGCTTGAGGCGCTGCGTTTGTTGCTTGATGAAGCTGAGGCGAGTGGGGTGGGGTTGGGGGAGGATGGGGTTGACCTTTCTTGCTTTGATCTTTCCGCATTTGGCTTGACCGGGTTTGATTTATCCGGGTTTGATTGGGCGGAATCTTTTTAGTTTTGTGGTTGATTTAGCTGGGGGACAACAGGTTGATTGCTCGGTGCCAGATTTCTGGTGCTGGGTTTCCTTTTTGGTTTTAAACCTCCTTATGTTAAATCTCCCCGGGTCAAATCTCCTCGAGCCAAATCTCCTCGAGTCAAATCTCCCCCAGCCCCTCTTTTTCTAAGAGGGGAGTTGAGCAAATTGTGTTGGGTGGTTTTTATGTTTACTGGTTTTTTATTAGCGTCCATTCGCGTCCATTTGCGGAAAAAATTGCTTTTGACTTTTAATCAAACTGAAGTTTTTACATTACTTTAATAAGGACAACTATGAAACAGAATAAGAGGTTACTTAAAGATCGGTTTATTGAAGCGATAGTCTCCGGTGAATTAGGCACTATTGAAGACCGGGGCATTGTGTTTACCTTGAAAGATTTTAAAGCGGTTTTTGCGGATATTAAAACCGACTATATAAATTCTTTTTTACCAGCCGCCACCATCGAGCCGGGGCGGGAAACCATGAGTCACACGAAGTATTTATTTCGGGTGCGTAAGGGGGTTTATCTGGTTCATCCGGACTTGCTTAACATGTCTGAAAAAAAGTTTCGATCGGACGAGCTTATTAACCAGGTGCTTTGAAATAAAATGTTTCTGCCGCCTGAAATTTAATGCGAACACCCATCGTAACTAACCCACTGTCATTAACAGGAATGCTAATTAATAAGTTTCTGTTGATTGTTTGGGTGGGTGTCCTGATACATGGGTGGACTCACATAAAGAAAAAATCGCTACACCATCAGCAGGCGCTGACAGTATAGCGATTTGTTGTGCATTAAAATTGTAACACCCGCCGCCAAGTTAGCCAGCGGTATGTAACTGTTTTAATCTATTGAATCGTTATATTCAAATAGGTGCCGTAGCCACTCGCCGGGCTGCTATCCAGTACCTGCACCCAAATAGATGTGCTGGCTGCGGTTATTGAGCAGACCGCTTTTCTGGTTACCGTTGCACTTGAGCTGTAAGTACAGGCAGAGGCAATGGGTGTGTCGGCAATTAAATCGGCCTGGCTTGTATAGAGTTTGACCTGATCAAATGAATACAGTAAATCTACGCTCACCTGATACGTTGACGCTGCGGTTAAACCATTAATTTGATAATTACTTTGCAGTGCTGGTGCACCCATTTGCCCCGCATAGGGAGTCAGGTTAATAGTGCTGGCGTCTAACATAACAGGTGTACCGGTGCTGCCCTCTGATGTGGGAATAGGTAACACATCAAGCGTGAACTCCGAGCCTAAAAATGAGTTGGTGCCTGAAACATTAATGTAGGTATCAACCACGCCACCATTGGCACTGGTTGCCACACAGGCATCGACTATGTCATCCACATTGGTAGAGGGGCAGTAGCCACCGTTTGCAAAAGCGATATAATCCAGATTATCGAAAACCGTCAGGTTAGCATTTCCCGTCTGGTTTTTAATCACATAAAGATATTCAACCTTACCGCTTAGCCCACTGATTTTATAGTAACTGTCGGTTTTATCGACGCTGCCAGAATGGGGCAGGTCAGCTGTGCCATAGGCCAGTGTAAGCTCAGCACCTTCGGCTCCTTCCCGGGCCAGCCCCTGCACCAGATTCAGTACAAAATGTGCTCCGCTCGATGAACCGCTAACCTCTACAAGCAGTTCACCCGCGGCACTGGATGTCGCGCCACACAATTCATCTTGCGTGTTGGCATTAAATGAACTGCATCGTTCAAACGAGAGAACCCCATCGTAAACGCGTAGAGTTGCATTACCGGTCAGGTTCGTCAGGCTCACCTCGTATAGCGCGCTTGCCTGCAAACCGCTGACCTTATAATAACTGGTCGTTGTTGCGACCTGGCCGTTATAGGGTAGATCAACGGGGTTTAATAAAACCGGGCTAACATCACTGCCTTCATTCACCGCACCCGCGCTGATACCCAGCGTGTAATAAGCGCCATAGTTAGAACCTCTATCCGCGACCTGAATATTTACAACGCCTGAATTATTGGCCTTCGCGGTGCATAAAACATCAGAAACTATTGATGAACAACCTGCATACAGGTACACGGTGTCAGTTAAATTTGTCAGGCTAACATCATACAACTGCCCGGCTACCAGACCGGTAATTTCATACGTACTTTTATTTGTAGAATCACCATCGGTTGATGCGGTGCGTGGAAAATCACCCAGGCCTAAGCCGATTATACTTTCATCGACTGGTTGTAAGGCCAGGCTAATGGTGAAGGCTGTGCCATTCGCGGTCTCGCTTCCATCAACCATTAACCAGATTGAGGTATCGGTTGCTGTTACTGCAATATAGCGATAACTGTCTCTGCTAATATATTGAAAGTAAAAATAATCTGAACTTGAAGTGCTACCAAAGCCGGTGCCATCGTCATACACATACCAGCCGGCAGATTCATTGGCATTCGTATCCGCGTCGGTAATCGCAACTATGTAAGTTTCACCAATGGTCAGGCCACTAAACTCATAATAACTTTGATCGCTACTTACATTACCCGCGTGACTAACACCGCTATACACATTTGGGCCAATGGGTAATTGCACCGGTGACAAAACTGAACCTTCCGATTGATAGGGTGACAGTACCGCATTGAGTGAATATGAGGCATAGGTCACGGCGATATTATTATCAACCATTATCCACATTGAAGTGGAAGCCGCGCGACTCGTACATACCGCGTCGCCGCTTTCATAGTAAACATCTTTGCAGGCGGATTTTGTAAAGTCTCCGATGTCGGCAAAGTCGGTAAAGGTATACAAGGCATTTCCGAAGGCTGCATTGCTTAAGGTTATTGTATAAGCTTCACCGGGTGTTAAGCCGGTTAATTCATAGTAGCTTGCAGCACCACCAATGCTCCCGGCATGGGGCAGGTCAGCCGTGCCAATGGCTAATGCAATGGGTGTAACACTCGTGCCTTCTGGTTGAACCGGAGAAATGCTCGCCGAAATATCATATGCCAGACCCGTAAATTCATAATCAGACTCAACTCGAATATTTATATCGCCATTTGCATTTGTGTGAATAATGCACCGTGCGCTGCTCACGGGCTCTATCAGTACATCTTCCGTGCTACAGGCTGAGTTAAAGAAGCTGCTTTCTCCGGGGCGGTTTAAATGCAGTTCAAAACCCGTTAATGAAGTGCTTCCACTGGAATCTAAATTCGTCAGATCAACGACGTAGCTGGTGTTGGGGTTTAAGTCATTAAGTTTATAGTAACTAAGGGTATCTACACTTCCTCTATGCAATGGGTTTGTTGCGGAAGCATCCAGTACGACTGGCTCACCTGAAGTGCCTTCATTTGGATAGTATTGATTGACCCTTAGAAAATAGCTTGCGCCTAAATACTGGTGGGCAACCGATCCATCGACTTTAATCCACAGCTCACCGCTACCGGATGCACTGGCAATACAACTTTCTTTGCTGCTACCAAAATCTGATTTAGGTTTGGTAGAAGAACAGGCAATGCTTGAATAAGCACTGTCATCATAAACGTAAAGATCAACATTATCTGTATCAATAAACTCCATATAAACACGATACTGCTGACCTGCAATTAAATTACCTATGTGATAATAACTTGCAGTGTAATCCACTGTCGCATTTAACAGTGTTTCACCCAAATTAATTTCGGTCTCATTTCCGATGGCACCCTGAGAAGAATACACTCGACCTGGCAGGCCATTATCCGTAATGCCCAGGGTAAACTCGCCTTCTACCACACCCTCAACACGCACCCAGATAGAGGTGTTGGCCGCCGTTAAAAAACAACTCGCATCATTACCCAATGAAGAAGTATAACGAACAGAACGACAGGCCAGGCTGGAATACAAGTCCTGATATACAAAAAGGCTGGCACTGGCGTCAGCGGCAAGCTGTAAAGTTACCCGGTATTCGTTACCCGCCGTTAAACCCGTAATCTGGTAATAGCCGTTTAAATCTGCTGGCGCGATTTTGCTGTAAGGGAGCTGAGTGCTGGCATCTAAAGCAACCGGGGTAGTGGGGCTGCCTTCAAAATTACTTAAAACGGAAAGTGAAAGGGTATAGTTTGCGGTTAAGCTGGTGGTGCTGAAAAAATTAACTTTAATATAGACATTACCATCTGCATCCGGAACCAGGTTACAACTCGTCTCACTGGAGCAGGCTGTAATGACAGAAGTAAAATCTGAAAACTCATAAGCGGAAAATGAAGTAGAGTCGGACGATGTCAGGCTAAGCACATAAGCCTGCCCAGGTGTTAAGTCCGTTATTTTATATTCCTGACTGAAACTATTTAAGGTGTTGTCAACAGTAATAGAACCATTATAGGGAAAGCTACTGCTGGAGTTAAGTGTAATTGCGTTATTAACGGTCGGATCATCTTTATCTGGATCCGTTTGTGGCGAGCCTGAGCCACCGCCACCACAGGCAGATACGAACAAAGATAATAAAAGTATAAAAAAGCCAGTCAACAAAGATTTTTGTTTAACGACTGCACTTAATTTATTTCCAACCAATAAAACCAACATATTGCCTACCAACATTATAAAATTAAACAAAACAGTCCATGCAATTGTTAGCATAGAGTGCATAAATTTTTAACGGGATTTATTCATTTGGAAAGGATCAGACGTTGAAGGTAACGTTGATCTGTTTTGATGAGATTTAGCTCGAGCCCGAATTACCTAAAACAGGGGGCTACCGGTGACGGCTGATATTATAGGTTATTTGCTGGTATGTCCAGTGGCTATAGGCTTTAGTTAAAGTTGTTCTCGGAGCTTTAGCCGTTTTTAGCCGGTTGCGTGATGCCTGGTATGCCCCGTTCGAGGGGTTAACGGAACCTGGAAATTGCGGGATACCCTATAATAAAATCGGACACCTGGAAGAATAAAAATAATCAGAATTTATGACAGGAATAGGCGCCTTTTAGGCAGAGTTGCACTTAATTATATTTATCTCTATTTTTTCCTGGCTACCACTGAAAATATATGCCAGTCGTGTGGAATGCCTTGAGCCGTTTCGCCGGATAACTTATGTTCAGTGAAGTGACAAACTTCATAGTTTTTAAAAAGTAACTTTAGCGCTTTCTCATTAAATACCAGACTATCAGGCCATAAGGATTCTTTTGAGTTATTCGGGTCGGCCATGGTATCGTCTGGTCCAAGAAAAGAACCACAGAAAATGCCTCCATCAAAAAGGCAGGCGTAAATTTTATGCCAGACATCATTAAATTCATTTTCTGGACAGAAAAATAAACTGGCATCTGCCACAATTAAAGATGCTTCGGGATAGTTAAAGGTACTGAAGCTGTCCTGTGAAAGAATGACATTAGGGTTGTTTTTAAAACGCGTTTTGCACCTAATGATTGATTCATCTTCTATGTCATAGCCGTAGATGGTAAAACCAAGTGATGCTAAATACTCAATATCAGCCCCGGCACCACAACCGCAGTCAATGGCTATTTTGGGTTCCTTAACCAGTTCAATTGCGCGCAATAAGTCTGAACGTATTTCACTGTGTGTTGTTGCTTCGTAATAGGCTTTAATTTGATTTTTGATCATATTTTAAATGTAATGCAGATATGAAAGATCTTTACGTGCAGGTTTTACTTTAACCTGTCATAGCATCGCTTCAAAGTTTTCATGAGCCTGAGCCCGCCAGTAATCCCAAAGTCTTTATTAAATCATTTTATAGAGTTAATTTATAAAGTTAATTAATCAATCGATTTATAAAACAATCAATTTTTCCCTACACATATTAGCCAGAAATTCTGATGAAATTGTGCTGAACCCATGTTCTATTATATAGGCTACCTAATTGTTTAGCAGTGAGGTGTTATTAAGTTAAGAGAGGTTTAATCATCAGGATACAAGCACATTCAACCTAAGGAAGGTGAAAAAATGACTACATCAACTACACAACATATTGAACCCGCAAATCAACTGATTGTTACTGTTCAGGATCATACCTATAACTATTGCGAAAAAGCAAGCGTTAGCATCAAAATGAAACATGCCAAACACTGGCAAAAAATTCCATTCAACAACGAGCGAAATAGCTATATACAATATAATTTACCCGCCGGGTGCTACGATTTAATTGTGGCAGGAAAAAAAGGCTGGATCAGCGACGAAAGGGAAATTGATATAAAAGATGGATCTAATACTATCTATTCCAGTATTGCACCCGCCAATACCCCATTCTATCTCGCGGCGGATAATGAAAAGGTTTTTTATCAGCCTGTTGAGAATACCGTATTACTCTGGGTATTCGGAAACGAGGGAGATCGGTGCATCTCGGAGACCTGTAAAAAAAATAAAATTTCTTTCAGTAAACCGAATGTTTTAACCGCGGAAGAGGCCAACACCAATGGCTCACATTATTTCATTGATTTACCTGAAAAAGAAAAAGCCAGGGAAGCCTTTCTCGATAAATTATACACACTGGTTAATAAGGAAATAAAGACACGTGGCATCACGGCGCACATTACGCTTCCCATCGTTAAAGGTAAAACGATTACCGAGGGGTTGACGAACGAGCTGATCGTTAAATTTAAAAGCCACGTGAGTGATAAGGACGTGTTTAAAATTGCCAAACGTTACGGGCTGAGGGTGGTTCGCACAATACATTATCTGGGTAATGCTTATCTGTTACGTTATGGAAAATACCCCAGCTATGAATCCTTTAAACGTTTTCTTGATTTGAGAGCAAAGCTGCCCATTGAATGGTTGGAGCCTAATCGCATCGAACCGGTTACCCTGGATATCTTTTCGCCCAATGATTTTTTATATCCGGAGCAGCCGCATTTTCCATTGATTAATGCCGATGATGCCTGGGATTCACTGGACGATATTAATGTCAATATACGTTCCGGTAGCCCGGACATTACCATCGCTGTTTTTGATGTGAATGGGGTGAGTCCAAGTCACCCGGATTTAACCGGTAACTTAACTGATGGCACAGCTAAAATGGTAGCCAATTTTGATTTCAATAACTGGCAAAATCAAACCGTTGCAAACCTGGGGGGCGATCACGGAACCGAGTGTGCATCAAGTGCCACGGGACGTTTTAATAACGCATCCGGCGCAACTGGCCTGGCAGGTAATTGTCATTTAATTGGTGCCAGTCTTGGGCCTACTTTGTTAGATCAGGCGGATGCCTGGATGTGGGCCGCTGGCTTTACCACCGGCAATACCAATCCCAGTTTTCCTGGCCCGGTGAGTAACCCGGCGGATGTTATTTCAAATTCATGGGGTGCCAATGGCGCAGCACTATCGAATACCTACCGTGATGCATTTGATTTTCTAACCACTTATGGCCGGGGTGGCAGGGGATGTCTTGTGTGTTTTTCTTTGGGTAATAATGGCTATATCGACTTTACCACCAGCCCCACGCGAAGAAGAATGTACGCCGCTTATGAAAAAACCATCGCCATTGGTTCATCTATTAATAGTAACCCCACCAATCCTGTAACCAGTGTGCATGCGGATCAAAATGGCAATACGGTGAATTTACCAGCGGTTGTTGATACCCGCGCGTACTACAGCCCCTATGGGCCCGCGGTTGATATTGTTGCGCCCAGCCATACTACTTATGCCGCCGGCGGCGGTGCAAAAGTCGATTCTATTTTATCTGCGGTTAGAGTGAATCAGGGGGATGTCATTGGCAGTGCCGATACCGTGACAACATTACAAACCGCAGAAGTGATAGGCGCGAATACCATTACGCTTAATTCCAGTGCGGGTTTTGCGGTCGGTGAGTTTTTATTGCTGGGTAATCCGGGGGCGGTCAACCGGGAATATATTGCCATTAATAATATTGCCGGTAATCAGGTGACCCTGGGTACACCCCTACAAAATGCCTATGCTGCAGGAACCGCAGTATCGACAGGGCCGAATGATTATTCCATCGACTTCGGTGGCACCAGCCATTCCTGCCCCACGGTCGCTGGAGCGGCGGCCTTAATATTATCCGTAAGGTCCAATTTAAACTGGGTGCAGGTGAGGGAAGTGCTGCGCAATACCGCTGTGCAGATTGATGCAACCCAGGCAAATGCCATAGGCCAGTGGGTCGACAGTGATGGCGATACCGTTGTAGATTTCAGTCAATGGTATGGCTATGGTCGCCTGGATGTTAATGCGGCGGTCACCGCCATTGATGACACCACGCCACTGTCCGATCTGGTTATTCGGGATAATCTCGAAGATGTGGGAGCGGTTCCGTCTGCGGGCTGGCATGCACACAGCCCGGATATCTGGGTAAGAACTTCGGATGATCCAATACCTACACTTGCTTATGGCAGCGCACCGCCCCATGTTAATGCCAAACGAGGTCAGGATAATTATGTTTATCTCAGGGTTAAAAATTTTGGTAACCTGGCCTCTAATGAAGTGTATTTAAGAGCATTAATTACCCATTTCCCGGGCTTTGAATTCCGTTACCCCAATGAGTGGCAACCCAGTAACCGCCCGGGTCAGGCCGTGCCAAATCCTTTAGTACCTGGTACGTATTTAATTGGTGAACAACAGATCGATAATCTGGCGCAGAATGCGGACACCATTGTCAAAATAACCTGGGATGAAGCCCTAGTTCCACCTGAGACAGTAATGGTTGGCGGCGTAGAAGTTGAATGGCACCCCTGCATTCTGGCAGAAGTATCACCCCATGATGGTGATGATCCTTCCACAACAGGTCATGCGGTTAAAGATAACAACAACCTTGCACATCGCAATATTCGGGTGGATAACGCAGACGATAGTAGCAGTGATGATAACTTTGCCGTGGGGGTCGTTGCTGGCACATCCGATCGATATGGGGTTCAATCCATCATACTCGATCGAACAGCGCTACCCAGCGACTACGCGATTTTTATTCGGCCATCTGATGATCGGATTATGAAAAAATGGCTTGATGCTGTTCGCACCAACGGTATTGTTTCCACGGATCCATTACCCGGTTCCAAAGATGAACAGGAAAAACCTGAAGCGTCGAAAGATCGTTGCGGCAATATTACCTTAAAAGATCCAACGCGACTCGACATTACCTGTTGCGGCGGCAGCCACATCATTATTCATGCGGCAAAAGAAACCGTGATAGAAACGCAGTGTGCCCAAAACCTGCCGGGCCATCCGAAAGTATCCGTCGGTAAATTCCAGAACCAGGATGTGATTATGATTAAAGGCGGCAGTCAGGCCATTGAGCTTCCCATTAATCTGGCTTCAAACCAGTTTGAAGCGCTGGCCATTGGAATGATTAGACCCAATGGATCCCGTGCGCAAGGTTATTTAAAAGCCACGCAAATGAAAGCCAACGGCGAGTTATCTGCGGGGTATACGATTGAGGGTTAAGTAAGTTTTTAACACCCAATGCGTTATTTGCAAAAATTTGCTTCCCCTCTTAGAAAAAGAGGGGATAATTTTAACGTTATAAAATATCAGAATCATAGTAATCACTAATCTAGTGAGGAGAGATTTAAAAAACTCAGATTGCACTCTTCTCACATCGGAGTAAACCAACTTGATGAGTTTAAATCCCCCTCAGTCCCCCTTTTTCTAAGGGGGAGGTTTAACTTCCATTCTGTGGCTTTTTGAACACTGACTTCCAGGTTGAATCGTCAGATTAAATCTAACCCCGTTTTGAAATAGGTAAGTTTACATTTTAGCTAATACACATTAATGTCAGAAAAACATTACTTCATTATGTATAAAACACGATAATATTTTTACTTCGTTGCATATTTACGTTAACACGAAAAAGATAGAGCTGACATATATCATCCGCTAAATAAAAAATAATTACATGCTTGTTAATGTCTGGGTTGTGTCCGATTGCTTTTCGGTTGTTATATCATTATCAGAACAGATCATTGCTACAACAATTTAATTATTATTTTGTAAAAAGTACCGCGGTGTCAGCAGAAAGTTTTTTTACTAACTCCGGGGTACTTTTGTGTAGATGATTTATCTTACTATTACATTATAGGCTTTAACTTCAGATCTTCTGTTGAGGCTTTTACAAAACCATAGCTTGCATAAATGTCCTGTGCTTCTTTTGTGCCCAGGTAAGAAATGTAACGCATTGCGTTGTATGGGTTTTTACCTGTTTTCAAAGCGCCCATTGCATAACCGACTTTATGACCCATGTTGTAAGGCTCAGGAATGCTAACACCTTCAATCTGACGTTTTTCAGCTAAAGCGTGCTTAACTTCTGTTGTCCAGACGATACCGACATCGGCTTTATTGTTTTCTATGCGATGTGGTGTTTCTCGGTGGTGGCGTTCAGTAAAGTAAGTTTTGCCATCGACCGCCCAACAGCCTTTACATTTTTTACCGCCAGTTACCTGGTCGTGCAAACCTAAATCTTTGAGCATTTGTGAGCCGTAGAATTTAAATATACCTTCAGTCAGTGGGTTTGGGTGCGACTGAACAAGATCACTGCGTCCTAAATCTTTAGGGCCTTTAATGCCTTTAGGGTTGCCTTTGGCGACCATCAATTCTAGTTTATTGTGAGTGTAAATAATGTAGTCATCCATTTTGCCTTTTGAATTAATCTTCTTCAAATGGTTAAGGTTTACACTGGCATATAGATCAGGGTTTTGTGCGGTCTTCTGACCATTGATTTTGCCCTGCTTAAGAATCTGACCTTTTAAAATTTGTCCAGGTGGAATAGTTTCTACATAGATCGTTTTAATATCCGGATTTTTCTTCTGGAAGTCTTTTATAACTTCTTCCATGGCCATAAACTGATTACCCGCTAAATACATAACCAGATCTGAGGTGTATGAATCACCTATCTTTCCATAATCTATTTTACCGTTGCTATGAAAAGTACGGTAATCGTGGCCCTGGCCTGCATCTTCTTTTGCGAAAGCGCCACTGCTTAACAGCAGGCTACTAGCGATTAAAGACGTCGCTATAAGTGATTTAAAATTCATGTTGTTCATCCTCTAATTACATTAGCTTTATTGCTAAATTAGGCAGGAATTTAGAGCAAGAGTGGGGCTATCACAATACGGAAGACTACCAGAATCGGTACAGGGTTTTTACTGGGTTTCCTGAATAATGCCTGACAAAACAGCTAGTTGCACTAATTCAGTAGAAGATTTAGCGCCGGTTTTACGAATCAGATTGGCGCGATGCATTTCAATGGTTTTAGTGCTGAGGTTAAGTCTGAGCGCCATTGCCTTAGTCGATTCACCCTGCACCAGAAGAGCTAGTACGTCATTTTCACGGGAAGAAACCTCAGCAAATCGTTGCTGAATATCCAGGTGTTTACACCTGGCTTCCTCTTCACGCTCTAGCAACTGGGCCTCAAAACCAATCCACTGGGAAACCAGGTTCAAAATCTTCAAACTCAGCTCCGAAGATGCACGATCCTTATTTTGCTCATCATGGTTACCCTTTTTAGTAGAGGTGGCCAGTTCTAACAGGCAATGTAACTCACCCTTAATATAAACAGGGCAGACGATATACTGTTGCCATCCATCGGCATTTTCTTTTATCAAAATCTGCTTATCGATGCTTGCCAGTTGCGATAACGACTCGCAAAGGGGCGCTGACTCAACGGCATTGCTCGGGCTGCTGCAACTAATTTCTAACTGACCCGCCTGATAGGAAGACAGCAAAGCCAGCTCTGCACCTAAGTACTGGCGCACGGAATCGACAATAGAGTTCAGGCGTTGCTGACGCGTTAGATCAGCACGCAGAAAAATACTGTACAGAGACTGCAGAGCTTCGCAGCCATTATTTAGAATTGTCTCTGCTTTTTCATGATAGGTAATTTCATCCTGCAATGAAAGATTAGCGCGATGCAATTCATCCGTACGCTGGTTAACGGCCTCTTCGAGTTGACCCTGTTGCTTATGCAAAGCCTGCTGTGTGATTTGAAGCTGTCTATTGGCTCTAAAAAAGCGAACCAGAACAACCAGACTAAATAGAAAAAGTAGCGTGAAAATAATGATCCACTGGCGATAGGCCTGCCAGAATTTTATAAGCGATAATTTAACCGGCGGATAAGGCTCAACCTCCAGGCGACGTAAAACCTGGTGCACTGCAGCGTAATTAAGGGGAATAGTCCAGCCTGCCCCAGCAGATTTCGTAGCAGCCACATCAGATGCCCGCATTTGCAGTAGTGTCATCACCACTTGTTTTGCCAGGTTTGTATCCGTACTGGCTAACTTGGCTAACGGCCATTCGGGAAAAAGCTCAACACTGTGCAACAGGGGAAACCCCGGGTGCTGCTTTTTTCCCAGCACACGTATTTGTGACAATTCCAGAACATGCTGGCCAGCCAGCTTTTCTAAAACACCGCTTCGAACCGTACCCACGTCGGCTTTACCCGAAAGTACCGCTCGCACTACATCGGATTGGGGAAAACCTAGCCAGATGACATCCATATCCTCAAGTACATCCACTTCCTGTCTTAGCAGCTCATCCTGTGCAAGTTGAAAGCCACCAAAAGCCCCCTTACTAACGGCCGCCATGGTATGCCCCTTCAGATCATTTATGCGGGTGATTTTACTGTTTGATCGTGTAAAAATGACTGAACTATATTGCTTGAGTATCTGTGAGCCCGAGCGTGAAAGAAAAGTAGCAATTCGGGTTACCCCAAAATCAACCTCAAGCCGGGCATAATGCCCCGGATTTGTCAGAATAAAACTGAGCTCGTCCTTGTTAATGCCGTGTTCAAATTCATCGTGGCTAAGGGGTACAATTTGAAACTGGTGCGCGGGTATATGATGAGAAAGGTATTCGGCCGTGGGCTGCCAACGGGCGACAGCTTGCGCCTTGCCATCATAGGCCAGTACGCCTATCGCAATATTTTCTGCAAGGGCAGGGGAAGCCCAACTAAAACACATTAAAATTACAAACAGTCTTCTCATAGGGGGGCGTCAATTAAGGAGGGCATTATCCGGGGCACATTAATACTTAACTATCTACGATACGCCAGGCATTCAGCCTGGCCTTTGATTATAAAGCGGTTAACTTATTCACTATTAAGCTTATTTATAATGGTAGGTAGTGTAAATTAAAATGTAAGCCAAGTTAAGCAATGACTGTCCCAAAAATACAGATGGTACCTCGAATGAGTGAGGCAGGTTCAGTGCTCAATTGTTGATATTACTAGAATAGATATCACAGACGCCCATTCCAATAAAAAATTTACATGTCTAAAAAACAGTTTCGTCATAATTTTTTAACCATGCATGAAAAATTAAATTTTTTTTGTTCGCATATTATCAGTCCCGTTTAATTGGCACCAAATACATCGCAAGTTTGTGGCCTGGTTTTAAGGTCTCTAGTTCGGTTGTCTTCAATTATTTCCGGTGGTTAATGCCATAAGATGCAGAGAAAAAACAATTCTATCCCTGAATATTAATCTGGGGTAGTCTGGCTGGGGCTGTACAACTGAACGATCATGTTTGAATAGATACTGGCTAAATAAAGCAAAAAAGGAATTTAAAATACAATTTACAAAATATTATCTACTGGCACTTTTTGTTAATGGTGCATTCGGTAACATAACCGTATGCTCTTTACCTTCAATTTTGAAGGTGATTTTTTACGTGAATAGTGTCAGGTGAAGGGGAGGTGATCTTGATTGAACATAAACATGAGAATTAAATTTTTATCAGAAGGTTTACGAGAGGTTAATTTAGATATTTTTAACAATAAAGAGCGTACAACATTCACATATAAAAACCGGCAAAGCGATTGGTTTCGCTACACCGGTTTTATTTAGCACAATTTTTTTGCTACTTTCGCCTGGCCACTGCAATAAGCCCAATGATACCCGAACCAAATAACCAGACAGCAGCAGGCACCGGAACAACACCTGAACCGATCGTTGAGTTTCCGTAGGCAACATCAAAATAGAAACCATCACCAATGTCTCCGATACTAAAATCAATCAAAATACTTAGATCAAGATCGCCGACAAGTCCCTGTGTCCAGTCACCAAAGTCCATAGTCTGATCGCTAAAGAAAGCTTCCGCAACAGAGGCACTAGTAAAGGCCTGATTCATGACTAACTCACCTTCCTGAAGCACCTGAAACGACATGGAATCAAATCCATTGCCGGAGATGATGGGGTTCATAAATCCAAAAAGCAAATCCTGCTGGCTAGACAGTTGAGTCATATCCATCGACAGGCTGATTTCGTTTAGAAAGCTATTAGGACTAATCGATCCATCCTGCATGCTCCCAATGGTCATCAGTGCCAGCATGTCACTTCCACCATTCAGATCAAAATTTTCAGCCACACCTGAATTACCATTCAGCGCCTGATTGACAGCCGTGGCATCGGGCATCACATTTACACGTGTTACACTTTGTAATCCCGCAGCATCTACCGCTAACGCACTTGTACTGACTGTTGCTAATGCGGTTGTCGTTGTACTTGTGGCTGAATTAGTGGTTGGCGGGAGAGATGGATTACCAACCGACACACTTGCTTCAATGTGTCTGTTTTCTCCGGATGCTGACACAGTAGATCCAGCTCTAGAGGTCACCGTGGCCTGTGTTACAAAACCATAATTTAAACCGCTGACTGGCGTCGATAGCAGAGGGACAATTTCTGCCGTTGCCGTACCTGACCCGTTAGTAATGACTGCCGTGGCAGATACAGCACCCGTGGCATTTCCCTGGCCCCCCGCACCCGTGGTCACACTGGCAGTCGAAGTTGTATTGTTGACACCAATGACTTCTGAGATGGCTATGGCATCTCCACCACGTCCACCTAAACCGCCACCGGTATTCGTTCCAGCCGCACCGCCAATGGCGGTGGCTGTGGCGCCAATAGGGAAGTCTCTGCTTCTACCGCCGTTCATTATGGTAGTGGCCTGGGCAAAAGCATTTCCGCCATCGCCCCCCTGGGCAAGACTGCTGACGATATTGCTGCCGCTACCGCCAGTTGCCTCACTGGTTGACTGCTGAGAGCTAACAATGGTGTTTGTTACTGAGGCCGTTGAGATGCTACTCGCCGCACCGCCATTACCCCCCTGGGTGGTTAAGTTAAGTCCTGCTCCGACTCTGCCCCCATCCCCACCCCGCGCTTCACTGGTTGCACGGGTAGCGGATGAGAAACGACCTGTGTATCTGCCATCGATCATGTTTGCATTTGATGTTGATGAAGCATCAGCACCTGAGCCAGCGGCAGAGACTCGACTGCCGATAGAGGCCGGTGCAGATCCGCCACTGCCGCCAGTTGAGCGGCTGGACGCAGAGGATGAAGAGCCTCCGGTATTGGTAGCAGAAGCGACTGCACCAGCGGTTCCACCCGGTAATAGCGTGAAAGCACTACCCCCAATTGCGGTAGTGCCTACGACTAACTCAGACGCTTCAGTCGTCGATCTGGTTAATGAACTAAAAGCAGTACCAGGCACTTCAACCGCACCAGCATTCGCGCCCTGTGCTGTCTGATTCAAACTTAAAAAGCCCGTCGTTGAGCCATCAAGCACATCAATTAACGACACCTCTTGCCCTAGCGTACGCGCAAAAATTTGCACACTTCCCCCACCCAGTGATGTGCCTATAATTGGACCCAGGGTGGCTTCTCCACTGTTGCGACTACTCGCACCCACAACTGAATCAGCAGAAATATAAACATTACCATTTGCGGTTAAATCAGCCGCGACGTGTGCAGAACCACCATCGGCACCTGACCCACCGGTTGCCTCAATTCTACCGTTGATATGCCCACCACCGGTATTGTTTGCGGTGAGTATTGAGCTGGCATTGCCTCCAGTCCCACTGACGCCGCCTTGTGCGCCATCGCCACCGTGTGCGGTCTGCACTAAAAAGAGCTCCTCCCCCGATGAACCACTGACGGCATCAAGCATAATAGAATCAGCCCCAATACCCTCCGCAGAAACCAAATTAGTAGAGCCATCGCCGCCCGTTTGCAGCGCTGATGCACGCGCCACACGATCAACAGATTCAGCGTAGGCGGTAGCAGTCGCTTCACCGCCCTGACCACCAATACCATCACCCGTAAAACCAACACCTGAAACAAAGCTTCGGCCTGAGCCGGCATGACCGCCGGTTGCAACAGCCGATGCAGTTGCGCTACCGCCTAAATTAATTGCAGAGCTATGCGCGGTAGCCGCGGCACCATTACCGCCAACCGCCTGTCCACTAAAAGTATCTGGTGCATCTGTTATCAAAAAATTGCCACCGTTACCACCGGTGGCACTCGTGTTGACGGTTATTGAGCTTGATGTGGTTGTTTTTATCAACGAGCTCAGTGCATCACCTGCAATACCCATGAAGCCAAAACCGGTTAATGTGCCAACATTGCCCGCATTACCCCCCGTTGCATTTTGCGTGAGAGACAGTGCACCGGTGGTCGAGCCATCCACCGCATTCACCAGGGATAAAGCTGCACCACTACCAGCCGATATTCCAGTTGTGCGCCCACCTGTATTATTGGAGACATTGCCGCCATCGCCACCGGCTGCGTTGCCCAACACATTCACAGCACGCCCGGTTAGTGATTCACCATAGGCAGAGACAACTGCGCCGCCGCCGTTACCGGCGCGAGACCCTCCCCGGGTGATAGAATTAGGCAGTGCCAGACGATTAGAGGGCGTCACATTACCGCCATCACCTCCACCTGAAAAAGCACTGACATCAACGGCACCCGACCCTGCATGACTGGCGGTGGCAGTGGCTCTTGCGGCACCTCCGGCACCCGCATCCCCATCGGTGCCCCGATCTGCTGAAAGGTCCGCGCGAAAACCACCTCTGCCTGCATTACCCCCGTCACCACCGCTCGCAGATGCGGAAGATCTAATATTCGGTGTTGCGGTGTCACCGGTTGTGTTTGAGGTCGCGCTGGCAGCACCACCTGTACCTCCATGTCCACCATGTCCACCATCCCACAAGCCGGGTTCACTAATGCCATCAGCCCCGTGGCCACCATGCCCAGCATCGCCCCCCGCGGCATCAGCAACATTAATGGTATCCGTGTTTAATACGCTCGATATCGCCTGAGCTACTCCACCTCCACCATCGGTGCCATTCTGTCCATCACTACTGGGAACCACACCGCTAGCCCCACTGACACCATTTTCACCGGTCACTCTTACTACGTCAGCATGCGCTATATTTTGCACGCCCAGAGAAGCCATTGCGATAAAAAATAATCCTGTTTTATTCTTCATTTCCCCAACCCTTAAGTTTATATTTATAAAAAATATTCAACGATAAAATCTACGCGACACATTTATATCGGGTTAACCCTTCAGTAACATCGGGACAGCCCTGATCGTTTTTATGCGTATATTATGTGTAATCTAAACAGGTATAAGCTCAACTGAAAATTAATGTAGAAACATTAACGTTTAAGGTTAAAAGTATTAGCACTCCATTATCTTAAAAAATAGTTGTACATTTTTATTTTTACAGAGTATTAAAAAACCAGCAATCTTATACGGTACGCAAAAGCAATCGACATTTGTCAGGGAAATACCTTATCTATAAATGTTGTAACAAAACAGATACACATCCTGTTAAATTCAGGGGTACAGACGTGTGAGCAGGTGCGAAGTTTTAAGAGTCGCTGTGGTGTTATAATTGCAAGTTGAAACTTAGCTTTAATCGCAATTAAAATGGATAGATTAGGGATAGAAAAATCATAAAATTATGAGCGAAAAGTCGTACCAATACACCCGAATTGCATCCAGTCTCAGTGACATGATACGTAATGGCGTTTTAGTTGCGGGACAACGCATGCCTTCATTGCGCCAGTTATCGGCGCAGCACAATGTAAGTATGGGCACGGCGGTTCAGGTGTATCGGCAACTTGAAGATGATGGACTCATCGTGTCTCGGGAGCGCTCCGGTTATTTTGTTCGCGACACTCATATGGAGCCACGGGATCTGCAACCTCAGATAACGGCCTTACCCGACACACCGCAACTGGCATCCCATGCCCAGTTAAATTTCGGTTTATTGCGAGCGGCGCGCATGCCCGGTGTTTTGTCGCTAGGTATTGTGGCGACACCGGTTGGTGAATATCTGCCACAGTCTTCACTTGCACGGGCTTTGTCTAGTGTGTGTCGAAAAGAAATTTCAAGCCCAGTGTCCTACGGTGATTTTCAGGGTTATCTACCATTGCGTATACAAATTGCACGACGCATGATTGATGCCGGCTGTCATATCGCCCCCGATGAAATTTTAATAACCAATGGTTGTCAGGAGTCGATGTTTCTGGCTTTTAGTGTCATCACAAAACCGGGTGACACAGTGATGCTTGAGTCACCCACGTATTTTGGTGCGATTCATATACTCGAAACTTTAGGTGTTAAGGCATTAGAAATACCAACCGATCCAACCAATGGTATTGATCTTGATGCGGTAGAGAGAGCGATAAAAAAACACCGCATCACTGCCGCTATGTGCATGCCGGTGTGCCAAAACCCGCTAGGCGCATCAATGCCAGAAAAAAACAAACAACGGCTGGTAGAAATTTTCGAAAAAGAAAATATTCCACTAATTGAAAATGATGCCATGGGGGAGCTTATTTATAAGCGCCCAAGGCCATGTGCGGCAAAATCATTTGATCGCACTGGCAATGTGATTTTCTGTTCATCTTTTTCCAAAACTCTGGGGCCAGGGCATCGTGTTGGATGGATTATTCCGGGTAAATTTGCACAGTCAATAAACTATTTAAAAGCAGTGAATAACGGGGGCAGTGCGATATGGATGCAAATGGCCATTGCAGAAATGCTTTCGCGTAGCGGATATATACAGGCGCTTAATAAGTCGCTAAACAATTATAAAGAACGTGTAACCACCATTCGCAATTGGGTAAAGCAATATTTCCCGCAGGGCACACGGGTTTCAAAACCCCAGGGTGGATATTTACTGTGGGTGGAATTCCCTGAATCCGTTAAAACCATTGAACTCTTTGAGCGCTTGCTGGAGAAAAAAATAGCCATCGCATCCGGTGAAGTGTTTTCACCCAATGCAGTTTACAAACACCATATTCGACTAAACTGCGGCGAAGAAGCCTCAGATTTGGACAGGGTGCACGAAGCGATTAAAACAATTGGTGCACTTGCAAAAGAAATGTGTTGATATATTTTAGTTCAATTAATAGCTACTTTAGCTTGTTGTAATTAAATTTTCTTAATAAATTTTTCTATTGTTTGAGCTGTTCTACTCGGCTCTTCTAATAAAGGAACATGACCTGATTCTTCAAAAACAACTAATTGACTGTTCTTAATTGCATTATAAAATAAGCTTGCATTGGCTACATGAAAGATACTGTCTTTTTTTCCCCAAATAATTAATGTTGGGATTTTAATTTTTTTAATCATTTCACTTAGATCTGTTTCTTGAAGCATTTCATAATAGATGATTTTCTCAATGTCGGCTCTCGCGCATTTTTTAGAAACAATAATTTCCATAAATATTCCCGGTATGTAGGGTGGGTTTTGCATCCCTGTATGCATAAGCTTATCGAATTCTTCCTCAGTGCATACATTCAAAAGTGGATTTTTACCTGATTTTTGCACCAATGAATCTAAATCGCTTTTAGATCTTATCGTGCCCATTGCGTCTATTAGTGTCAGGGATTTAATTTTTTGTGGATAGCTATCACTGTAGTGTATCGCAATGGCACCTCCCATTGAATTACCGACGATATGTATATTATTAATTTTTTTAGCAACTAAAAACTTATCTAACATTATTGACTGATGTGCAATGGAGTAATCTAATCCTTTATTTGAAATACTTTCACCATGCCCAGGAAGGTCAAGGGCAATAATGTGTTTGTTTTTATCTAACTCAGCACTAAACCTGTTCCAATTGTCTTTATCACCACCAAATCCATGCAGCAAGACGATAGTGGTATCACTTTTAACATTGTTTTCTAAATAAGATATCGTTCCATAATCTAGTTCAATTGATTTAATCTCTAAATTAGCGCTGCTTCTTTCATAATCAATGGCCAGTGTATAAAGCTGTTGAGCACTACATCCCATTAAATTTATAACAATATATAGTAAAAATAAATTTAATAAAAATTTCAACATGAGGTTGTTTGTCCGTTATTAACGTGAACGCATCGAATTTCAAAATTATTACGACTATACATTATCTTGGTGATTGTTTCATAGCATTTAAGCTAAGTGATACATTCCTTTTTTGTAATCCTTTCGAAGCGCATTCCTGAATTTATTGGTATACCCATCTTGGATGTGAGTTTTTTAAGTGAAAGTCCTTTGTTGCAGATTTACCTGCATTATAATTAGGCGACAGTATCTGCAAGATCTTAGCAATTGTGCGAAGGGGGAAGCGCAGAAACGCAGATAATATAAATTTAATTGACTGCCCCAATCAGGTTGCCATACTTGCACCGCTCATCGGAGCGGCTCTTCGAGGGAGTCTGTCACCTGTTTTATATTTAACTCCTCTCTAATTCTAATTATCGATGAGTTAACCCAGGAATGCTCTTTAGAGACAAGCTCCTCGTAATCCCTTAGTGCAAGTTTTTTACTCCTCTTGCTTTTTTCTAAATATTCATTTTCACGTGCTGTTCCTTTATGTAATTTTGATAATGCAATTTGAACTTTGGCTAAATCCTCATATGCGCCACCTCTCCATCCCTTAGTGATTTGTTCTTTGTCGTATAAAGATATAGCCCTTTGGTAATATTTCTCTGCCAGTTCCGGGTTTTCTGTTCCAAGCTGATATCGTAATGGGAGATCATATGTTAATTTCCCCAGCTCCCATAAAGTTTCACCTTTAATGTTTTTCTTTGTGTTTGCTTTTTCAAGTTTCTCAATTGCTAATGCAAGAACTTGCCTGATCCAGGTTTTTTTTGAGTCTATTGTAATTGTTTTATCATTCCAGAATATTTGAGCCATATTTCTATATATAAACCCAAAATCATGGGATTGTCTCCAATTAAAATTATCAATTAACTCATTAATTCGTTCAGACTCATTGTCCTGTATTTCAGTTATTTCTTTGTTTATGGATAGATTCAATTTATCGTGAATTATTTTTGATTCAGCTGAAATTCTTTGGTCAATAGTAAGGTTCAGGTATACCGAAAAAGCAACCCCGAATACTGCAATAATTGCAGCAAGGACTACCCATATTTTAGTTGCAATTTCATTTATTATCTGACTTTTGAAGCGCTCCTCATACTCAGAACGTGTACCACTTGCCCAGGAATTGAGAAAATCTCTTTCAGTTACTGATATTCTGCTTTCCATAGAACTCAGTCTTTCTTCTAGTTCACTCATGGTGTATTTACTCCTTAAAGTTTAGTTTAAGTCGTGCGCGATTTTTCATATTTAAAACGCGGGGTCAAGTCTTTTAATTTCCTTTTGATGTTGAAACAACTCCAGGAAGTTTAAATCAATTAATTATTTAAATCAAAAGTGCAATGTGGAAGGCTTGGGCCCGCTCAGAGTTTAGTTTGTTTTAAATGTATATACACTTATATTAGTTTTTCTATGACATCATTCCATGCAGTTTTAATGTTATCAAGATTATAACCTCCACCACCCATTGCCAGTAATCGCCCCTTACTGTGTTTGTTTGCGAGCAATAATAAACGTGTAGCGACATAGGCATGGAAATCAGAGCTAAGATTAAGTTGTGTGATGGGGTCACCGGCCAAACTGTCTGCACCGCATTGCAATAAAATAAATTCAGGTTTGCAGTGATCAATGAAGTCTTCTGCGTTCTTCCATATAGAGATGGCTGTTTCATCTGTGCAATTGGGTGGTAGTGGAATATTAAGCTTGGTTCCTGTTGCTTTGCCTTTACCCGTTTCATTTATAAAACCAGTGCCGGGGTAAAGCGTGTTGCCATCCTGGTGAAAGTCAACAAAACAAAGATCAGGATCATCCTCAAAGGAATAAAAAACACCGTCACCATGATGTGCATCAATATCTACATAAGCAATACGCTGGATATGATGTTCTTCACGTAAATACTCTATAGCTATGCCACAGTCATTAAATACACAAAACCCGGCGGCACTGTTGCGTGTTGCATGATGTAAACCGGCGATTGGGGTAAAAGCAACGTGACAGTCGCCATTTATAATAAGATCAATGGCGTTGAGTGTAGTGCCGACAACGGTGCGCGCAGAATCATATATCCCTTTAATCGCGGGAGTGTCACCACGGTCAAGATAACCCTCGCCATTTGCGGAAAGTGTTTTTACTTTATCGATGTAGTTTTGAGTATGGAATAACGCAAGTTGTGATTCAGGTGCTTGTTGTGGTACATGCATTAAAACGCACTTATCTAACTGACGACGTTCAAACTCGTCTTTAAATGCCCAGTAACGTCTTGGCCCAAAGGGGTGCTCTGCACCAAAATGGTAGTTGGCGAGTTCGTCGCCGAGCATCACGCAGAGTTTTTTTGGGAGGGTATTAATTATAAACTCCTTAAGCTAATTTTGTCTCACAACTAAGGGCGTAATAAATGGGGCTGCTGACAGTTACGCATAAATTCTGCTATTGCTTGTCATTAACGCCTATAAAAATAATCCAGATGTTCAGAATAACAAATAAATCAGCTTCTATCTAAGTTTTTATTGTGATTTATGCTGGGTGTGCTTTTTTGGGTTTTAATTAAATGTAACGTGAGTGTGGTATGGAAAGGCCTGTCTCTTACCTCCTCCAGGGTGTGTATTGCTTTGCCTTAAAGTCGCTGGATCCCCGATAGAAGCTTTCGGGGTGACAGAAAAAGTAAGTGAAAGTCTCCCCCTTAGAAAAAGGGGGATTAAGGGGGATTTAAAGGGTTAAAAAGACAAGGGACAGATTTATTTTTATTACTATCAGTTTGAGAATGTTGAATGTATTATGATACGAGGAGATTTAAAGAAAAGAAGAAAGGGAAAGGTCCCCTTTTTGCTTTGCACCCGGATGTGCTGGAAGTTGACAGATGAAATTTCTGAAACTACAGCCCAATTAGTTTTAAAAGTTCGGCAAGTTGCTGCGGATTAAAATATAAATAAGTGGCGAGTAACAGGCTGTTAATAAGCAGTAACGCCATAATAATGGAAAGTATTTTTTTAAGCCTGCCGGCTTTTGTGGGTTTGAATGTCCGGGTTTTATGTTTGAGTTTTTTCAGGTCCGGTAGTAGCTGATCAAATGACTGGTAGTGATTGCCCCGGTCTTCTTCCATCAGGTTGCGTAGTATGTTTTTTATGGGTTTGTTGAGTTGATTAAATTCTTGAGTTTCCTGTATGCGCTTATTTGAAAAGTTGACGGGCTTGCCTGTTAACATGCGGTAAAAAATAGCGCCGGCGCTGTACAGGTCGCGGGTTTTGGCTGAGCCGCCTTTGTCATTTGGTTGGTACCAGTCGGTGTGGCTACCGGTGGTTGCGTAGTGTTCATCTAAACCAAAGTCGGAAAGTTTAATGCTGTTGTGCTTGTCGTATAAAATATTACTGGGTCGTAAATTTCCGTGGGGTATGTTTTCATTGTGGGCGAATTGCAGGGCTTTGCACATAGCTTCGGCAACACTTACAAAACGTTTCAGGCTAAATTTTCTTACCAGTCTGTCCTGCAAGCTACCGTTGCTGATATGTTCCATCACAATTATAAATGCATTTTTACTTTTTGATGTGCCGTAAATTTTAATAATATTTTCATGATTTAGCTGACTGAGTAAGCGTGCTTCTTTATAGCCTGCGAGTGAACGGGTACGTTTTTTAATAACCAGGAGGTTGTGACGACTGCGATCTTCAAATAAATATACTGCGCCAAACTGATTTTTTTTAATAACGTCGAGTAATGCAAATTTATTGTCAGTGTTATTAATCGCACTATTCGCTTCGGTTTTCTGGTTTTGATTCAGGTGTGCGCCTTTGGTTAAAGTTAACAATTGTAGGCGAATTTCATCTGCAGAGGCTGGTCGTAACTGGGGTTTGATTTGCAGGCATTGATCGATGAGTTTTGCTAATGTGTCCGGTAGATTACTGAGGCTATTGGTGAGATTGGCTTTATTCACCGGCGGTAAATTGCCGGTAAATATTTCATACATTATGACACCCAGCGAATAAATATCCGACAGGTGAGTCACCGACGCCGGGTCTGTGAACTGCTCAGGTGACATATAGTCCGGTGTGCCGACGATGTTTTCGGGTTTGCCACTGGCGGCCAGCCAGGCGATGCCAAAGTCTAAAATGTGTAAATGATTTTCCGCATCCACAAGCAGGTTAGAGGGTTTAATGTCCCGATGAATCACGCCATTTTTGTGGGCGCTGGACATGCCTTTGCAGATTTGAATTAACAGATTAATTTTATGATTAAGGGTGAGTTTTTCCTGTTCAATCACCTGTGATAAATCACTGCCCTGTATATAGTCCATCACAAAATAGGGGCGACCCTGCTGGGTGAGTCCGCGATCAATTATGTGAATAATATTCGGATGATTTAACTGGGCGATGACCAGTGACTCATGCTCAAACAGGCCCTTGGCTTCATCGTCCCACAGGTATTCGGCGGATAAAAATTTTATGGCAACCGTGCGGTTCAGTGAAAGCTGGCGGGCTTTATACACTGCCGCCATTCCGCCGGTGGCAAATTTGGTGAGATTGGAGTAGCCTTCGAGTTGCATTTTCTGAGTATAGGATATTTGACGTGAACAATGTGGTGGTTAAGAAAGAATCCAGCCGGCGCTTGTATGAGGCGCGTATCAAACGGGCTCTCGATTACATTCATAAAAACCTTTCGAATACGATTCAACTGTCGGATGTTGCGCAGGCCTGTTGTTTCTCTGAATACCATTTTCATCGGCTGTTTCATGGGTTTGTGGGGGAAACGCTTAATGATTATATTGTGCGTAAACGCATGGAGCGTGCAGCGCAACGACTGGTGTGTAACCCAGCTGAATCAATCACGGATATTGCTTTATCCGGTGGGTTTTCGTCGGCGGCGAATTTTTCCAAATCATTTAAAAAATATTTCGGATTAAAACCTGGTCAGTTACGTGAGCCATCGTTATCGCAAATTAGCAAGAATGGAAAACTGTTAAGCAAATATGGAAAAGCATTCGATCCCCAGACTCTCTATTCTCAGAACATCACAAAACGGGTGATATTTACATCTGAAGAATTGGAGAAAATATTTATGAATATTCGCACGGAATATATGGGTCCTAAAAAAATAGCCTATTTAACTGCGCCTGAGGGTTATGAATTAAACGCTATTTTTGAAACCTGGGATAAAATGATCCAGTGGGCTGAGCAGGCCAATATTAAAGAGCATGCTAAAAAGCGCTATGCCATCTGTCACGATAACCCGATGATAACGCCGATGGAAAAATGCCGTTACGATGCTTCTATAGAGGTGGATGAAAGCGTACAGGTTAACCGGCCCTTATCGGTTGCACATATTCCCGCAGGTGACTATGCCATTGCTTACTATAAAGGGGCGGGGGATAAGGTGAGTCATTTTTATATGGAAATATATTCTGGCTGGCTACCGGATAGTGGTTTCGAACCGGATGACTTTCCACCGGTTGCCCATTATTTTAACGATTCCAGGGTGGATGGTTTTGTTGAAATGGAAGTGTTAATTAAAATTAAATCGATTTGATTTTGTTGTGATTTTGTAGGAGTTAGCTTTAGCTGACGATATCAGGAGCGATGCGAAGCGAGCTGTAATTATAATAGTTTAAATATAGCTTCGCATCGCCCATTTCATCGTCAGCTAAAGCTAACTCCTACAAAATATTAGCGGTTGATATATAATGCGCAACCCGGTTAATTTCAGTGCATAGAATATGACAGACTCAAAACATGGCTTAAGCATTTTATATGTCGCGGTCTTTTTACTTTCCCTCAATGGTCTGTTCTCCAAAATCATTCCCCTTGATGCGGTATCGGTGACACAGCTGCGCAGCGTCATGGCGGCACTAGCATTAATTGCGTTTGCACTCATGCGCAAACGTACACTTAGATTGGGGGGTGTAAAAGAGGTGATGGGGGTTTACGGGGTTGGCATTATTTTAGGCCTGCACTGGGTCAGTTTTTATCATTCGATGCAAATTTCAACAGTGGCCATTGGCATGCTGTCGCTTTTTACCTATCCGGTGATTACGGTTTTTTTAGAGCCCTTGTTTAATAAAAAAATGGTTCAACTGAAGGATGTTGTGGCGGCTATTATAGTGTTTGTTGGAATTGGTATAATGGTCGGGGATGATTTAAACCAGTTTGATAGTGCTGCGATGCAGGGTGTAATCTGGGGTGTGATTTCGGCATTTTTATTTTCACTAAGAAATTTATTACAAAAATATAATCACCCGAGTGTGCCATCGGATAGTTTAATTTTACATCAGGTGATTGCCATTGCTTTTATGCTGTTGTTGTTTGTTGATGTGGATGCGCTGGGCTCATTAAATTTGAATGACTGGTTATTGCTGGTGTTACTGGGCGCAATCAGTACGGCAATGGCACACAGTTTACTGTCGTATAGTTTGAAACATTTACCGGCTAAATCCATTGCCATGATTAGTTGTTTGCAGCCGTTAGCGGCGGCGGGTTTTGCCTGGCTGCTGATAGATGAAGTGCCTACTATAGGAATAGTGGTGGGTGGTTTGATTATTGTTTCGGTAGCGTTTTATGAGTCGGTTACGCATGTGGGGCGGAAGAATATAAAGCGTTAATGAAATTTCCAGAATGGGGGTTTATTGCTTCAAGTCAGTGTTCTTACTTAGTGTATGGAATGAATAAAAAAATAAATCTCCCCCAGCCCCTCTTTTATTAAGAGGGGAGTAAGAAGGTCTTTAAATCTCCCCCAGCCCCTCTTTTATTAAGAGGGGAGTAAGAAGGTCTTTAAATCTCCCCCAGCCCCTCTTTCATTAAGAGGGGAGTAAGAAGGTCTTTAAATCTCCCCCAGCCCCTCTTTTACTAAGAGGGGAGTAAGAAGGTGTTCAAGCCTCCCCCTTAGAAAAAGGGGGATTGAGGGGGATTTAAAAATTAAGAACAATTCCCCCCAGCAACTTTTTTATTTGCATTCCTTCGCGTTCATTTGCGGTAAAATGCTTTTGATTTTAAATAAAGAAAACTAAAGCGTAACCGGCTCAAATTCAACCAGCGCATCCACTTCAGCATCGTAATCTACACCGGCAACACCAAAACCAAAGAGTTTCAAAAACTCATCTTTATAACCCTGATAATCAGATAACTCAAATAAGTTTTCGGTGGTGACCGTTGGCCAGACGGCCTTTACTTTATTTTGCACTTCATCGCGCAGTTCCCAGTCATCCATGCGAATGCGAGCGCTGTCATCCAGTTCGGCGCCGCCTTCTTTATAAAGCTGGCTGCGGAACATGCGGTTAATCTGCTCGATACAGCCTTCGTGAATACCCAGCTCTTTCATGACTTTAAAGCCCATGGCCAAATACAATGGCATTACCGGAATGGCAGCGGATGCCTGGGTAACAACGCTTTTTAAAATGGCCATATTGGCTTCGCCATTCACATCGCTTAAGGTGTCTCTTAAGGCGGCGGCGGCACGATCCATATCTTCTTTGGCTTTGCCCAGTGCGCCGTGCCAGTAAATGGGCCAGGTAATTTCAGTACCGATGTAGCCGTAGGAAACGGTTTTAACACCCTCGGCCAGTACGTCCGCATCTTTCAGTGCGTTAACCCATAGCTCCCAGTCCTGTCCGCCCATAACGGTGACGGTATTATTAATTTCTTCTTCAGTCGCGGGCTCTATTTCGGCATTGATAATAGTGTCTTTGCTAGTGTCAATGGCGGTGGCTTTGTACACTTCTCCAATTGGTTTCAACACCGAACGAATGACTTCACCGCTGTCCGGCATTTTTCTAACCGGTGAGGCCAGTGAGTAAACTACTAAATCAATTTTCCCCATGTCCTGCTTGATGGTTTCTATTGCCTTGTTGCGCATTTCATTGGAGAAGGCGTCGCCATTGATGCTTTTTGCATACAGGCCTTCAGCATGGGCGGCTTTTTCAAATGCCGCAGAGTTGTACCAGCCAGCGGAACCGGGTTTGGTTTCTTTAGCGGGCTTTTCTAAAAAGATACCGAGGGTTGCGGCGCCACAGCCAAAGGCGGCGGTGATGCGTGATGCTAATCCATAGCCGGTTGAGGCACCGATCACCAATACATTTTTCGGGCCGTTTGTGATTGCGCCGTCTTTTTTTACACGGGCAATTTGTTCTGCCACGTTAGCGGCGCAGCCGGTGGGGTGAGTCGTCGTACAGATAAAGCCACGGGTTTTGGGTTTTATGATCACGTTGGGTTTCCGTTATTTGGTTAATAATGTTAACCACGTTTTTACGACGTGGAATAAGTTTCAGCATTTTTATTAAGTTTATTTTCAACCACAAAATTGAAATGAAGTTGTTTTATATTAAAAGTTATTAATACCATCTTACCTGGTTGTACTATCTGACCGTCCAACTGGCTCGTCCTACCTGGCCGTCATTCCTGCGAAGGCAGGAATCTAGTGACTTTGACAATTTACAGACACTGGATACCTGCCTTCGCAGGTATGACGAAAATGTTCTGATGATTAACTGCATAAAAAAACATATAAGTTTTATAGTGGGCAGTTTATCTCTTTATCTCTCTTTTAATAAAAACCTAATGAAACAGCAGTGAAAATTTTAAAGTTTAAAGACTCGCTGCAACACTCTTAAGCTTGCCCTGTACCATTGGCGCCACTTCAGCAATTTTTGGGTTGTCGACCATGCCTAAGACTGCAACTGGATCCATAAAACTTACACTCACTTTACCGTCACCTTCTTCGCGCAGCAAAACATTGCAGGGCAGTAGTAAACCAATATCAGACTCAGCTTCAATGGCTTCGTGGGCCAGGTTAGGGTTGCAGGCACCGAGAATTTTATAACCGCTGCGGTCAACATCCAGTTTGGCTTTCATGACTTTTTGAACATCAATTTCGGTTAATACGCCAAAACCTTCTGCAGCCAGTGCCTCGCGGACTTTTTCTTCGGCGGCTGCCATTGTTGCATCAAGTGTTACGCTAAAACCGTACATAGTTGTTCTCCGAAATTATTATCAATGTGAATACAGGACACGAATATTAGCATATCCTATTGTATTTTAAAGTTCTGCCAGTTGCCAAACATCAAAGGCAGGCTCTTCATAGGGGTGAACCTGTTTCATGCTGGCAATCACGGCTTTAATCAGGTCATCCGCAACCACCAGTTCCACTTTGTACTCATCGACGATCTCAACTTCACCTGGGGTGCCGATAAAGGGCTGGCTGTTTTGTAATGGCCTGAACTGCCCCTGGCCGAGGGTTTGCCAGCAGCATTGATCATAATGACCGATTTTCCCGGCACCGGCGTCGAACATGGCGGCTTTTACTGGTTGCAGGTGAGTTTTGGGGATGTATACACAGAGTTTGTACATATCGATGTTTATCCTGAAAAAGAAGCCCGATAATTTGAAATGATATTAAGTGGGCATTTCGTGTAAAATGCCCTGCTAATAAACCTACTAATAACCCCATTTTGAACTAATTTCAGGAAAAATAAAATGAGTGATGACGGTATTCAACTATCGCCCGAGTTAATGAAAGACCTGCGCGAAGCCCTGCTAAAGCAGGATCCACGCACCTCTGATGATGTAATGTCAATGCAATATCTGGTGGCCGCAGCGGGCATGATGCTTTCTAATTTTAATAATCCGCAGATGAACAAGAAAGACGCGCTGGCAGATTTAAGTGGTTTTATGACCCATGTTTTTGAATATATGGAAGCGCAAAAGCCCCCGGTTGCCCCTCCGGCGCAGGATGCTTTTGGCGTCTGGAAGCCTAAGTAATTAAATAACGATTAATCGTGAAGGGCTGCTAAAAAAAGTAATGACCTGTTTTGTCATTCCTGCGAAGGCAGGAATCTAGTGGCTTTGCAACTCTGCAGACACTGGATACCTGCCTTCGCAGGTATGACGGCTTGTTATGCTAATTGTATATCCCTGCATATAAAATGATTAAGCCGTTGTTTTTAATCATCCCTGTCAGCACCCCACAGAGATAAAAATTTAGATCTAAGAGTTATCTCACATGTCATCATTATTTGAACGTGCAGCCATTTGTTTAGATGCCTGCGATCCAGCTCAGAAAGTTGAGCTAACCCAAACACTTTATGCGCACTGGTGTGCGGGACAATTACAAATAGACCCATCTTTTGAAGCACCGCCAATTGCCGGTGTGGGTCGGCCGGAAAAACCCGAACTCGTCGCCCCCAGAGAAGTTTCACGGCGCAGCATGCACACCGATGAGGGCAGGGTCGTGTTATGCCACGCACTGGCGCATATTGAGTTTAATGCGATTAATCTGGCACTGGATGCGGTGTATCGTTTTAATAATATGCCGGAAGATTATTATGGTGACTGGCTAAAAGTGGCCGCCGAAGAGGCTTATCATTTTACCTTACTGGAATCTTATTTACATAAGCGCGATGCGAAATATGGTGACTTTAATGCCCATAATGGCTTATGGGAAATGGCTCAGTTAACGGCCCATGATGTGATGATTCGAATGGCACTGGTGCCGCGGGTACTTGAAGCGCGGGGGCTGGATGTGACACCGGGAATTTTAAAAAAACTCGCACAGTCTAAAGATACGGAATTTATCGGCTACTTGGAGATCATACAAAAGGATGAAATTGGCCATGTGGCGATTGGCAGTCACTGGTTTAAATATCTGTGTGAACAACGGGACCTGGATTATCGGGAAACATTTAAACAATTAATTCAAGATTATATGAAAGGCTCATTGCGTGGGCCATTTGATGAAATTGCCCGTTTGCAGGCGGGCTTTTCGGCGGAAGAAATTGCAGATTTAAATGCCCTGGAGATTTAGTGTATTTGCAAAAGTGTTACTGGCATTTGTTGTTTTGTAGGAGGTAGCTTTAGCTGACGATACTAGACGCGATACGAAGTGAGCCCTGAGATATATTAATTTAACGGCTCGCTTCGCTTTGCACGTTTTATCGTCAGCTAAAGCTACCTCCTACAGGTTTAAGATTGTCCGCTGTGGTACGTTTACGAAAAATTTAATTTATAGTATTAAGAGATTTATAAGTATGTATAAAAGACTAAGTTTGTTTTTAATGGGGTTAACGTTTAGCACCTGTGTGCTCGCTGAAAAACAAAAAGTGCTGGCACTTTATTACGATGAAGCTGAAATGGGAGCGGGCGCTCAACACATGCGTTATTTAATTAATGATCAGTTTATAAGAATTGATAACGGTGATGATAAAGCGGACTTCGTTTTATTCGATGTAAATAAAAAAAACATTTACAGCGTGAACCATGAAGATCAGACTATTTTAAAAATAGAAAACAATCAATGGTCGCAGCCGGCGTTTGATTTTAAAGTGTCTACCCATCAAAGCGCTATGAATGACGCACCGAAAATACAGGATAAGACGGTTTATACCTATACTGTCAATGCGGGTGATCAAGCCTGCACCGAAGTGTTTTTAATTAAAGACATCTACATGGATGAAATGAAAATAATGCATCAATATCAACAGGTGTTGTCTGGGCAGCAGGTGGCTACATTGAATAACACACCAAAAGAAATGCATACGCCGTGTTTTCTGGTAGATCAGATTTATCACGCTGGGGATTATTTTAAAATAGGTTTGCCAGTTAAAATTAGTTATAGCCGTGACTACATAAAGTTTTTAAGTCGTTTTAGAAATATTTCAGTCGATAGCCGTTTGTTTGAACTACCGAAATCCTATAAAGAATATAAAACACACTAAAGGTGATATTCAATTTCTGCGATTAGTTTCAGATATCAGTTTTAATTATTAGTTTTAATTATTAGTTTTTTACGACTTTATTGGTTGGGGATACGGGCTCGGAAGTTAATAGCTCTTGCAGGTATATTGAAAGATCCGGGTTGTCAGGGCTGTAGTAAAGTCCGGTTTCAACTAGTTCTACCGCCGCATCCGTTGAGTCTGTTTGTTGGGCCAGTTCCAGGTAGCGATAAGCACAGGCTTGTATTGTTTCATTAACTTCGCTGTTGTCGGGTTGAAGTTTTAGCAGGGCATAGCTGCTTTCACAGGCCTGGCTGATATTGGATTCGGACGCGGGGGATTCATTTAACAGGTTTGTCGATAATTTTATTGTGTCGTTGATATATTTATTGCGTTTTATACGCTTATTTAACTCGTCTAGTTTGGCGGTTATTATATTATTGTTTTTATATAATCTGTTTAACTCTTTTAATTCCAGTTTGGCATCAACGATCAGGTTTTTGCTAATAAGCCTGTCAGCTCTTTTTAAGCCGCTCGTTATCTTCTGGCTATCAGTTTGCGCTTTTAATATTGTGTTCAACTCATCGGTTAATTCTAAAAAATCAGTATTGTTTGTATCTATGCTGAGGCCGGTATTTACATATGCCAGACTGGATTCATAATTTTTGTTTTTCTTTTCAATCAGTGCCAGCTGCTTGTAATGATTGATGAGGTACTGAATTCCGTACAGAGCCTGGGAGTTGTTTTCATCGAGTAAAAGCACCTGTCTGTATTCATATAAAGCATTTTCTTTTTCAGGGCTTGTTAATTGATCCAGGCCTAAAAATTTAGATGCATTGGTAAGGTGAGATGTGATGGTTTTTAAATTAAGTTGTTCCTGCTCGAGTAATAACTTCTGCTGTGCGGTTTTCTTTATGTCCTGTTCGAGTTTTTCTATAATTTCCCTGTCATGCGATGATTTGATAGCCACAGATTCAGGGATATGAAGTTTAACTCGTTCAGGTTTGAACTGAGTATAAACAACAGATGAAAGCGCGATTAATACGGCCACTAAAACACTGAAATTTCGCAGGCTGTTGGTGGGTGGTTTAGTAACAGGTGCAACGGGTTTGGTGGTGCTTATTTTGTTTAATTCTGTGATCAGCTCCTCGGCAGACTGAAAACGCTTTGCCGGATTTTTTTCCAGTAATTTGCTGATAATCGGCTGGTGTTTTTCAAATTTACTTTCTAAGGGAGGAACCGGATCTTTAAGGTGTTTGAAAATTAAGGTATAAGTTGAGTCGGCAACAAAGGGTTTTACGCCGGTTAATATTTCGTAGTAAACCACTCCCAGGCTATATAAATCCGAGCGGTGATCGACGGGTTTGTCAGAAACCTGTTCCGGACTAATATAGTTTGGCGTACCAACGAAACCGTTAACAATTGAATCCTGATGGGAAAAGCGTAGGGTTTTGGCGATGCCAAAATCGGCCAGTATGGCATTATCATGTTCATCGAATAATATGTTTCCGGGTTTTATATCACGGTGGGTAAAACTATTATTATGGGCATGGCTTAATGCTTCAGCGACCTGCGTGATGATCCTGATCACTTCATCTTCATCGATCCCCTTGAACATTTTCTGTTTTAAATCGCCACCCTGTAAATGCTCCATTGCAATGTATAAATGGCCGTTACTTTCGCCCGCATCATGAATGGTTATTATGTTGGGGTGATTGAGCACACCGCAGTTCGCTTCTTTAAGAAACTGGTAACTAAAATTGGTATCCTGGGAGCATTCACTGGAAAGTACTTTAATGGCAACGGTTCTGCCAACAGATATCTGTATGGCAAGAAAAACCTGGGCGGTTCCACCTTTGCCAATCGATTTTAAAATCTTATAACCTGGTATACCGCTATTCGACATATTTTAAAAATGCTGAGAATGTTAAATATATATTAGCTGAAAACGATCAAATCAATTTAAGAATTTAGTCACAGATTCGGATCAATAGACTTAACCATTAAGCTCAACATCACTTTATCAACTATTGGGTGACGGGCACCAGAGTAGTGGAGGAGTGAATGTTTTATCATTTTATGGCTAAATCAGAAGGAGCCAGCACGGTGTTATATATTTACTAAATCTTAACGTCCGCCGCCCGTTTGGTGACAGTGTTCGGAGTCACTAACAGATGTGGACGTTTGATTTGAATAACATTATTATTGCACATTAATTGTACATTATCTGAACAAAAATGATAGCAGGGGAAGAAGTGTGATGAATAACCGGTTTAGCTGAATGAATTGAGTTTAAAGTCATTTACGCTATTGAATTCCAGCACGCTACCCTGCGAATACCAGTCGCCCAGTACAATACGTTGTACAGGTTTTTTGTCGACGTGCAGCGGATGAACGGCGGGACGGTGAGTGTGTCCGTGAATCATGAGCGACACCTTGTTTTGGGTAAATGCCTCATTAACCGCATCCGCATTTACATCCATAATATCGCTGCTTTTAAGCTGGGTTTCTTCCTGGCTTTGCTTACGCAGGGCCAGGGCCATCTGTTCCCGTTCAGCCAGTGACTTGCTTAAAAAGTCCGCCTGCCAGGCCGGGTTTCTGAGCATTAGCCGTAATTCCTGGTAACGCACATCATCGGTACACAAAACATCCCCGTGTAATAGCAGTACGGGAGTGTCATCGAAATGTGCGATATAAGGTTCATGGATGAGCGTGCAACCACAGCGGGCTGCAAGCTTTTCACCCATTAAAAAGTCGCGATTGCCATGCATTAAGTATATCTTCAGACCATTATCCGCTCGTTTCTTCATGGCATCAAATGCCTGGCTTAAACCAAGGGCGTTATCATCGTCGCCTAGCCAGTATTCTACTAGATCACCGAGGATGTAAAGTGACTCGGCCTGCGCTGTCTGATTATTTAAAAAATCGATAAACAGCTGGATAATATCTGGGCGTTCCGGTGCCAGATGTAAATCCGATATAAATAAATGCCTGGCCATTGCTATATTTAAACCAGTGTTGCGCTGTTAATAATAACCGCTTCAACGGGCACATCGCCGTGGCCCATCTTGTTACCGGTGGCAACCTGTGCAATGCTATCAACGATATCCATTCCTTCAGTGACTTCGCCAAAGACCGCATAGCCCCAGCCCTGTGAAGTGGGAGCTGTGTAGTTTAAAAAGTCATTGTCTTTCAGGTTAATAAAAAATTGTGAACTGGCAGAATCAGGATCTGGTGTGCGCGCCATCGCCAGTGAGCCACGTTTGTTGGGCAGGCCATTATCGGCTTCGTTTTTAATCGTGGCATTGGTGGGCTTTTGTTGCATGTCTTCTGTGAAGCCGCCGCCCTGAATCATAAACCCGGGAATAACACGGTGAAATATTGTGTTATCAAAAAACGATTCTTTTACATAGGTTAAAAAGTTTTCAGCAGAAATGGGGGCTTTTTCTGCATCTAATTCAATGATGATTTTTCCGTGGTTGGTGTCCAGGCATATTTTATCTGACATGATATTTACTCTTATTTAGTTAAGCTATAAAAAACAGTTTGAAAAAACGTCTTTCGGGCTAATGGGCCGGTAAGGGCGGTTACCTGAATATTGTTAAGCAGGTTACGGGTTTTAAATTGGCGTCCCCGAGACGATTCGAACGTCCGACCTACCGCTTAGGAGGCGGTGGCTCTATCCTGCTGAGCTACGGGGACAATTTGGGCTGAAGTATAACAGTCAACGGAACAGGTTTCAAAAGGCATTATTTCGAAGATAGCCAAACTGGGGTAGGAGAGTTATTTCATCAGGTGGCGTTTTTGGCGAGGGCGATGACGACGTTCATTGCGTTTCATAAATTGATGAAACTTGCGCCAGATATATGAGTCAGGTGCGTCTTCATAGGTCATAATGTAATTTAAACTATGGATATCATTTTGTGACCAGCTCATGCTGCGGTGAGCACCGGGGGTACCACAGAATAAAATCTGATCACCGGATTTTATCGCAATGTCATTTGTCGGCATGAGTAAAAATTTTTGCTTGCGCTTAAGCATTAAAGGCACGGCGGCGATTTGATGTTCTTTCTGGCGCGGGTTCTGCAATAAGTTACCGACACGAAGCACCCGCCCCAGACGTAGTACCTGACAAAGTGCACGGGCTTCTTTTTCATTCACATGTAGTGTCCAGATATTGGGTACTGATTCGCCCATTGCGCCCATAATTCGGCTAATGGTTACATTGGCCCAGGAAGCATCCTGGTTTCTGGCTTTATTTAAAAATGCAATCATGAGCGGTGATACGAGCAGGGTGCGAATTTTTCTCGCGATAATTTCACTGGGCTGCATAATTAAATTTGCATGGGTGGCTGCAAATAATTTTTCATTGGATTTTTTATTGTGTCGCGCAACAATAAAAAGCTCCGGGTTAAGTTCCCGTGCGGTCATGATGATAGATAAATTATTAGAATCATTATCTGTTCCGGAAATTAGACCAACCGCTTCATTAACCCCAGCAATGGTTAATGTGTGTGCATCAAAACCAGTGCCAATAATAAAATCATTATTTTTGTTTTCCGGTCGACTCAGAAAGAGTTCACGCTTTGCCTCAGACGGATCGATTACCGTAACCTGCACATTGCTTTTTAAAAGTTGTTTGTATAAGTCGCTGCCGAAGCGCCCATAACCGCAAATAATCCAGTGACCGTCTCTAACATATACCGGGTTGGTCAGGTCGGTGTCGGGTACACCGGTTAACCAGTCGTATAACAAATGTAAGGCCGGGGAGTGCATGGCCATGGCAAAAATATTGGCGAAGGTGTCAAATGGATTAACAACAAAATCGGTGCCGAAGGAAAACATATTACTTTCAAATTCTTCTAACTCGGAGCGACAGACCACACAAATTTCCGGGTGAAGCAATTTACTGGTGACGGCAATTTTTAAATTGGTTTCATCGGATGCGGTGACTGCAATAATGGCTGCGCATTTTTTATTCTGTAATCCCGCTCGAATTAAATGCTCCGGGTCACGGGCATCGCCTTTAAAGCCGGGAATAACCAGCGGGAAATCTTCCAGGGGCAGGGTTTGAATAATGTGACTACTCTCATCGATAACCACCGTGTGAATATTTCGTTCGGTTAAGGCCCTTGCCAGGGCATGTCCCGTTTCTCCGAAGCCGCAAATTAAAATAAATGTGTCGGGTATACGTTCGAGTTGCTGGGTAAACAAGCGCTCTTTAAGGGCTTCGCGAAACAGTGGGTCCTGCACTAATGAGACGATTTTTCCGAGTGAATAAAACCACGCAATTACGGTTAAATAGATCGTAATGAGTGCCCAGGTGCGTTGTTCGTTAGTCAGGGTGTAAGGTATTTCGCCAAAACCAATGGTGGTGGCGGTAAAACTCACAAAATAGAAGGCATCAAAAAAACTCATACGCCAGGGATTGCCCTGGTCATCAATGCCGGGGGAGACAACCATGCCCAAAATAGAGATGGCATAACCCATAATTAAAATAATAATGGGAACGCGCATCTGGCGCATAATGAGTGATGTCACCAATGACATAATTTATCTACGCAATACTAGTGACGCATCATTGAAGTTTCAATGATGAGCAAGATGACGGAAATAAAGTTGGCAATCATCGCGCCGCCACTTAGGGAAATGATCGTCGACATGGTATCGGCGGTCATGGGGTTACCCTGAATATTTACCACATAAGCCCAGACGATGGAGGCTGAAAATAGCTGTACTAATGCCACCAGACTGGTAGCCAGTAACATGGCGCCCATTTGAGAACGGTCGCCAAATTTAAGTACGGTGGCAATTAAATTAACAATAATGACTGCGAATAATTCATATACATTGTGGTGGCTGGGATTGTCGACTTCACCGGTAAAAAAACCAAAGTTGAGGGTGAGTGCCAATATCATAAAAAAACTAAAGACAACTTTTTCGCGATTCATTTTTATGGGCCCTTATATTTCATTTTTTATTATATTTTAACTTACATGTATTTTTTTATTTCAGCGATTTAAAAGGCCAGTGTTTTTAAGGGATTGCTAAAGTCCACAAACACCGGTGATCTGCTTCGCAGGATGCGTATTGTGAGTTATGGGTGCAACAGTGATGCCCGTGTTAAGTCGACAATACATATTTATTATAATAGTAGATGTTCCATCATTCGCCGATATATTTTAGACAGGTTAATTAAATCTTCAGCGTTTACATTTTCATTTAACTGATGAATTGTGGCATTGAGTGGGCCGAGTTCTAAAACCTGTGCACCGGTGGGTGCAATGAATCGGCCATCCGAAGTACCTCCGGCGGTGGACAGTTGTGTTTCATATCCGCAGATATCTTTAATTGCTTTGCAGGTGGCCTCGACCAGTTCACCCGTGGGGGTTAAAAACGGCTGTCCGGATAATACCCACTCGATTTCATAGTTTAAATTGTATTTATTTAATATGGCTTCTACCCGTTGCCTTAACTGTGCTTCGGTCACTTCTGTAGAAAAGCGCAAATTAAACATGATTTTGCATTCACCGGGTATGACGTTGTTTGCTCCGGTACCAGAATTTATATTGGATATCTGAAAACTGGTGGCGGGGAAGAAGTCATTGCCCTGATCCCATTGCTCATCTGTCAGCTCCGCCAGTGCGGGTGCCGAGGTGTGAATTGGGTTTTCCGCCAGGTGTGGGTAAGCAACATGACCCTGTTTGCCGAGGATGGTCAGGTTGCCAGATAAAGACCCGCGGCGGCCGTTTTTTACCACATCTCCCAGTTTATCTGTGCTGGAAGGCTCACCCACCAGGCACATATCGATCTTCTCATTGCGTGCCTCAAGGTGCTCAATGACTTTAACGGTGCCATTGATCGATGGGCCTTCTTCATCGCTGGTGATTAAAAAGCCGATAGAGCCCTTGTGGCCGGGGTTTGCGCTAATAAAGCTTTCACAGGCGGTGACCATGCTGGCCAGACTGCCTTTCATGTCCGCTGCACCACGGCCGTATAAAATTCCATCAATAATTTCAGGTTTAAAGGGGTGAACATCCCATTTTTCAATGGGACCGGTGGGCACAACGTCCGTGTGGCCAGCAAACACAAGCAGTGGTCCGCTGCTGTTTCTACGTGCCCAGAAATTATCCACATCCCCAAAACGTAGTTTTTCAATTTCAAACCCCAGCTTCTGCAGGCGTTCAATCATCAGAGGTTGACAGCCTTCATCTTCGGGGGTTATCGAGGGGCGAGAAATCAGGTCGATGGCGAGCTGGATGGTGGGGTCGGTTTCTAAATTTGGCATCATGTGATATCTAATAATTATGAGCTGGATATTATATGTTATTTGAAAAGTAAAAGACTAATGCAAATGAATGCGAATAGCCGCTAATGCCCGTAAATCAAAGTAAATTAAAATGCTTTGCCATAGACATGTAAAATTTTTACATGAGTCTATTGTTTTTTGTTTTCTACTCGAAAGATAAATTGAGACATAAAGGCGAAGTGTTTTTTTTTAAAAAAAATCTAATTTTTAGCAAAAGTCGATTGCAGTCCTGCCTCTGAAAAGGCAAACTAATCTACCATTCAGACTGTACGAATATTATGCCCGAATCACTGACTTATCCAACCAGCAATAACTACCAGGTTGCCGACGCCCCGACCCAGAATCTGAAAGTCCCTCCTCACTCTATTGAAGGTGAACAGGCCGTGCTGGGTGGGCTTATGCTGGATAAGCGGGCGTGGGAGCAGATTGCAGATCGTATTTCGGAAGAAGACTTTTATCGTCACGATCATCGCCTTATTTTCCGCAGTATTGCCAAACTGGAAGCGGCTGACAAGCCCTTTGATGTGGTGACCCTGTCGGATGAGCTTTCAAAAACCCATGAACTGGAAGATGCGGGTGGGCTGGCCTATCTGGGGCAGCTGGCAAAAGATACCCCGAGTGCCGCAAATATTCGTGCCTATGCGGATATTGTTCACGAACGCTCGGTATTTCGTCAGCTCATTGAGGTGGGAACCGATATTGCGGGCAGTGCATTTAACCCGGAGGGGCGGGACAGTAAAGAATTACTGGATGAGGCGGAGCGCCAGGTTTTCACTATCGCTGAACAGGGTAATCGTGCCAATACCGGCTTCAAGGGCATTAAGCAGTTACTAACCTCCACCGTTGAGCAAATTGATAAGTTATTTGAACAGGAGGGCACCCTCACCGGTGTCACCACTGGTTTTAAAGATTTTGATGAACAAACCAGTGGCCTGCAAAAAGGCGATTTAGTTATTGTGGCGGGGCGCCCCTCTATGGGGAAAACCACCTTCTCCATGAACATTGCGGAAAACGCCGCCATCGCCCAGGGCACCCCGGTGGCAATATTCAGTATGGAGATGCCCGCCGAGTCACTGGCGATGCGGATGATTTCTTCCATGGGGCGCATCGATCAACACCGTCTGCGTACCGGTCAACTTAATGATGAAGACTGGCCACGTATTACTTCTGCGGTGTCACTGCTGTCTGAAGCCAAGGTGTTTATTGATGACACCCCCGCATTAACCCCCACAGATTTACGAGCCCGCGCACGGCGACTAAAACGTGAGCATGGGCTGGGCCTGATCGTTATCGATTATCTGCAGTTAATGCAGGTGGCGGGCTCCTCTGAAAACCGGACCAATGAAATATCGGAAATTTCCCGGGGCTTAAAGGCACTGGCAAAGGAACTGGAAGTGCCGGTGATTGCCCTGTCTCAGCTCAACCGGAGTCTGGAGCAGCGCCCTAATAAGCGCCCGGTTATGTCCGATTTGCGTGAGTCCGGCGCAATCGAGCAGGATGCTGACGTGATTGTATTTATTTACCGGGATGAAGTGTATAACGAAGATACCACCGATAAAGGCATCGCCGAAATTATAGTGGGCAAACAACGTAATGGGCCTATTGGTACTACCCGGTTAACTTTTTTAGGGCAGTTCACCAAGTTTGAAAATTATAGCCCCGAAATGTATTCGTCAGCGAGCTTCGAATAAAGTTCTATGGGGCATAATTCAGGGCAAAACTTTCGTGCAGCAAAGATCTCCATTGATCTGTCAGCGGTGCAGCATAATTTTGAACAGGTAAAAACGTTATCCCCTAACAGTAAGATTATGCCGGTCATTAAAGCGAATGCCTATGGTCATGGTTTGTTACAGCTTGCAGATGCTTTGACCGATGCCCATGGATTTGCGGTGGCGCAGGTTGCTGAGGCCATTGCTTTACGTGAGCATGGCATTGAAAAACCGCTGAGCGTTTTTCAGGGATTTTTAAATGCTGCACAACTCGATTTAATTTATCAATACGACCTGCGCCCGGCCATCAGTCAGCAGTGGCAAATCGATTTGCTTGAGAAAAAACAATCCACGACTGCAATTGATGTCTGGTTAAAAAGTAACACGGGCATGGGCCGTTTAGGTTTTCAACTGGAGCATGTGGACGGGGCCTATCAGCAACTGACGTCAAATCCGGGTATCAGTGATGTCGGTTTAATGATGCATTTTGCCAATGCGGATGAACCTGCGCATCCGTCTAATCAGTTGCAAATTAAGCGCTTTTCAAAATTAACGGCAAGCTATAAACATAACGCTAATACCGAAAGCAGTGCGGCAAATTCGGCGGCAATCATAGCCGGTTTATCAGCGGATGAAGATTGGGTTCGTCCCGGCATCATGTTATATGGTTCTTCACCCTTCGCGGATAAAAGCGCTGCTGAATTAATGTTAAAACCGGTAATGAGTTTACGTGCAGAACTTATTGCAATTAATCAAATGAAAAAAGGTCAGAGCGTAGGCTATGGTGATACCTGGCTGTGTCCGGAAAATATGCCGGTGGGCATTGTAAATATTGGTTATGGAGACGGTTACCCTCGACATGCGGTAAGTGCACCTGTGGCGGTCAACGGCCAGCGGTGCAATTTAATTGGACGAGTATCCATGGATTCAATTGCGGTTGATTTACGGGGTATTCAAACCCATTGCGGTGATATGGTTGAATGCTGGGGGCAACAGATACCGGTTGATGAAGTTGCCGCGAGTGCGCAAACTATAGCTTATGAATTGCTGTGTAATGCGGGACGTAATTATAGAGGGAAGTTTAAACCAGAATAAACAGATGTGTTTAAAGTGACTTGATATATTGTTTTGTACCGGCATTTTCCGGAGGCAATCTGCTTAGTGTATCGAGTGAGTTTGATGCAATGAGAGATTCGATATGATGAATGTTTTTATCTAAATATTCCAGGTATAGGTTGTCTTCACCAAAGTGTGCTTCTGCATATTTATAAACCTGCTTAAATAAATTATTTAAACGATTCTTTACTTCAGCATTATAAAAAGTGGGCGTTTTGGCTAATAGGTCATTGGCAGATTCAAAAAGAATAATCGAATTACCTTTTTTATCCTGGGTTGTTGTCATGCCACCCAGCTCAAACTCCGGGAACAGCCTGTCTTTACATTTTTCCAGATAGCAACGATCAGACATTTGTGCAATAAGGTCGGCGGTGCCGAGCATATAACCTAACAGGTGTAGTTTTTCATCGGGAAGTTTTATATCACTCGGTGAAACTTCATAGCCGGTGTAGTGAACCATATTAGCAGAAATCTCTGCGAACTCTGGCATGCCAATCATATGCAGGTAATTATTTAAAAAAGTCGCACTACGGGAAACATGAATCGGTGTGTATTGGGCACCGTTATAAAATTTTTGATCGTTGATTTTACGAATATAACCTGAATCATGAAACAGGGCAGTGATAATTGTTAAGGTTGTGAGCTTCGCGCCGAAGGTGTGTACCCGGTCACTCTGTCTTTCGTGTCCATCAATTAATCGGGCGACTGCCAGCGTCATATCCAGCGTGTGTTGCTTGTCATGGTAGTAGGTGTCGCAGGCGTTAAAGCCATTAAAGTGACCTTCAAATAAATTATCAAAATCTTCAAACGCCTGACGAATACGGCTGTCATCGGTTGCCAGATAACAGCTGTGAAATATATCACATACCGCATCACAAACCGCCTGACTATCGGTGACTTTTATCGTGTTTGATACGTCGTATTGTGAGTTGCGTTCTTTCATTAAGCAGATATATTTTTTGATAGCCTTCTGTATATAATGAATCGTACAAAGAGAAAGCTAAAATATCTGTGAAATTTATCACAGTCAGTTTAGGGTGGTAATGGTTTTTGGCCTTTTATTTCAAATTATTTGATATATGTCCATTGCGAAAGTAAGTGTGCCGTAAAAAAATTAATTCGTTAACCCGTTTGGGTTAGCTTAATGAAATGATGAATAAAACTGATTCATATTTATTTGCTGGTATGGGTGAATACGCCATCCCAGTTTTTACCCGGTGGGTGAGTGCGAAAATACGCAATTCGATCCAGGTAAATTTTATAAATCATACGGTCCGGTTCGTGTTGACTTAAATGAAAAATAGCCTGCTCCGCACTGTCCCAGTTTTGTTGTCGATAAAGTTCAAGCGCGTGATGAAATTCTTTAATATATTTGCGCGTAGATTTATCAACATTTTCCACAAAATCTATGGGTTCATAAATAGTGACTGGTTTATTTTTTCCTTTGACTTTTACAATATCTAGCATGCGGTATTCAAACTCAGGTACTTCGTGTCGTGTCGATTCATTAACGATAAAATCGACACCATAATTTTTAGTTAAACCTTCCAGACGTGAACCTAAATTAACCGCATCACCGAGCACCGTATAATCGACGCGGAATTCTGAGCCTTTATTACCTACATTCATTTCACCGGTATTAACGCCTATACCAATTTTTATTTCAGGTTGACCTTTTGCAGCAAAATCCTTATTCAATTTTTTAACCGCCTTTAGCATATCTAAACCTGCGACCAGTGCATTTCTGCCGTGTTGCGGATCTTTAAGTGGTGCACCCCAGAAAGCCATTATGGCGTCACCCATATACTTATCTATAGTGCCACGGTTTTTATGAATAACTTCGGTGAGAGGAGTAAGAAAGGCATTAATAAAAGTGGTCAGTTCCCTGGGTTCCATGCTTTCCGAAATGCTGGTAAACCCGCGTACATCGGTAAACAGTACGCTCATGTTTCTAATTTCACCATCGAGGTTTATATCTTTTAAATTGCGACTCATTTCATCTACAAGGTCCGGGGGAACATACTGGCCAAATAAATAGGTTAACTGACGTTTGCCCAGGGACTCCACAAAAAAGCCATAGGACATATTCATTATATATAGTAAAACAACGAGAATAAGTGGCGAGGCAATTGGCATAATGACCATTAACTGATTCCAGGCATAATTATCCAGCAACAGTATTATGCCAAGGGTTAATGTGGCACTGATGGTACTCCATAGGGGTGAGAGCATGGGAAGAATAATGGTTAAAATGATACCGAGCAAAAACAACAGCAGTATTTCAAAACCAATCATATATTCTGGTTTGTGTTTAATGCTCTGGTCTAATATGCCCTGAACAATATTGGCATGGACTTCTACACCCGGGTAGGTTGATTCAAGAGGTGTCGTTCTGAGGTCGAGCAGGCCAGCAGCGCTGGCGCCAAAAATGACTATTTTATTTTTGAGTATGTTTTGGGGCGCAGATTTATTTAAAATATCAATTGCTGAAATATAGGTAAATGTTTTTTGCGGGCCGATGTACGGCACCATGACTGCGGAATACTCATCCACGGGAACTGCAATTTCACCGACGTAAACCCATTCTAGTGATTTAACATCTTCATTGTATTCATCTGCACTGTAACCCAGTTTGATCGTATTGTTCTGTAACGAGGCACGGGTAATTTGTAGAGCTAATGATGGGTATACTTTATTATTGTAAGACTGCAATAAGGGAACTCGCCTAAAAACACCATCCTCATCAATTAATGGGTTATCAAAAAAACCACCTGCACTTGCATTGCGTTGTAGTGTTTCGATATTGGCGGTATAACCTGTCGCATTTATAAAAGCAAAAGCGTTAATTATTTCAGGGTTGATCTGAGGAATTGATGGCGGGAGTTTACCTTTGGAAAACTGATTGTCCTGATGATTGAAGATAACCCCCAGCACGGTTTTTCGGTTGGTGAGCGTTTTGGCGAGGCTCTCGTCACGATGCATTAAGTTTTGATTTTTGCGAACAATACGTTGAAAGTCTTCACTGCTGGAAACAGGGCTGTTTGCAAGCTGTGCTAAAATTTTATCTGCAGGATCTTCATCTTTCTCAGCAAATAGAATATCAAAACCCAGCACATTGATTTCATAATAGTCAAAAAGATTATCGACAATATTGGCCAGTACATTTCTTTCCCAGGGCCAGTGTCCTATGCCAGTAAGGCTTTTCTCATCAATATCGACGATAATAACTTTTTTATCAACCTTTGATGGGAGAGAAAGTTGCAGGCGAAAATCGTAGGACAGGTTTTCCAGTGTGTTAATAAAACGTAATGGCATGAGTCCACTGGCATGGGCAAAGAGGATAAAGGTTATGAGTAGGCCCAAACCATATCTAAAAATTTTTTGCTTTAACACCTGCGGATTCCTGTTTTCATTGTTTTTATTATTAAAAAGACAATAGCAGAGAACCCACATGAGTTCCATAATTGAGTTTAATATCGGGTTTGACACAAGGTGCTATTTAAAGATGTGAGAATTTCTAATAAAATACGCTTTAAATCTAAAACAGGACATTGTAATGCCAGACTCAAACACAATTTTACTCGGTGTAAATATTGATCATGTAGCAACACTAAGGCAGGCCAGGGGTACCCGTTATCCAAATCCTGTTTATGCTGCATTGCAGGCCGAACAGGCAGGAGCAGATTCAATTACGCTTCATTTGCGCGAAGATCGTCGGCATATACAGGAGCATGATGTGGAAATGCTTAAAGACTCATTGTTAACCCACATGAACCTTGAGATGGCGGTAACCACTGAAATGCTCGCATTTGCTGAAAAAATTCAGCCCAGCGACTGCTGTTTAGTTCCGGAAAGTCGAGAAGAATTAACCACTGAAGGTGGGCTGGATGTGGTGGCTCAGGAGGCTAGAATCAAAGATGCCTGTATACAGTTAGCTGAATCTGAGGTACGTGTTTCATTATTTATTGATGCGGATTTAAGCCAGATAGAAGCAGCTAAACGCTGTGGTGCACCGGTAATTGAAATACATACAGGGCATTTCGCGGATGCACTGAAGAGTGATGATGCATTGAAAGAGCTGAAAAAAATAAATGAAGCCGTTGAAATTGCTCACGATCTGGGTTTACAGGTAAATGCGGGTCATGGCCTGCATTATCATAATGTTCAGGCGATTGCTTCGATTCCCTATATTAAAGAGTTAAATATTGGGCATGCGATAATTGCGGAGTCTATTTTTTGCGGCTTACCGAATGCGGTAAATAAAATGAAGCAACTCATGCTCGGTGCGCGCTAAGTATTTCAGGCTAAATTAATTCAGCTCTATACGGTTAACAGTGAAAAGGCATCAGGCTTGATATTTCTGATGGTAATATTCAAGTAATTCATCAATTGCATTGATGACAGATTCAAGTCCGTTGTTGAAATTGTCCCGTTCATTTAAATCAATGATATTTTCAAAGTTGGCCGAGGCGGCTAGTAAATTGGGTACGCCGCAGTATTTTGTGCCACCATGCAGTTTATGAATATGCTTCTTTAAGTCCTCGGTGCTGCCTTCCTTTTGCGCGCATAACAAATTTTCCCTGTGGGTGGGTAGCTCGCTAATAAGCATTGGAAAAAGTTCATCCGCAAGTTGTTTATTTCCACCGGCTAATTTTACGCCTAACGTCTTATCAAAAATATTTTTTTCAGGTGTGTCTTGATGTGGTGTGGCCTGGATTGATGGGTCTGGGTTATCATTTTCATCGGAATCATTTATCTCTGCTGTCTTTTGCTCCAGGTCAATCCAGCGTGTAAAAACATCAAGCAATTGCTGTTCAGTAATTGGTTTGAGTAAAATGTCATTCATGCCAGAGTCAAAAACCTGTAATTGCTCTTCTGGCATCGCATTTGCGGTTAAGGCGACAATGGTCGTTTTGCTGCAGGGGTTGTCAGTGTTTCGTATGCTTTTTGCTGCAGCAAAACCATTTAACTTGGGCATGTGCAAATCCATCAGGATTAAATCGAAATATTGTCTGGCGGCGTGATCGACTGCCTGCTGCCCATCTTCTGCGGTAAATACCTGAATGTTTTGCATTTCTAATAAGGTTTTTGCCAGTTTCAGGTTTATTATATTGTCATCTACCAGCAACACCTTAATATGAGATAACTGTTTTTTATCAATACTATTAGTTGTGATGGTCTCAGAAGTCATATGAATATCTTTCCGTCGAGTACTAAAAGTGGAGAATATCTGATTCTTAAGTAAACTGGTTCTCGAGCAACGATAAATTATATTTTTCAGTCCGGCGCGGCTTAAATTTTGCGCATCATTAACATCAAAAACACTGGCTAATGTAATGTAGGGTAATCCAGTCTCCTGTAGTATTTTAGCAAGGTTGCTTAGCATATAGTTGTTTTTGATATTGCTTCGACTTACACCTGCAATAATACCTGTGATTTTAATATCAGATGTGGATTGTTCAGTATCAGCCGTAATCAGCTGGGGTAGTTTGTCTAGTCGACCCGTTTCAACGGTTTCTACCCCCAGACTATTTAGTATGGATCGGCTGGCAATTCTGTTTTGATCAATAGACTCAAATAAAATGACTTTTAAATTAGTTTTTTCTTCAAGGGTTGGTGGTTGTTGCTGATCTGATGTAAGTGGCACTGTGAACCAAAAGCTGGAGCCTTTATTTAAGTTGCTTTCAAAACCTATTTCACCTTCCATAAGTTCCGCAAGTTTACGTGAAATTACCAGCCCTAAACCGGTGCCGCCAAAATTTCGACTGATAGAAGTATCGGCCTGGGTGAACGCGGTAAATAAGCGCTGCTTACTTATATCATCCATTCCCATGCCTGTGTCAGTGACTGTGAAACGAATTAGTTCATCTTTATTAGGCAGAGTTTCTCGTAAAATGCGGATAATAACATGACCACTTTGGGTGAATTTTACAGCGTTGCTGATCAGGTTGATTAGTATTTGTCTGATTCGAGAAGGGTCGCCAATAATAGTCTCAGGCAGGTTTACTGATGGATGATATATTAACTCGATATTTTTCTTGTATGCCATGGGGGCAAACATGGTGATGATTTCATCCATAACATCATCTAAACTGAAATTAATTTTTTCAATATTCAGTTTGCCGGACTCAATTTTTGAGAAATCCAGAATGTCATTGATGATGGTAAGCAGATTGCTTGCAGAACTGCGGATGGTGTTAACATAATCATCCTGCTCATCGGTTAAAACGGTCTTGCCAAGTAGTTCAGTAAAACCAATTACGCCGTTCATAGGGGTGCGAATTTCGTGACTCATATTTGCAAGAAATTCTGATTTTATCTTGCTAGCGGAAATAGCCTGATTACGAGCGAGGTCAATTTCAATGTTTTGAATTTCTAACTCTTCAAGGGTCTTCTTTAAATCAGCGGTGGCATTAGCAACCTGGCTTTGTAGGTCAGTACGAATAAGTTGCATTTCGCTGGCCATTTTATTAACACCTTCTTCAAGTGATCCGATTTCACCACCACTGTCAATATCGATGCGGGTATTTAGTTCTCCCTGTGCAATTTTTTTAACAGCATCGGTTAAACGCTGTATTGGTTTAACTACACTGCGGCTGATGCTTATCGCTAAAAATACAGTAATAAATAATCCAATAAAAGTAATTAAAAAACCTTTTATTAAACTGTCCAGCTGCTGAACCTGTGTTGACTGGTTGTTTAGTGTGACATGTACATATCCCAAAATATTTGGAGTGATAAGCTTTTCTTCATTACCAGTATAAAGCTCATCGTAATCAGAAATAACAACATTACTTTCTATGATGCTACTGGTGTATTTAAATTCTTCTGGAGAAATAAAGATGGGTAATATTGTGTCAGGCGTATGAATTTTTCGTGTGCGGGTAATCAGGGGTTCATTGTATTTGTTACTGATTGTAATGTTGGTAATGTCATTTTCCTGCAGGGTGTTATTTATCAGGTTTTCCAGAATACTAAGGTTGCCAGTAAAAACACCATACTCACTGGCCGGGGAAAGGTTGTTGGCTATTAGCTGGCCTTTAAGGTGCAGCGCATCTTCAATATAGGTATAGCGATTTAAACTAAAATAGCTGGCCAGAGATAAAGTAATTAACAGTGTGGGTAACAATGCTAAAAACATAACTCGCTTGTTGATTCCCCAGTTTCTCATTTGTTTTTCTCAGCCTTTTTTATCTGCTTAATAATAGCATTGTCAGAAACCAGTTTAATGCCCAGAGAACGAGCAATGTTTTTATTTAATGCAACTGAAAATTCTACAGGGTAATATTTTTTATTTTTAAACCTGTTGGTTTTGAAGTAATCGCTCACGATATCGCTTATCTGATGGCTGATTTGCTCTGGTTTAGAATAAATTGCAGCAATTGCACCGGCTTTAACATAGGAACGGGAAAAGCCAATAATGGGTAGCTTGTTTCGGTAGGCAGATAGCAAAATTTCACGAATAGTACTTTTGTTATACACCAATGGGTCGGGTAGTGTCAGTAAAACATCCACGGAATGATTCAGAGAATTGAGAGATTCTGTAAGTTGACCAGAGTCTTTGATTTCTTCTATATTTATCTTATGTGAGGTCCTGGCTGAAGCGCGGTTTAGTTTTTTATTTAGATCTTTAGTGTATGGTCCCAGTAAAACCGCTATGTCTTTGTGCTTGCCCAGTACGGCTGTAATTAAATGAAACTGTCTGTCTATGGGCTGGTTAATCAGCAAGCTGCTCCAGTTTCTTTTAGCAGGGTAAGATTTTTTCAGTGAAAGGTAAACGTGGCGTGGTATAAGTGCGCTTAATATCGGTGTCTCAATTTTTTCATCCAATAATAATTGTGTTGACAGGCTGCCAATTGAAATTATTAAATCCTGTTTTTTTATCTTTAATAACTCTAACGCACCGATTTTATTTTCAGATGCGAGTGTTAATGTCTGGCTCTGATATCCGCTGGCAATTAAGCTTGCCTGTAAATTATTAATGAGTTGCAGGCTGTAGCCCTGGGTTTTTTTTGAAACAATAAGAATTTTCTTGTCTGCAGGTTCCGCGTGTAGTGAGGTTGGAAATATAAATGCACACAAAGCAAATATTAATACAAAAACAACAGGCACAATTGAAGCTAATGATTGTAAGCCATTGTTCTGTGAGTTGAGTATGTTGTTTGCTGTTGGCATTACCGGTTTTGTTCCCTGTAAATTGTTCTTCCAGTTATAAACATCGGATTGGTATCAGGTTAAGTTTTCGGTTATTTAATTAATAAAAACTGAATGCAATTTCAAAATAGACTCGCGGGTCCTGCTCGCTTCCGGGTGCATCAATGGTTTGTTTTGTCGGGTCAGTGTAATTTGTGCGGGTGTAATCATGATGGGTGCTGCCAATATTTTGAAATATGAGCGAGTAGTCAACCTGACCGCCAGGTGTCTTATGCGTTTTACGAATACTGAAATCAATTTTTGTATAGGCCTCTGCTGAACGGTCTCTGTAAGATAAGCTTGGATCTGTGCGGCTATGGGTTCTGTCCAGCCAGTCCATATCACTGACATAATAAACAGATAAACTGGTGTTTAAATTATCTGGCCATTGTTTCATAAGCATACTGCCAGCACTGTGCCTGGGGGTCGATTCTTCTAGCCGTCCTATAATGCCTATCTGATCTTCAGTGCTTAAGTCATTGTTGATTATTTCGGCAGTTAACTTTATGTAGGCATAGTAAGCATATAAGCGCCAGTCATCTGAAATGCTGTAATCCGTGTAAATCTCAACCCCATGAGCCTGTGTGCCTGAGGCATTTGCAATATCTGTCGCACCATTAGATGAGTTGGTGGGGCCGAAAAGATCGTCGATATTTTCGCCAGGCACGCTACCATTAAAATCTATTTCTTCAATAAGTCTGTCTGTCTCATCGTAAAAAAGTTTAAAATCCAGTATTAGTCTGTTATCTAACAGGTGGGTCATCCAGCCGAGTTCGAAAGAGGTAATCTGCTCAGAGGTAACACCGCCACTGGTGAAGATAAACGTATTATTTAAAATATCGCCGCCAAGAGCCGCTTCTACTGGTGGATTGTTTAATGGCTGACCGTTATTTTGAGTTAATTGCTGTTGCAGGGCGTAATAGCCATTTTCTTCAAAATTAGTTGGTGTGCGAGTTGCTCTCGAAGCGCTCAGTCGAAAAGAATGTTGGCTATTTGCATGATAAATAAAAGCCAACCTCGGCGCTATATCGGTGTCTGAAATTTTATTATTTTCAAGCATCAAGCCCGCGTTGATTAATAAATTATCGGTTAGTGAGTATTCCCCATGAGTAAATAAACGGTAAAGTGTAAGGCTATTGTCAGTGTTAGGATCAAGGAGGTTGTTTGAAGTGGCCTTATCCGATCGAATGCTTGCCCCTGAAACCAGGCGCAGAGAATCGGAAGGATCATAAAAGTAAGATACTTCCAGATCATGGCGTTCTGATTCTAAATCGATGACCTGGATAAAATCAAAATCATCAATATCCGCTAAGGCAGGATTTAAGCCGGATAAAGAAACAGTGACACCAGGTTCGGTGGAAAAGCTTTTAGTATAGTTATAAAAATATTGAACGGCTAAACTACTGCCGTTATCAAAGCTGTGTTCAAGTCTCAGGTGTTGAAAAGCGGTGGTTACATCAACATCATTATCCTGATCCGCGTTATTTTCCTTAACATCACCATAGACGCTGTCCTGTAAGCCGCCGGAATAATACAGCTGGGTTTCTAGATTAATTTGATAATCCAGTCGATAACTGAAGTAATCAGTTTCAGTGAAATCATTCAATAAATCGGTACCAGAGTTATTTTTTGTACCCGCAGACAAGCGATAATCAAGGTCAGCAGCCTGTCCAGCAAAACGATAGAATGCATCTGCCGTATCATGTGACCCTGTGGTACCTTTAACATAGTGTCCCCTGTTTTCAGAAGCATGTTTAGTGGTAATACTAACGACGGCCAAAAATGCGTTGTTGCCATAGGTTGATGCATTCGGGCCACGCACCACTTCAATGCGTTCGATGTCTTCAATTGTCACTACCAGATCAGACCATGAAACCCCCGCCTGAGTTGGCAGGTACACCGAGCGTCCGTCGATCAGTAGCTGAATGCGATTGGATAAACGTGAGCTTTGCCCGTGATAGGTTGCTACTGGGCGGTTTCCATTGAGATAGCCCACGGTAAAGCCCGGTACGAGTCGTAAAATATCCGCAATGGTCTGTGCACCGGAGGCATCGATCATTTGTCTGTCGATGACGGTGGTGGAAACCGGTGATTCGTTAAGTGGCTGGGAAAGACGGGTGGCGGAAATAATAACCGGCAGGTCTTCGAAGTACATATCTTCGGTGCCAAGCATTGCCAAAATGGAGTCGTTTTCGGCAGCAAACAGGTTAGAGGGTAAGAACAACAGTCCCATGTGCAGTAAGATGTGGCGCAGCAAGCCTGAATAAGTTGGATTTGAATGCATTTAGTTATTTATAACGTCTCACTGAATTTATCGAAATATGTGATAATGTTCCGAACGCCCTGAATCTATATAAACATGAAGCTGATTCTACCAGCTTTTATGTTAAAAACTATTTTGAAAGTGACTTAAAATATGCATCCTGAAGAATTTCCCACGCTGGAAGATTTTGTTGGTAACACCCCGCTAGTACGTCTGCAACGAATGGTGCCCAATAATAATATTATTATGGTTAAGCTGGAGGGTAACAATCCCGCCGGCTCGGTGAAAGATCGTCCGGCGATGAGCATGATTCAACGGGCGCAGGCCCGTGGTGATATTAAGCCTGGGGACACATTAATCGAAGCCACCAGTGGTAATACAGGCATTGCACTGGCTATGGCCGCCGCCATTAAAGGCTATAAAATGGTACTGATCATGCCTGATAATATGAGCGAAGAGCGCCGTGCTAGTATGAAGGCCTATGGTGCAGAACTCATCAGCGTCTCTCAACAACAGAGCATGGAAGGTGCGCGGGATCTTGCCCTGCAAATGCAGCGCGATGGTAAGGGAATTGTGCTGGATCAGTTTAATAATCCAGATAATCCCGCTGCCCATTATGAAAGCACCGGCCCGGAAATCTGGCGGGACACCAAAGGCAAGATAACCCACTTCGTTAGCGCCATGGGCACCACCGGTACCATTATGGGAACCTCACGATATTTAAAAGAACAAAACCCGGCTGTTCAGATTGTCGGGGTGCAACCAGAGGAGGGTTCGAAAATTCCCGGCATCCGACGTTGGCCGAAAGAATATTTACCGGGTATTTTTGATGAAAACCAGCTGGATTTAACGATTGATATTGGGCAGCAAAATGCGGAAGATATCACGCGCCGACTGGCGGCAGAAGAAGGTATCTTCTGTGGGGTTTCTTCTGGCGGTGCAGTGGCTGCCGCATTAAAGTTGAGTGAGCAGGTGAAAAATGCGTTGATTGTTTCAATTATCTGTGACCGGGGTGACCGGTATTTGTCTACCGGGGTTTTTCCAGCCTGAGATTATTTGATAAATAATCTGCAGGAAAATGAAAATGGCCACGAATAAAATAATAAGTGGTTATCCCCTTAGAAATAAGGGGGGGTAGTAAGTGGTCTCCCCCTTAGAAAAAGGGGGATTAAGGGGGATTTATCTTTTATATCTACATCTCCTGGAGAATATAAAACTATGTATTCCCTCTTTTCCTAAAAAGGCAGGGGCAATATTTATTTTTATTAAAACCCGTGCGAATTAATACGAACTAAAGATTAAAGAATTATTTATATGTCAAGAAGAGCACGTCGAAAACGCCTCCCGGAAGCACTGGTTGAAGCGACTATCGAATCATTAAGTCCCGAAGGTCGGGGGGTTGCCCATGTTAATGGCAAAGTCGTATTCGTTGACTTTGCACTGGCGGGAGAAATCGTTGAATTTAAATACACCCGTGTGAGCAAAAAATTTGATGAAGCTCGCGCAGTGACTATTTTAAAAGCCTCACCCCAAAGAGTTGAGCCAATCTGTGCACATTTCACCGTTTGTGGTGGTTGCAGCATGCAGCATCAGGAACATGAAGCTCAGATACAAAGCAAACAGGATGCATTGATGCAACAGTTTCAGCATTTAGGGCAGGTACAGCCGGCACATATTTTGCCACCCTTGCGTGGACCACTTAAACATTACCGACAAAAAGCACGCCTGGGTGTGAAATATGTGCCTAAAAAAGACAAGGTGCTGGTGGGGTTTCGTGAAAAGGGAAATTCATTTTTAGCGGATATTTTAGCGTGTCCGGTGCTGCATGAATCGGTGGGTTTGCGCATCAAGGATTTATCGGATTTGTTGATGAGCATGAAAGCGCGTTCGGTGATTCCACAAATTGAAGTGGCCATTGACGATAGCAAGACGGCACTGGTTTTTCGTCACCTTGAGGCTTTATGCGATGAAGATAAAATTGCGCTCACTGAATTTGCAAAACAGTATGATTTACAAATTATGCTGCAATCCGGTGGCCCGGATACGGTGATAGCATTGTGGCCGCTAAATCCTCCACCCTTAAGTTACACCTTAAAAGAGCAGGGGGTGACGATAGAGTTTCAGCCAAATGATTTTACCCAGGTTAACAGTGAAATAAATCAATTGATGGTTAGCCACGCCTTACAAATGTTGGCGCTAAATGAAGAAGATACCGTGCTGGACTTATTTTGTGGCTTAGGCAACTTTACACTGGCGATGGCGAAGCAGTGTGCCAGCGTGGTTGGGGTTGAAGGCGCTCAAAGCATGGTGGTGAAAGCACGTGAAAACGCACAGCGTAATAATATTGCGAATGTAACGTTTTATGCGGCGGACTTATCCAGGGATATTTCCAGTGAAATCTGGTTGAATAAAGCGGGCGTCAGTCAAAGTTACGATAAAATTTTGCTCGACCCACCACGCTCCGGTGCCATGGAAATGCTTAAGTATATTGGCCAGCTAAACGCAAAACGTATTGTGTATGTTTCCTGTAACCCGGCGACCCTGGCCCGTGATACACATGCCCTTGTGCATGAATACGGGTATACATTGGACGCGGCGGGTGTGATGGATATGTTTCCCCATACCGCACATGTGGAATCCATCGCCTTATTTACAAAACCCTGAAAAATTAAATGAAAAAAATATTAGATAAACTTCAGCAAATCATTAAACAACACGCAGCCGAGCAAATTATGCCTCGTTATAACCAGGTGGCCTATCGATTTAAACAGGATGGGAGCCTGGTCACGGATGCGGATTCTGAAATGCAGAAAGCTATGATCAGGAGTTTGCAACAGCACTGGCCTGAGTACACAGTACTGGGTGAGGAAATGACGGAAGCTGAACAACAGGCACAACTCGATGGCAATGCACAAGGCTTATGGGTGCTGGACCCTTTGGATGGCACCAGTAATTTTGCCAGTGGTATTCCCATTTTTTCCGTATCTATTGCACTGGTTATCAATAATGAAGTGGTATTGGGTGTAATCTACGATCCCAATCGAAACGAAACCTTTAGTGCCATCAAAGGTGAGGGGGCCTGGTTAAATGCAGAGCCTTTAGTGAGTAAAACAGAAAGGCAAAGTTTAGATCAATGTACAGCCCAAATAGATTTTAAACGTCTGAAACCAGAGATGCGGGTTTGTTTATCCCGTGAGCATCCTTATGCTTCGCAGCGCAATTTTGGCTCTGGCGCGTTAGACTGGTGCTGGCTGGCCGCGGGGCGTAGCCAGATTTATATTCACGGCGGGCAAAAACTCTGGGATTATGTGGCGGGTCAGTTAATTTTGAGTGAGGCGGGAGGCTGTGCTAAAACCTTTGCTGGGGAGTCGGTGTTTGAAAAAACTTTAACGCCACGCTCAGTGATGGCGGCGGTTAATCTTTCGTTGTTTAAACAATTGCAAAAATACCTGACATCTCTCGAGTGTCGAAAGTAACGATGCAAAATTTAATTGTGTGAAATAAACCTAGAAAATCGCATATAAAACATTAAGGAATTAAATAAAAATGAATGCATTTGTCATTAATGAAGAGCAACTCAAAAAAGCAGGGCTGGCAATGGCGGTTGTTGTGGTGGCTGTATTTATAGCGGGTTATTATCTGGGGTCAAAACAGTTGTTTTCGGTAAATAATGATGCCCCTCTGACAGCGATAGATGAAGCTAATAAAAATGTGGTGACAGATGCTTCACCGGTATTGCCCGTTAGCAATAAAGCACTAAAAAATGAAGCTACAGTGAAAAAAACGGAACAAAAAAATAAGGTTAAAACAGTTGATAAAAAGAAGGAAAGTAAAAAAACGCCGGCTAAAAATAATACCAGTAAAAAAATAGTCAGTAAGAAAACGGATAAGAAAAAAACGGATAAGAAAGCGGATAAGAAAACACCCAATAAAAGCACCCAGAAACCAGTTAAAAAGACGACTGATAAAAAAGTCATCAGCAAAAAAGATACACCTAAAAAGACCACTGCCGTAAAACAATCTATTAAGAATAATAAAGAACAGGTTAAGAAAACGCCTGTGTTAGCGCAGGGTGCTGAAAAACTTGATGTGGTGAAGAAAGCTAAATCTGAGATTGATTCGGCGAAGACCGATTCGCTGGGGGAGACTGGTGAGCGCATCTATTCAATACAGGCGGGCATGTTTTCCAGTGAAACCAATGCGAATGCGTTTATACAAAAACTATCGGCCAAACAGTTTGATGCTTTTGTCAGTGACTTTGTTTCCAGTTCCGGGGCTACAAAATACAATGTCAGAATTGGAAAATTTTCCCAACGCGATCAAGCGAGAGAGTTGCTACAGGAGTTTCAAAAATCATTTTCTTCTCCAGCTTATGTGGTGATCTCAAAACCCTGATGCCGGTTTAAAATGTACAAGTTAATCTGTTTTGATCTTGATGATACCTTGTGGCCCTGTATGCCTACGATCCATCAAGCTGAGCAAACGCTTTATGACTGGCTCGCGCTACACAAACCGGACATTACTCAGGTGTATACAAAAGATCAGTTGCGCGAAAAACGCCTGCAACTGATACAGGCGCAACCGAAATTAATTCATGATTTATCCACTGCCCGGCGGGTCCATTTAAAACAGCTGGCGAGTGAGTTTTCAGATACCGATGAATGGGTTGAAAGCGCATTTAATATATTTTATGAAGCACGCCAGAAGGTAACATTATTTGATGATGTGATTCCTATCCTGTCATCATTAAAGTCGCAGTTTGCTTTGGTGGCGCTGACCAATGGCAATGCGCATATCACTAAAACCGGTCTGGCGGAGTATTTTGATTTCCAGATTTCTGCAGCCGATGTGCAGGCGGCGAAACCGGATCCGGCGATGTTTTTCAGTGCCATGCAAAAAGCCGGCGTTAGCCCGCAACAAACGCTGCATGTAGGGGATCACCCCTTGCATGACATACAGGGTGCTCGAAATGCGGGAATTGATGTGGCATGGGTCAGGCGATTTGAGCAAAGCTGGGACTTAAATGAGCCACAACCGGAGTATCAGTTTACCAATTTGAGTCAGTTACAAAGCTGGTTATCTAATCGCTCAGATTAATATATAATGCGCAACTCGAATAATCTAAACCTGAATTTTGTTGATGAAATATAAAACAGACGATCTACGCATTTCCGGCTTACAGGAAGTGATTCCACCAGATGAACTCCATCGGGAGTTTCCCATTACCGATGCCGCATCAGATACGGTGTATATGGCGCGTAAGGCGATACATGAAATATTGCAGGGTGAGAGTGACCGTCTACTGGTGATTGTGGGACCGTGTTCGATACACGACACAAAAGCTGGGCGTGAATATGCGAATTTACTCAAGCCGTTAATGGCTGAACTGGCGGATGAGCTTTGTATCGTCATGCGCATTTATTTTGAAAAACCCCGCACCACGGTTGGTTGGAAAGGTTTAATTAATGACCCGCACCTTGATGACAGCTTTAATATAAACCATGGCCTGCGCCAGGCGCGCAGTTTGCTGCTGGATATTGCGGATATGGGGATCCCCGCTGGCACCGAGTATCTGGATTTAATCAGCCCCCAGTATATTTCCGATTTAGTCAGTTGGGGTGCCATTGGTGCACGTACTACGGAAAGTCAGGGGCACCGTGAACTGGCCTCAGGTCTGTCCTGTCCGGTGGGTTTTAAAAATGCCACGGATGGAGGCCTGAAAGTTGCGGTGGATGCGATACAGGCTGCTTCCAGACCCCATGTTTTTATGTCGCTTACCAAACAGGGGCATTCGGCTATTTTCTCTACCACGGGGAATAAAGACTGCCATATGATTTTGCGCGGTGGTAAAACGCCTAATTATGATGCGGCGAATGTCGCGCAGGCAACTCAGCAGCTTGAATCCAGCGGGCAAAACACGCATCTGATGATTGATTGTTCACATGCTAACAGTGAGAAAGATCATACTCGACAGATCCAGGTTTGCAGCGATGTGGCGGGGCAGATTAAAGCCGGTAACCACAATATCATGGGTGTAATGCTGGAAAGTCACCTAGTTGCTGGACGACAGAATGTAGAGAATAAAGATGAGTTAATTTATGGACAGAGCATTACCGATGCCTGTATTGCCTGGGATGAAACTGAAGCGTTATTGAGAAAGCTGGCTCAAGCGGTTAAGGCAAGGCGTGAAGCTTAGTGTTGTGACGGTTTGAGGTAAGATCATTTCCATCAAGGGTATGCTTTTGACGTGCAATCCGGGGGGTTAAGGTGATACGCAATCATCACCTGCTCGACACCTAATCATCGATAGAACGGTTTTGACAGCTCATATTTCCACAGTCTTTATTACAGTTAACCTGTTGATCGACCAGCATTTTTTGTAACTGATCCCGGTTGACGGTTTTAACCGAACGGCCGGTTTTGTCATCCAGCAAGCGCAGGCTCAGGTTCGGGCAGTCCAGCAGTGTTGTGAGTAGATCGTTCATTATCAATCCTTTAGGGTTTAAATGAGAATTATACTCATTTAGTGCAATTAATCAATTAACCAAAGTTATTCAACTACATTAACGGGTTTGTCATCTAACCAGGCGTGTATATTATCTATCACCTGGTTGGCAATTTTCTGAGAGTCCTTCACATTATCGGCGATGAGTCCGGGTACATTGCACACGGTAACACCGCGCTCATTTGCTGCGGCAATATCAATGTGATCGGTTTTATCCCCCGCGGCCAAAATGAGTTTTAGTTTAAAGGATTCTTTTATGACCGATGCATTTATCGGTGTGCTGGTACTGATAATGATATCCGCACGCCAGCAACGTTCATCAATTTCTTCCAGTGGTAAGGCAACAAACTGCGACCAGCCAAATTTCGGCAGGTTAATCTCCGGAAAATCTGGATCCCCCGTAAGTTGTCCACTGTCAATCATCACCACATTCATTCTAAAATCACTTTATATATAAAATCGCAGATTGTATGATGGCACAACTTAAACCCATTTGAATAATTAAAAAATTTATGAGCACCATATTAAAATCCGACAAGCTTGATCAGGTTTGTTACGACATCCGCGGACCTGTTTTACACGAGGCCAAGCGCCTTGAAGAAGAAGGTCACAGCATTACTAAACTTAATATTGGTAACCCGGCCCCGTTTGGTCTTTGTGCACCGGATGAAATTATTCAGGATGTAATGCGTAACCTGGTGAACTGTCAGGGTTACTCAGATTCCAAAGGCGTTTACTACGCGCGTAAAGCGGTGATGCAATATTGTCAGGAGAAGAATTTTCCACCGGTGGATGTGGATGATATTTTTATTGGTAATGGGGTGAGTGAACTGATAGTTATGTCGATGCAGGCACTGCTGAATAACGATGATGAAATATTGATTCCAGCCCCCGACTATCCCCTGTGGACTGCAGCGGTGAGTTTATCCGGTGGCAAGCCGGTACATTATTTATGTGATGAGGAAAATGAATGGCAACCGGATCTTGCGGATATTGAACGTAAAATATCGCCTAAAACCCGTGGCATTGTGATTATTAATCCTAATAACCCCACTGGCGCTGTGTATACAAAGCAAACGTTGCTGGGGTTAATTGAGATTGCCCGCAAACATGAGCTGGTAGTTTTTGCGGATGAAATTTACGATAAAATCATTTACGACGAGGCTGAGCATATCGCATTGGCCTCTCTGGCTGATGATTTATTAACAATCAGTTTTAACGGATTATCAAAAGCATATCGTGTTGCCGGATTTCGTGCAGGCTGGATGGTGATAAGTGGTGCCAAAGACCATGCCCGTGATTTTATTGAAGGGATGGAACTGTTAGCCTCTATGCGCCTGTGTTCAAATGTGCCAGGGCAACACGCAATACAAACTTCACTGGGTGGTTATCAAAGCATAAATGATCTGGTTAAACCCGGTGGACGACTTTATGAACAGATGGACTACAGCTGGAAAATGCTAAATGAGTTAGAGGGTGTGAGTTGCGTTAGACCCCAAGGGGCTCTGTATTTATTTGCAAAGCTCGATCCAGAAGTTTATAAAATTGATGATGATGAAAAATTTATCTTACAGTTGCTGCAACAGGAAAAAATTCTGTTAGTACAGGGCACTGCATTTAACTGGCCAAAAACAGATCATTTTCGATTAGTCTTTTTATCCCGTAGAGAAGATATGGATGGGGTAATGGAAAAAATGGATCGATACTTACGAAATTACCGGGAAAATAATTAATCCAAAGTGTGTGTTTTACACAATTAGTCGTCGAGTGTTTTCGTACCTGAGCAACTGGTATTATGTAATCTATTTATGGCGTATCAATAACAGATAGTCGCAGGTGTACAATCTGTTATATGAATACGCTAAGCACTGTTTGGTAATTTTTTGCTTGAATACAAAGGGCTCGCTTACGACTCAAGCGTTTCAATAAAAATAAAATCACCAGCTTTGCAGGGCTTTAATAAGGTGACATCTGTAATCGCATGGGCCCAGATATTCGTTTTAGTGGCCAGGCGAATTTCATCTCCCACAGAGGCGGGTGTTTTACCAAAACCTATGGCAATACAGTTGCCTTCAGTCCAGAAAGCTAATTCACCCGCTTTCACAACATCTTTTGCATCATCTTCTAACTCCGCCATCACCGGTGTTTCAAAATAAATTTCTTCACCCCAGGTATGTGCTTTGCTACCAAAGGGCAGGGCGTCTTTAATATTTTGTGCGGTAGGCGTGTCGAGAAGCTCAGCTTCAATTTTTACTTTGCCAATGGAAATTAAAATTTTGTTGCTCATAAATAACTCTTTTATTGAGGGGGGATTTTGCGAGTAGAAGCTCGCCATTAAAGTTTATGCTGTGAACAGGTCGCCAAATTATAGCATGTTTCGTACAAGGGTTTCAGGGTTGCAGACGGGTGATGACCCACTGGCCAGAGGAATCAGCTGTGTAGGTGAAGCGGTCATGCAAACGGTCTTCTCTGCCTTGCCAGAATTCAAAGGCAGAGGGTATTAATCGGTAACCGCCCCAGCTTTCAGGTTTAACAACACTATCGGTGCTTTCATCCTGTAACAGGCGAAGTTTCTGCTCCAGTGTTTTGCGTGAGTCGATCGGCTGACTTTGTGCGGATGCTGCGGCACTAAACTGGCTGGCAAGTGGGCGTGAATAAAAATAGGCGTCGGCTTCTTCGGGGCTGAGTTTTTCAACTGTTCCCTGTATTTTGACCTGCTGGTCAAAATCGCGCCAGTAAAAAAGTAAGCAGGCCTGGGGATTGTGTGAAAGTTGCTGGCCTTTATGGCTGGCGTAATTGGTATACCAGCTAAGCCCTTTGTCATCGAGTTGCTTTAATAACACAATACGCGCATCCGGCATGCCATCGCTATCCGTCGTGGCCAGGGTCATGCAGGTGGCATCTTTTAATTCAGCATCTTTAGCCTGTTGTAACCAGCGTTGCATTTGTTTAAACGGATCGGCGTTGAGCTGTTTGCGAGTTAAACTGCTGTAATCATATTGTCGGCGAGTATCGGCAAGTGTTGTCATAATTTTTTAAGGTGTTGTTTAATTAGTAGGTAAGTTTAGTGCAGTGTTATGTCCGGTGTATTGATTTGTGCTAAGGCTTTTATTGTTAACTTTAATGGGTTGTGATTTTTATAATTTAACGAAGTAAAGAAAAAGAAAACGTAAATGAACGCGAATGTACGCAAATAACCGCGAAAAAAACAAAATTCTTTATGCTGTGTGCCGCAGGCACACAAACAAAATATTTGCGTTCATTTGCGTTTTCTTTTTCTTTAGATAAGCCTTTAAACCTCAACCGCAAACAAATCATGCTCACTGGAATCAGTTATTTTAACATCGATTAAAGTCCCGGCTTCATATTGTCTATCTGAATCAACAAACACCAGTCCATCAATTTCCGGGGCATCGGCTTTGCTGCGGGCAATAATGCCTTCCTCGTCAATGTCATCTACCATCACCTGCATTGTCTGACCGATTTTTTTACTGAGTTTGCTGGCGCTGATCTGTGCCTGTAATTCCATAAAACGTTGCAAGCGATCCTGCTTAACATCTTCCGGAATTTGTCTGGCAATACTATTTGCAGTGGCGCCTTCTACGGGCGAATAGGCAAAGCACCCTACACGATCTAAATCCGCCTCCACCAGAAAATCGAGTAGTTGCTGAAAATCATCTTCGGTTTCACCGGGGAAGCCTGCGATAAATGTGCTGCGCAAAGTAATGTCTGGGCAAATTTCGCGCCATTTTTTTATGCGTGTTAAAACATTCTCTGAGCTGGCCGGGCGCTTCATGGCACGTAATACATTCTGGCTGGCGTGTTGAAAGGGGATGTCCAGGTAGGGCAGAATTTTTCCTTCCGCCATTAACGGAATGACCTTATCAACATGGGGATAGGGGTAAACGTAATGCATACGTGTCCAGATACCCAGTTCGCCAAGTTGGGTGGCCAGGTCTTCAAATTTGGTTTTAATCGGGCGACCATTCCAGAAGTCAGTCTGGTATTTCATATCAATGCCATAGGCGCTGGTGTCCTGCGAAATAACCAGTAATTCCCTGACCCCCGCGTTCACTAAGTTTTCGGCCTCGGTCATGACCTCGCCAATCGGGCGGCTAACCAGGTCGCCCCGTAGAGACGGGATGATGCAAAATGTACAGCGGTGATTACAGCCCTCGGAAATTTTTAAATAGGCGTAATGTTTAGGGGTGAGCTTGATGCCCGCGGGTGGGATCAGGCTGGTGTAGGGGTCGTGTTCCGGTGGCAGGTGTTCATGCACGGCCTGTAAAACTTCATCGGCGGCATGGGGGCCGGTGACCGCTAAAACCTGCGGGTAGTTATTGGAGACGATATCGCCTTTTGCGCCCAGGCAACCGGTCACAATCACTTTGCCATTTTCATTTAAGGCTTCGCCTATAGCGTCTAATGACTCTTCCACCGCATCATCGATAAAACCGCAGGTGTTGACAACTACAATATCCGAGCCTTCATAAGATGGGCTTATTTCATAACCCTCGGCGCGTAACTTGGTGATGATCTGCTCCGAGTCGACCAGTGCTTTAGGGCAGCCAAGGCTGATGAATCCAACTTTGTGGGCATTTTGCGGTGTATCTTTTTCTGATCTGGATGACATGGCGTTTATATATTAGTTAAAAGAATTATTTTAACAGGATGCTGGCAACATTGCTCACACTGTGATCGGTTTAACAAATATATACACAGCTAATTTCGTTTATATAAAACAATGAGATAATCATTACGGGGCTAATGCATGGTGCAGATGGGATTTGCAGATGCCTGGTTTATGGATAAAAATAAAGGGCAAATGATGATAGTGGAAAATACCAAAAATAATGTTTCTGAACATTGTGATGAATTTGTAAAAGGCTTAGGTTATTTAAAGCGCCATGCCCTTCCTGAGGCATTGCATAGCTTCCAGCTGGCTTATGATGGGGTTCCCTACGGTGATATTTATCATAATAAATATGAGTCTTTCTGCGGACTGGCACGGGTGCTGAATGGCGACCGGGCGGGAATTGAATTATGCCGGGATGCTGCCAGACAGGAAAAGCTCGATGGTGATGTGTTTTTAAATTTAGCTTATTCTGAATGGCATATGAAGAGTCGCAAGCGCAGCATAGGGGTGCTGGAAAAAGGCCTGACGATTGATAAAAAACATCCAGGGCTGACTCGCTTTCAAAGTCATATCGGAAAACGCGGTAAACCCATTTTGTTTTTTATATCCAGGGATAGCTTTGTTAATAAAATGCTTGGCAAGCTGGTTCGCAAATCGACTTCTTCTGAAGATAAATTAAACTATCAGTGGTTATTATAAGATTGTCAGCAATTCGGCTGTTACAAATACGATAAACTACTACTTATTTAATAGTGCGGCGGAGGCACCTCTTCCGCCGCCGATAAAATATTATTTTCACCCGTTGATTTTAATTTTTCATCCATGGCTTTCACTTTTTCAAGTAGCACATTCAGCAACTGGTCCTGTTCATAAATAATTTTATCCAGAGACTGAATATGGTCTTCCTGATGGGTCAGGCGTATCTCTAAGTCGATTATTTTTTCTTCCAGTAAATTCTGTGCATCGCTCACGAAATTTGATCTCCGTGCTTAACCCATAAAGATGTGGCGCCGGCTACACCTGCAGGCATCGCAATAAAATTCAATAACGGAATACTGGTAAATAACATGACACCACCGCCAAAGCCTAAAGACAGGCTGCGCTTTGACATAGCCTGTTTATTAATATCTTTAAAGAACTTGTTGTGATTTGCCATTGGGTAATCCAGGTATTCCAGTGATAGCATCCAGGCACCGAATAAAACCCAGATAAAAGGCGCGGCAAGATTAATAACGGGGATCAGTGTCAGAATAAATAACAATACCCACCATTTAATAAAATAAATTAATTTACCCAGTTCAGAAGCAATACTGCGCTTAATCATCTCGGATGTTGGAAAACCGGGGCCACTGTCGACTGGCTGGCCAGTTAAATGTTTTTCGACTTTTTCCGCCAGTAAACTGTTAAAGGGCGCAGCAATTAAGTTGGCAACAAAGGTAAAACTATAAAATATAACCAGTAAAATCATAATGGCAAACAGTGGCCATAGTAGCCAGATTAAAGCATTTTCTAACCAGGTTAATGCGCTTTCTAGCCAGCTCAACCAGCCTATGCCGCTTACCCAGCTGGAAAAGTCCGGCAGTAAGCGGGTCATCCACTCATCAAACTTTATGAATAAATACCAGGTCGCACCACCAAACAGTGCAAAGTTAATGCTTAAAGGGATAAGAACAAAGCGACGTAAGCCGGGTTGGGTAATTAACTTTAAGCCGATAAATATGTGGCCGAAACCACTGAATAAATTTCCGATCATGAATGCTTCCGTTATACAGTTTCAGTCTGTTAATGTTTTATTATCTGGTCAATGCCAATCAGTTTAGTGCCAGGCCTTAAGTATGCATAAGAAAATTAATTTTTTGTAATTAAACCTCCCCCTTGGAAAAAGGGGGAATGAGGGGGATTTAAAATATAGTTTTTAAATCTCCCCCAACCCCTCTTTGAAAAAGAGGGGAGCTACAAAATAAAATTACATTTCACCTAATCGTGTAGCACTTAACTTTCTGATGTTGCCTGGTGGGCTGAATTAATCACCCCCTGGCGTGCCAGCAGGGCGCTACCATAACATGCTTCACTTATTTGCGCGCGCCTGACGGGAACTCCTAAAATGCGCTGGCGAATTTGTTGCCAGGGCTCATTGTTACTGCCGCCCCCCGCAGTTTCAACCTGAGAGGGAAAGGCTGCACCGAGTTGTTTGAGTTTATTATACCCCTGCAGTTCAATCTGACTGATACCCTCTAACATGCCCTGAAAGAACTCGCGCTGATTTTTTGCGGGGGGCTCCAGCCGGGGGGGCATCTCAGGGTCGTTTATGGGAAATCGCTCTCCCGCATTAATTAAGGGGTAATAATTTAAATGCGTAGGTCTCTCAGGGCGCAGTGAATGGCTGAGTTGATCCATCTGCTTCTGGTCAAAATAATGTGCCAGAACCGCGCCCCCTGTATTGGATGCTCCCCCCGCCAGCCAGTAATCACCCAGCTTATGACTGTAAATCCCCAGTTGCGGTGCAAAAATCGCCTGCTCGGAAATGACTTTTAAAACCAGTGTGCTGCCCAGTGAAGTTACCGCATCACCGGGTTGGCTGGCACCGGTGGCGATAAAGGCGGCAATGCTGTCCGTCGTGCCGCTGACAATCTGGCAATGCGGATTAAGGTTCAGCTGATTAAACAGGCCATCGTTAACGGTGGCGATGGCGGTGCCCGGTGCGACCACCTGCGGTAATAGTTTCATATTAACATCGAGCTGTTTTAACCAGTCGGGCCACCTGCCAGTGTGTGGATCGTAACCGGATTTAAGTGCATTGTTTTCGTCGGTGATATCAAAGTGCCCGCAGAGTTTGCCGGCAATCCAGTCAGCCTGATGGATAATATGTCGAGCCTGTGGGAACTGCATCTGTAGATAAAGCAGCTTGGCTAACCCAGCGCTATTGCCATGGGCAGCACTTTGTTGCGGGGCAATGGATTTAATTTGTCTTGCCTGTTCGCTACAAAAACTATCATTATACATACGTGCTGGCGCTAGAGGAGTGCCATAAGCATCGCAGGCCAGAACTGTGCCTGAGGTGCCATTCACTGAAATCGCCTGTACCTCATGGGCATTAATTTGACTCAGTAAGTCAGATAACACTTTTTCAGTTGCCTGCCACCACAGGTCGGCATCCTGTGTGACTGAACGGCCATCTTTAATGGGGGCAGGTAAGGGGGTTTTGCAGGTACTTACTATTTCTTTATGGTGATTTATTGCACAGGCCCTCACGCCGGAAGTACCAAGATCGATACCGATGTAAATATATGGAACGGGGTTCATAAGATACAGGGTACGTGCATGTTCAATTAAGCCGTGGCAATTACGGGCTTAGGGTAATTTCACAAGCTCAGGTGCTACCCAGCCATCTGCCCGATGTTCAGCAATAACCGTTGTATAAACCCCACCGCGCACATTAAACTCCGCGGTGACTCGCATAAATCTGGGTTCGGTTGCGGCCACCAGGTCACTTAACATCTGGTTGGTCACATCTTCATGAAACGCACCTTCTTCTCGAAACGCCCACAGATAGAGCTTGAATGATTTGAGCTCTACGCATTTTTTATCCGCAATATATTCCAGATTAATTGTCGCGAAGTCTGGCTGGCCGGTTTTTGGGCACAGGCAGGTGAATTCCGGCGTGTGGATGCGAATGGTGTAATCGCGTTGTGGGCGAGGGTTGTCAAAGGTTTCCAGGGATTTAGTAGGCTGTGTGGTCATGGTTATCTCGTTTTTGTCTAAATGTGTAAAAATTGCGCCGCATTATAACGTGAAATTGATATACTATGCGGCTTGAAAAATTAAAGATAACGATTTAAAGAGAGGATTGCTGCAGGCAATGATCTCCACAAAAATTAGACTAAATAAAATATAACGGGCAATAAATGCGCTTAAGCAAAATCAAACTGGCGGGCTTCAAATCCTTCGTAGATCCCACTACCATCGACTTTCCATCTAATTTAAACGGCATCGTTGGCCCCAATGGCTGCGGTAAATCAAACACAATTGACGCGGTTCGCTGGGTTATGGGGGAATCATCCGCCAAGCATTTACGTGGTGCGTCGATGGAAGATGTTATCTTCAGCGGCTCCTCTTCACGTAAGCCCGTGAGTCAGGCCTCGGTTGAGCTGATTTTTGATAATAGTGAAGGCAAGCTTGAAGGCCCCTATGCCAGTTTTAGTGAAATTGCCGCTAAACGCCTGGTGACCCGCGATGGTCAGTCAAAGTATTTTTTAAATGGCAGTAAATGTCGCCGTCGGGATATTGCGGATTTGTTTTTAGGCACCGGTCTGGGGCCACGAAGCTATGCGATTATCGAGCAGGGCATGATTTCGCGTTTAATCGAAGCCAAGCCAGAAGAGCTACGGGTGTTTTTAGAAGAAGCCGCAGGCATCTCAAAGTATAAAGAGCGACGTCGGGAAACCGAAACCCGCATTCGTCACACCCGTGAAAATCTTGAGCGCCTGGATGATCTGCGTGAAGAGATCGATAAACAGCTCGATCGCCTGCAACGTCAGTCACGTACCGCTGAAAAATATAAAGAATTAAAAATCGAAGAGCGTCGCTTTAAAGCCGAGCATCTGGCCCTGCGCTGGAAAGAGCTACACGGCCAGATGGAAAATAGGGAAGCCGCAATAGAAGAGCAGGAAACCCGCCTGCAGGAAGTTATTGCGGAACAACGGGCAACGGAATCAGAATTAGAAACCCTGCGTGAATCGCGGGTGGAACAAAATGAATCATTGAATGCAGTGCAGGCCCGTTACTACAGTTTAGGTTCTGAAATTTCCCGGATCGAACAAACCATTCAACACGAAAAAGAAATACTGGGTCGCCAGCAAAATGATTTAACGGAACTGGAATCGGCTTTAAATGAAATTCAACAGTCCCTGGAATCTGACCGTGAGCAGTTAGAAGAAATTGATTTAGTGCTGAGTGAAGCTGAGCCAAAGCTGGAAATGCAGCGTGAATCTCAGCAGGCTATTAATGAACATCTGCATGAAGCGGAACAGGCCATGCAGGAATGGCAAAGCGCCTGGGATCATCACAATGAACGCGCGGCGGCGCCATCACAAACCGCGCAGGTTGAACGCACCCGCATGGAACAGCTGGAAAAACATGTGATTCAGTTGAAGCAACGCCAGGAAAAAATAGAAGAAGAAAAACGCAAACTGGTGGGTGATGATTTAGAAATTGAATTAGAACAGTTACGCGAGCAAAGTGAAACCGCTGAAATGCAAAAAGCAGAAATGCAGGATAAGGTTTCAGATGTTATCGAAAAAATTCGACAACAGCGTGAACAGTCTGCGCAATACACTCGTGATGAAGATGCGCTGCGTCAGCAGTTAAATGAAACCCGCGCAAAACTGGCTTCACTCGAAGCGTTGCAAAAGGCAGCACTGGGTAAAACTGAAAATGCTGTGGGTGGCTGGTTAGAAAAACATGGACTGGCCAATAATTCGCGTCTGGCAGAAAATCTAGAAGTGGATGCGGGTTGGGAAAAAGCCGCGGAAACGGTATTAGGCTCGCACCTTGAAGCGGTTTGTGTAGACGGGATGGACAGTGTTGCTCAGGTGCTCGGTGATTTCGAGCAGGGACATTTAAATTTATTTGATACGGCAAATGCTGCAACGACTAATGCGGCAGCGGATAGTTTGTCCAGCAAAATTACGTCATCGGTTTCTTTGGCAGGCATACTCGATGGCGTAAAAGCCGCGGAAGATCTAAACCAGGCGCTTGCGCTACGTAGTTCATTGCAGAATAATGAATCGGTGATTACCAGAGAGGGGATCTGGTTAGGTCAGTCATGGTTGCGTGTTGCCAGAGATAAGGATGAAAAGTCCGGTGTGCTTGCTCGTGAGCAGGAAATAAAAGAACTGCATCAGGTGCTTGAAGAACAGGATATAAATCTGGAAGAGCTGGAAGTTCAAATTCAGGATGCCCGGGCACAGTTACAGAATTTTGAGCAGCAACGGGAACAATGGCAGGCGGAATTAAATAATTCCCACGGCCAGTGCTCACAAATTCAGGCGCAGTTAACCGCCGGGCAAACGAAATTAGAACATCTGTTAAGTCGTAATCAGAATTTGCAGGAAGAGTCGATAGAGTTAACTAAAAATATCGAACATCAGCAGGATGAAATGGAGTCGGCGCGTCGTAAACGTAATGAAGCGATGACATTAATGGAAGAGCTGTCCCGCGAACGCGATGAGTTAACCGGCAAGCGCGAAAATTTACAGAACCAGTTGTTGGAAGCGCGCAGCAAAGCGCAGAACGAGCGTGAGTCGGTACATGAGTTGGCAATACAGATTGAATCGCGACGTACACTAAAACGTAATCTCGAACAAAACATAGAGCGCATGACGCGTCAGCTGGAAACCCAGCAACAACGTCGCGAAGAGTTGACCGAGAGTTTACAGGGAGTATCCACCGGTGAAGACAAAACCGAGGAGCTGGAAAAATTACTCGAAGAAAGATTGCAGGTGGAAGAACAGTTAACTGAAGCCCGCCGATCTGTGGAAACCATTGATAACAGCCTGCGCACACTGGAACAAAAACGCAGTGAGATAGAACAAAAATCGCAGATGATTCGCTCAAGTTTAGAGCAGGCACGTTTAAGCACATCGGAAGTAAAAGTACGTAGCCAAACCGTGAAAGAGCAACTCGCGGAAACGGAATTTAATGCAGAAGAGTTGCTGGAAGAGTTAGGCGAGGATGCCAATATAAATGATTGGGCACGTAAAGTTGAAGAAATAGCTCAGCGTATCACTCGTCTCGGGCCGATTAATCTCGCAGCTATTGATGAGTTTGAAGAGCAGAGTAAGCGTAAAGAATATCTTGACTCACAGCACAACGATATTACTGAGGCGCTGGAAACTTTAGAAGCCGCGATTGCGAAAATTGATAAAGAAACCCGTGAGAAATTCAAATCAACGTATGAGCATGTTAATGCACGCATACAGGAAATGTTCCCGCGCTTGTTTGGCGGCGGGCAGGCGTACCTGGAACTCACCGGTGATGATTTATTAGATACCGGTGTGGTCGTAATGGCCCGTCCGCCAGGTAAACGCATCAGCCATATACAGTTAATGTCCGGTGGTGAAAAAGCCTTAACCGCCGTTGCATTGGTTTTTGCAATTTTTGAATTGAATCCCGCACCGTTCTGTATGCTCGACGAAGTTGATGCGCCGTTAGATGAAGCGAATGTGGGGCGTTTTTGTTCACTCGTGAAAGCCATGTCGAAAACGGTGCAGTTTATATTTATCACTCACCATAAAGTTACCATGGAAATGGCAGAAAAAATGAATGGTGTCACCATGCGTGAAGCGGGTGTTTCTCGTCTGGTTTCGGTTGATATAGATGAAGCAACAAAAATGGTAGAAAGCGCGTAAAGGTTTAAACATGGAGATGAGCGATTTACGTTGGATTTTATTAGTTGTTGCAATCATCGTTGTGGCAGGTGTTTATTTTTTTAGTCGAGCACGTAAAAAAACACAGACCTCTTCATTGTTAAATGCAGCGGAAGATGTGCCATCATTCAGTGCAAAAGAGACTACGACAGATGATGAATGGATGCACGGAGTGGGACCAGTACGGGTTGTTTCAGAGGCTGAAAAAATCTCACCCGTTGATTCGATTAAGACAGATGCACCTGCAGAAGAACTAGTAGAGAGTATTCAACAGGAGAATTATCGGGAGCCTGTTGAGAGTACACAAATAGAATCGCAGCCTGATCATCATCCCCTTGAGCACTCGCGTGATATAAAACAGCCTGAATCAGAAAAAATTGATTCCGAGACCGTGCAAAGTAATTCTGAGCATGAGACGGGTCGAAAAGATAAACCGGTGTCTGATAAAAAAACAATGGATAAGGAACATGCGCCGGTAATTGATGATGTTGTCTCTGTTTATGTTTTGTCTAAAGTTGAAGAAAAAATTAAAGGCGAAAAAATATTAAGCGCCAGTTATGCACTGCATCTGGATTACGGTGAAATGAAAATATTCCACCGTTACAGCCAGGATGCACAAAGAAAAATTGAATTCAGTATGGCCAATATTGAGACGCCGGGCTGGTTTGATATTGAAAATATTAATGATATGCAAACCCGTGGTGTGAGCTTTTTTATGCAGGCGAACCTGGTCGATAACCCTTCTGCGGTTCTAGATGAAATGCTGATTTGCGCACACAATTTATCTACCATGCTGGGTGCCATGTTATGTAATGGACAACGTAAAATTCTGGATGAATCCAGTACCATTGAATTACGCGAGAAAGTTAAACGCCTGGAAGAGATTAAGGCTCAGACGAATTAAAAATTTTTGTCAGATTAAAATGTAACTCTATATTCATGGATGGGCTGGAGTTATGTAATAAATCCCCCTCAATCCCCCTTTTTCTAAGGGGGAAGCTTTAGCCCCCCTCTTAGAAAAAGAGGGGCTGGGGGAGATTTAAAACCTTGAAAAATAAAGCCAATACATCAGTGATTTAACTTCTACAAAATATTGTAATGCACGCGTTCTCCCCACCTCATTGAAAGACAGAAAAATGCCAGATAAAAATCAGTACACAATTAAAATTGGAAACCTACGCGACCAGCTGAATCATCACAGTTATCAATACTATGTATTAGATGACCCGCAAATTCCTGATGTGGAATATGATCGTCTCTATCGTGAACTCCAGTCCCTGGAAAAACAGTTTCCAGAATTAATAACTATAGATTCGCCAACGCAACGTGTCGGTGATAAACCCCTTGAGGGTTTCACCCAGGTTAAGCATGAAATTCCAATGCTATCGCTGGACAATGTATTTAATGAAGAGGAATTGAACGATTTTAATAAACGTATACAACAGCGCCTGGATAGTGAGGATGAAATTATCTATGCCGCAGAGCCTAAACTCGATGGACTTGCTGTAAGTCTGCTATATGAAAAAGGTATGCTTGTGCGTGCGGGTACCCGTGGCGATGGTACCACCGGTGAAAATATTACCCAGAATATACGCACCATTCAATCCATTCCGTTAAAGCTGCTGGGAAATAACATTCCTGAAATATTAGAGGTGCGTGGTGAAGTATTCATGCCAAAAGCCGGTTTTGAAAAACTCAATCGACTCGCCCGGGAAAATGATGAAAAACAGTTTGCAAATCCTCGTAATGCAGCTGCGGGTTCGTTGCGTCAACTTGACCCAAAAATTACCGCGAAGCGACCACTCGCAATGTACTGCTATGCTGTTGGGCGTGTTGATGGTGGTGCACAGTTAGAAACACACAGTGAAATGCTCGATCATTTAAAACAGTGGGGCCTGCCTTTATGCAAAGAACGAAAAGTGGTTGCAGGTGTCGCGGGCTGTTTAAATTACTTTGATGAAATGTCTGCCCTGCGCGATTCACTTTCCTATGAAATTGATGGTATTGTTTATAAAGTTAATTCAATTAAGTTACAAAAAGAACTGGGTTTTGTGGCCAAAGCACCGCGTTGGGCAATTGCCCATAAATTTCCTGCGCAGGAAGAAATAACCACTGTAAATTCCATTGAGTTTCAGGTGGGCCGCACTGGCGCCATTACGCCGGTTGCGCGTTTAGAGCCGGTGTTTGTCGGGGGGGTGACGGTGAGTAATGCCACCTTGCATAATATGGATGAAGTCAATCGTAAAGATGTAAGGGTAGGGGATAAGGTTATTATCCGTCGCGCCGGTGATGTGATTCCTGAAGTGGTTCGAGTAGTGCCCGGGAGTCGAAAGGGGCATCCTGATAAAATTTTATTGCCAGCAGCCTGTCCGGTTTGCGGTTCGGAAATTGAGCAGGAAGAAGGTGAAGCGATTGCGCGTTGCAGTGGAGGTTTGTTTTGTGGGGCACAACGCAAAGAATCTATAAAACATTTTGCTTCACGTAAAGCCATGGATATAGATGGTTTAGGTGATAAGCTGGTTGAGCAGTTAGTGGATGAAGGCTGTATTGATCATATGGATGATCTGTACACTTTAACGGTTGAAAAAATAATTGGCCTTGAGCGCATGGCTGAAAAATCCGCCACCAATTTAATTGAGTCACTGGAAAAATCAAAACATACGACGCTTGATCGGTTTATTTATGCGCTTGGAATACGTGAAGTGGGTGAAGCTACGGCCCGTTCACTGGCGCAATATTTTACAACGCTGGATGCCATTAAAGTGGCAGATGAAGAGCTGTTGCAACAGGTTGAAGATGTTGGTCCGATTGTCGCAGCACATATTAAACGATTTTTTAATCAGACTCATAATCTTGAAGTTCTAGAGAAATTACTTGCAGCGGGAATTTACTGGGATGCTATTGAAGGCAGGGCAGCAGCAGAACAAACGCTTGAGGGTAAAACTTTTGTGTTAACAGGCACCTTAACCGACATGACGCGTGACGATGCAAAAAAAGCGTTACAGGCTAGAGGTGCTAAAGTTACCGGTAGTGTCTCTAAAAAAACCAGTTATGTAGTCGTGGGAGAGAACGCGGGGTCAAAAGCAGCGAAAGCGGAACAATTGGGTGTTGAAATGCTGGATGAAGCCGGCTTAATTAAAATGTTAAAATAAGTAGTAAGTCCGATTTGTTTATACTGGTTCACTCGCAAGTGCCACTGCTTTAATGCTTGCATACTGTCGGGCTTATTTTTCAGGGTGTTCAAATAACGCATAATTTTTCTAAATGTTCAATTAACAGTGTTATTTTTTTAAAAAATTATTCCTTTGCTGTATTGATCGTCAGGTGTCATTTATAGTTTAAAAGCCGGTGTTGATATCCAGCTGTAGTGTGAATTTATATAATACTTCGCAAAGCCTCATAGAGTTCAGTTTTAGACCATTCAGCAGGGCGAATATTAAATGGCCCGCCGGTAACTCTTTTGACTCGCATATCATTCAATGTTTTTCCAGACTTTACTGAAATAACCTTGATACGAAAGTCCGCTTCGCTTTTTCCGCTCCATAGAAAAGGAATGGAAAAAGTAAACTCCAGTCGCGGTGTGAGCTCTTCTATCCTGATCAAGATAATTGTATCGGCACCTTTTGCAGAAAATGTGCTGCGCAGTGTGGAATCGGGAATACTAGACCAGCTGGAAATGTTTTGTAGTGTCTCTTTAGGTATTATTGTTCCACAGGGAATGCGAGTAAAAACTTTTTGAAGCTCCCCCATAAACATGGCATTACGTTTTTCAGGCTCCTTCTGGTCTGGTCTCCAGGCCACTTCAGGTAATACAATAATGTTTCCCAGGTCAGGGGTCGAGTGTTTATTGCAAATAGTGGTGTTTTTACTGGTGCTATAAACAGATGTTCGAGTTGCCGCACACCCGCTTAGTGAAATATAAAGAAATAGAGAAAAAACCAGGAAAGATAAACGCATATTTAAAATCTATTTAAATGGTTTGATTATGTTTTAGATTTAATTTCATACTCTGAAATTGAATGTTGTCTTTAGTTTCGATTGATGTGGTTTTCCTGAATCCAAATTTTTCATAGACAGGTACAGCATATAAAGAGGATCTAACTTTATATTCGTGTGCACGGCATAACATTTTCACCTCATTCCAGAGTGCTCTGGCAATCCCCTGATTCTGGTGTTCTTCAGAAACAAACAGGTGGTATATATGGTATCGGTCTTTAACCGATATGTAACCGATAATTGAATTATTTTCTTCGCACACTAAATTAATAAAGTTATTGTCACTTAATCTTAACTCAAAATTTTTAAGGTTGAATGAGGAGCTTAGCCAGGAGGGCAGTTCACTGTGGTAAGGTGTTAAATAATAATGCGCAAGGTCATGCACCAGATGTTGAATCTGTTCCGCATCGTCTCTGGTGGCTTTTCGTAGTTCCATATGAGTCATTATATTAAAATATGTTAACAGACTCATTGTAATACAGCGATGAATTATTTCCGCAGTGTTTTTTTACATATGTGAACTTTGTCATAATGCAATTAAGCGTAATGAGTATATCTTAGCCATTCTGGATAAAATCTAGAGTGTGCCATGGCTGATCGTTAACCTGTGCAGATCCCTTCAGGCGTATATTCCTGATGTTAAGTGAGTTTTAATATGTTTCTACTCGTAAATTTCTCTGTGTCAAACTGTGACTCAGGTATTTATGGATTGAGTTCTGTGCTTTGGTTAGAATGAGGGTTCTTATATAACGGTTGTTTGTTTTTTAAAATATTATCCACCTGAGGGCTAAAAATGGCCTATCGACTATGCCATGAAATTATCAAAATAATATTTTTCACCGAATTTATCACTGGGGATATATGTCTATAGCGACTGCAGACTGGCTAAATCGAATGCCAAAAATAGAACTACACTTGCATATTGAAGGCAGTCTTGAGCCTGAATTAATGTTTGAATTAGCCAAACGAAATAATATTGATTTGCCTTTTTTATCGGTAGACGATATTCGTGAGGCGTATGAATTCAATAATTTGCAGAATTTTTTAGATATTTATTATCAGGGAGCCAATGTACTGCAAACCGAACAGGACTTCTATGACTTAACCTGGGCGTATCTCAAAAAATGTAAGCAACAGAATGTGATGCATGTAGAGCCATTTTTTGATCCTCAAACGCATACCGACAGGGGTATTGCTTTTGAAGTGGTGATTAACGGAATTTCCCGGGCGCTAAAACAAGCTCAACAGCAACTGAATATTTCCAGTCAGTTAATACTGTGTTTTTTGCGACACCTGAGTGAAGAGGATGCATTTGAAACCCTTAGACAGGCGCAACCATTTATGAAGTATTTCACAGCGGTGGGGCTTGATAGTTCAGAGATGGGACACCCGCCAGAAAAATTTAGTCGGGTATTTTCTGCGGCTCGTGATATGGGGTTAAGAACAGTGGCCCATGCAGGTGAAGAAGGGCCACCGGAATATATCTGGACATCAATTCGTGATTTAAAAGTATCGCGCATTGATCATGGGGTGCGGGCTACTGAAGATACTGAATTAATGTTGCATCTTAAAAATAGCAAAGTTCCTCTTACGATTTGCCCGTTATCAAATATTAAACTCTGTGTGTTTGAGGATATGTCTAATCACAATATTTTAGATATGCTGGATCAGGGTGTCTGTGTAACCGTTAATTCCGATGATCCTGCTTATTTCGGTGGTTATATGACAGAGAACTTTATAGCACTGGCTGATTCGTTGAAGTTAACTGAATCTCAGGCAAAGCAGCTAGTAATAAACAGTATAGAAGCGAGTTTTACCGATGTGGATCGAAAACAGGAAATGCGAACAGTACTGGCGGGTTATGTTTAATGTATTGGATTAAATTAATTCATGTGAGTTGTGTTGTATTATCTTTTGGTGGTTTTTTTCTGCGCGGTATCTGGATGTTAACCGACTCAACTCTGCTGCACCAGAAACTGACGAAAATCATTCCCCATGTAGTTGACGCAATGTTACTCGGTAGCGCACTGCTTATGTTATACGGATGGCAGTGGTCGATATTTGATCTTCCATGGTTGCAGGTCAAAGTAGTAGCACTGCTGGTTTATATAGGCCTTGGGATGCTGGCACTTAAACCAGGGCGCACTAAAAGAATTCGCTTTTTGGCCTGGTTGAGTGGCTTGGTCGTGTTTCTGTTTATCGTGTCGGTTGCATTGACCAAGTCGGTTGCTGGCTTTGTTGTTTTGATGTTTTAAGTTGTATTTTTTATAGATCACTTTCATCCGCTGAGATCAGAACAATGTAAGTTATTTTTTATAGCAGGTATTTAAATGTGGCGGCAGTCAATGCATGAAACAGTTAAAAGAATATTGGTAAATACTAATGATTTAATGTTTTTATCAATTGATCTTCATCATCGATAATAGTTTGACTTAAAGTTTCAGGTGTGTGTAGAATATAAACACTCCTTGAATGCATATTGAAATGTGATTTCGTTTAGAGCGAATGTAGGGACAGGAAAATGATTAAAAATATTTTACGTCAGGGTGTTGTTCTATTCACCTGCTATTCACTAATCTTTGCACCCCTTTTAAACGCGGGTCAACTTTCTTTGCCAGCCAGCGATCTGGTTGCTCCTAAAATCACCCAGGAAAAATACATCGATACGGTAGAAAAAAACAAAAGCCATACAATCACGGTGACGGTTAAAGACAACGTGGGTGTCAAACAGGTTATTGTTTATTATCGGGTGATAGGTACTGAAAAATATAAGAGCCTGGGCATGCAGAATGTTGCCGGCACTGATAATTATGTTGTTAAAATCAAATCTGCTGAAATCAAACCACCGGGCATAGAGTATTATGTTCAGGCTATGGATCATGCGGGTAACACCCTGTTGCATGGTTATTCATTTTCACCGCTTAGTGTAAAAACGGTTTCAAGTGTTGCGGTAGTATCGACTAATCAGAAAGACGCTTCAAAATCATCTAAAGACGATGATGATGAAGAGAGTATCTTCACGAATAAATGGTTCTGGATTGGCCTTGGTGTGATTGCGGTAGGTGCAGCTGCCGGAGGCGGCGGTGGTGGTGGCGGGGAGCCTACGGCTACTTTATCTGTTACTACAGTAGAACCGGCCAATTAATGGAGTTACCCATGAGCTTTATAAAGATAAAACATCTAATCATATTTATGTTTGCTATTGCAATGCTGAGTACATTGTCTGCATGTGGTGGTAGCGATAATGAATCGGTTGATTCGGCTAAGGCGACATCGGAATTACCGTCAGGTTTACAGAAGCTCACGCTAAGCGGTGGCGGTACGCTTAATGCGTATGTCATTATTGATGATGATACGGAAAATCGAATTACCATGACGATTGATGGTACAGGTGCAGGCTCTGCGAGCGCCTCAATACCCAACTTAAGTCGTTCTGTTCATACGGTCACCATTTCTTATGAGTATACAGATGGTACGGGGACAATAGTGTTGGCGACTGCCACCAGTAGTGTGGATTTGTCATCCGGTTCAGCAAGTCTCGGCTTTGCTGCCGGTGATTATGATCTGGACTCACATGATGAAGATGGTGATGGCATTAGTAATGCCGCTGAACTGGCGGCTGGTTCAGACCCAAGAGATGGTGACTGTGTTGTTGGCTCATCGGTAATTGGTAGTTGTACTATAGGGTAAAATTTAGGAGATGAAAATCATGAATACCAAGTTTTATGCAGGCATATTTATTAGTGGTGTTTTTTTATGGTCATTACCGGTATATGCCGATCAGGTTACTGCTACATTTAATACCGGTGAAACATTAGACTCATCAAAGCTAGGTGATCTTGTAACGCAGATTAATGATAATGATGATGAAATTACGGCTTTGCAAGCTCTGTCTGGTGGATCAAATAAATTTATATCTATTAACCCCTACAGCGCCTTAATCGGTGGTAGTGCATCTTTTAATAACGGCTTCGGTGCTAATGCGGGCTTAATTTTGCCTGAGTCAGCACAATCAGATTTTTCCTTTGGTTTCAGACTTCCTTCTGACTATATATCTGGCGACCCAATAAATGTTGAATTCATATGGAGTACACCTGGTACATCATGTGATATTGAATTACTATCCAATTTTATCAGTGTTTCACGACCAGATGTTCCATTTATACAGGGTTTTAATGTAGCTACTGGTATATCGGGTGTGGGCGGCAATATACTTGCTGCAACAGGCACAGCCAGCTTTCCTCAATCAAAACTTTATGCTTTTACTCCTCCCGACGGGGTTACAGCATATGAGGCCAAAGATTCAATTGTATTTGGCCTGTTTAGGCGGCCTACTAATACAGCTGACACATGTACAACAGACCTAAGAATTCATGGTGTGGCTATACAGTATTAAAAGTTTAGGCGCCGAGTCATCATCAGCTTGGGATAAAAAAAGTAATTTGATGGAACGTTAACTTTTACTTAAACAGAAAATATATCTGATACGGGTTTTTCAGTATATTGTTTATGCTCAGGCTGATCACGCGACCCCCAGTAGGGGGAGTTTTTTCCTCCCAAATACGTTGCCCTGTCATTATTTTCACCTGAGTACACACATAGTTTATTAAGCTTTTTGTTCACGCTTCACTGAAGTTAAGTCTGAAATTTTTAGTGAAAAAATAAAAGTATGAGTTAAATTAAGGTAAATATTTACGTTCTTTGAGGGTAAGTATCTGTTTAGAGTAAATAGCTAAACAGACATTCACTACTTTTTATCCGTCTCATTAATAAGGACATAAAAAAAATCAAGAATTCATGGGGGTTTGAAATCATCTCATCCTAACATGGTTGTAGCCGGGATCTAGTGATTGTCGTAAGAGCAAAAGTCATCGTGTTCATGATAAAAGCATTGCTGCGGATATCCAATCATAAACCTTGATGGAGTTGTTTATATTATTAAATGGCAAACACCTACTAGTTGCTTACTTCCCACATCTGCTTCCGACACAAACCACTCATATCACAATAACCACAAGCCACCGAGTCACCCCATGAAGGCAGGGGGTGGGCTGACTGTATTTCAGAAATAACCTTTTTTAAGCGCTGTAAAACATCTGTTTTTAAGTTATTTAACGCATTCGCTTCTAACGCCCCGGATGTTTTCGTTTCCCCTTTATCCAGTTTTAAATATATTACATTACAGACATCTTCCATTAACGCGGCATAGCTGGTTAGCTGAATGTTTTCACCAAGGTCTATGTCGTTTTGTCGTGGAGTATTACCGGTTTTATAATCAATAATAGAAACCCCGTCATCTTTTCGGTCAATTCGATCAAGTCGTCCAGTCAGTGTGATTTCGGTATTTAAATTTTTTTCGGTCATTTCCTCCAGTTTATAAATATTCCATTCAATCTGTCGTTGAATCTGCCAGTCGATGTAAGATTCGGCGGTATCCATCCAGCGAGTGAACCAACCCCGGTGTTGAATTGAGTCTTCGGTTTGTGTTTTGAAAACCAGTTGAGATAAGTTTTCGATGTGTGCCAGGGCCTGTGTTTTATTTTGCAGTGTTAAAACCTGATTAAATGGTGCAGGCATATCCGGACACTGCTGATGAAATGCGTGCAGAATTAAATGCACTTTTTCACCGTACTCGCTCTTTAATAATTCCAGGCTGATTTGTTCAAGGGGTTTCAGTTTAAGAACATCTGCGGCAAAAAATTTATACGGGCAGTCAATCAAACGTTGATGCCTTGAGGCGGAAAATTCTATGGGTACTAATTCACGGTTAACTATCGGCTTAGCCTGACCGACAGTTTTTATGTTTTCGATTAGTGTATCGTTTCTATCTGTTATGGGTGGGAGATTGTTTAATAAAAGCTCTAGAGAGTTGTCTCGTAAAGATAGATTAAAAGCGAGCTGGCTAAAATCCTGCAATGAGCTAACCCAGGGGGAGACCTGCATCCATTCGCCATTTTTTTCTGCCTGCCAGGTGATAAGTATATCGTTGGCAGCCATGAGTAATTGTTGAAACTGCTCAAAACTGTCGTGCTTTTTCTGCTGCCAGTTTTTAAGTTGCAACGCCTGTCGAACGCTCTGGTTGAAAAAAGGATGCAAACTAACCGCGCCTGGAAAAGACTTCATATTCGCGCCCGCAATGATTAAGGTGTCAAACCGACAGTATTGCGCCTGTTGCATATTCATTATTTTAACCGCTGAAATATTATCCTGGGGTTTAAACTGTTCACGCTCTAAAGTGCTACCAATCCAGGTGCGAAAATCCAGCCAATTAATACGTGGGTTGGCTGCGGACTGAGCAAGGGATAATTTTTCAAGTTCTACCTGTACCCTTTGTCCAGCAAAGTCGGTGGACAGTTGCGGGTAAATACCGAGTTGTTTTATGCTTTCGAGAAAGTTTTTGATCCAGTCACTGGAAGTACAAAGCCGGTTGCTTTCAAACAGGTTTTTTAACTCGTTAGCGGCGGTCTCAATATTTTTAAGTAGCAGAATGAGTTGCTCGGCAGTTGCTGCATTTTTGATGTTGAGACGATGCGCTCGGTTTTTTATGGCTGACTGGTAACGGTGTAAATTATTAGCGATGTTTTCATGCAGGACAATGTCCTGCTCAAAGCGGTACACCAGGTTTAAATGACTTTTAAAGTTGTCATGATGGCAAAAAAAAGGTGATTTCAATAAATCTAATAAAGGTTGGTAGGCGAAATCCTGCTCGATGCATTCCAGCCAGCGCTCTAAAATAGTCGCCGCACTGGTGGTTGCCAATGCCCAGCCTGCGGTGTCCTGAACATGGACGTCCGCACGTTCTAATAATGCACGCAAACGTCTCGCCAGTTTTCTATTTTCAGTAACAACGGCAATATTATTGTTACCCTTTAATAAGCTCTGGCGAATTTTAATATCTACGGCGCGGGTTTCATGCTCGGCACTTTGTGCATCATAGAGTTTTATTTTATTTAGAAAACCCTGATCGTGCTTATGGTTTTCTGTACGTTTATAGAGAGTTGTGTTTTGACTGTAAATGCTTTGCAGTAAAGTGAGCTCATTATCAGTAGGGTCTTGAACGGTACACGATTGTTGTACTTGAGTTAGCGGTGCAACGTTCGAGAGGTGCTCACACCACGCACGCTCTAAAGGTGTAAAATGTTCGAGCCCAACAATATAAAAATGTTTGTTATTAAGGCTTGCCGGAATTGTTGCAAGTAAACGTTGTTTAAGTGTGCTGGTATCATCTTCAATATTGAGTGCATCTAACTGTTGTTGCCAGGCCTGCCAGAGCGTCTGAACAATTTTGGCTTCCTGATTCAGGTGTGCGATGTCTTCACTGGTTTCGTAGGCGCTCTGTAATTTTTCAATCCAGACAGGGGTGGATTCATTTAACCACTGGTGGTGGCTTAAACTTAGTTCATCAAAAAGTTCAAGCAGGCTGTCGCAGATTTGCCAGTGATTTTCTGTGGCGAATAAATGACTGTGTTGTTTGAGTGCTTCAATTAATAGAATTTGTCGAGCGGATTGACTGATGTGCTTTTTTGTTAAATCCGCGGGCTGGATGTTTTCATTGAGCCATTCGCTCAGGCTACCAATAAATCCACCCAATAAGGCCTGTTGATTAATATCAACCAGGCTGTGTCGCATTTGCTGAACCGCCTGAGCATTGGGTAAAAATATACATACATTATTTAAGTTCGGCAGGTCTTGCTGATGTGCATGTAATATTTTTTTAGCCAGTGCGTCGGTGAAATGTTGACTGGTCGGAATGTTAATTAAGGTGATGTTTTGAGGTGCTGACATGTGGGGGAGAGGTTAACATATACTGTAATAAAAATGCGATTGGACTTTGGGATTTTTAAGCTTCCAGGGTTTTTAATAATGAAGCTTTACCGCCAGCACATCGCAGGGCATTTCATGAAGGACTGCATTGGCAGTGGAGCCTAAAAGAATATTTAAACCATGGCGTCCATGGGAGCCCATTACTACCAGATCACAATGATGTGCTTTTACAAACTCACTTATTTCATGCTTAGGCGTGCCGGGAATAGTATGTAACTGGTCATCCGTTAGTTGATGCTCTTCGCCAAAGGCCTGCATTGAGCTTTTAGCCTGACTGAGCATTTCGGTTTCATCAAAAATCCAGTTGCTACTCATCACGGGTTCATAAACCGTATCTATCGGTGGTACGTATTCAATAACATGCAGCAGGCTAAGCTTTGCATTGTTGCGAGTTGCGATATCACGCGCTTTATTCAGTATTTGCCCAGAAGGTGTTGAAAAATCGATGGCAACAAGAATGTGGTTGTAGTCACTCATGAGGTTCTCCCTGATTGTCATTTTATACAGTACAAGTATAGTGTGTTTAGCTTAACGGATCTAACAAATATGTTGGCTTTTGGCCAATATTAACAATAAGGCGACTCCTAACCATGCAAGCAAATGAACAACTCATCCACAAATTTTATAGTGCTTTTGAAAAACTCGACTGGCAGACAATGCAGCAATGTTACGCCGATGATATTCATTTTTCAGATGTTGTTTTCGGGGATTTAAAAGGTGAAGATGCCACTGCGATGTGGCACATGCTATGCGATCGAGCAAAAGACTTTGAGCTTAATTTTAGCCATGTCCAGGCAAATGATAGCCAGGGTTCTGCTCGCTGGGAGGCGAGTTATACATTTTCGCAAACCGGTAGAAAAGTGCAGAATGTGGTGTTTGCTGAGTTTCAGTTTGTGGATGGGAAAATTTTACGCCATTCCGACCACTTTAGTTTCTGGCGTTGGAGCCGTATGGCACTTGGGCCAATGGGGGCACTGCTGGGTTGGTCGGGATTTTTAAAGCGGAAGGTGCAACAGCAGGCGCTGGCAGGGCTTGAGTTGTTCAAACGGCGTCATCGCTCAAAAGTAGGTGGCTAAGCTCTAATTAAGCCGGATTAAAAAATAAATATAAAAACCTTCACAAGATGGGTTTTTGTTATATAATACGGCGCCTTACGCGAGCGTGGCGAAATTGGTATACGCGCCAGATTTAGGTTCTGGTGTTGAAAGACGTGAGAGTTCGAGTCTCTCCGCTCGCACCATCTTCAATTAAGGGAGGCTTAGGCTTCCCTTAATTTTTTGAGTGACTGGTGTGTGTATTCTCTGATCTAAGCGAGGTTACACGTATTGGTTATTCGATTTACACGTACATTTATTTATTAGCCATAATATTTTTCTGGCGCCAGATTTGATTGGCACCAGTCTAATCAGGGCAAATCAGCTATAACCGAGGTTACTATGCAAGTTTCTGTTGAATCAGGCGAAGGTCTGGAACGTAAATTAACTATTCAGATTCCCGCTGAAACAATTGAGAAGGAAGTGGATAGCCGTTTAAATTCCATGCGTCCACGGGTTAAAATTGATGGTTTCCGTCCGGGTAAAGTGCCCTTGAAAGTGGTTAAGCAACAGTATGGCGCATCGGTACTACAGGAAGTTATCGGTGAGGTTATGCAGAGTAGCTTACATGATGCGGTGACTCAGGAATCTTTAAACCCTGCTGGAAACCCGACGATAGAGCCAAAATCTATGGAGCCGGGTCAGCCATTAGAGTATGTAGCGACATTTGAAGTCTACCCCGAGGTTGAGTTAGCTGACTGCGCCACGCTTGAAGTAGAGCGTGCTACCGCTGAAGTGACGGATGCTGATGTGGAAAAAATGATTGAGACATTATTAAAACAGCGCACGACCTATGATGTCGTTGAGCGTGCATCCCAGGATGGGGACCAGATGACGATTGACTTTGATGGTTCAATTGATGGCGAGCAGTTTGAAGGGGGGCAGGCAGAGTCTGTACCGGTCGTGATTGGTTCACACAGTATGATTCCCGGCTTTGAAGAAGCGCTGATGGGCAAGTCTGCAAATGATGAATTCTCATTTGATGTGAATTTCCCGGATGACTATCATGCTGAGAATTTAAAAGGCAAAAAAGCCACTTTTGCGACAAAAGTGATTTCCGTTGCAGAGCCTAAAACCCCCGCTGTTGATGAGGAATTCGCCAAATCATTTGGTGTTGAAGACGGTTCTGTTGAGACCTTACGTTCTGATATTCGCAATAATATGGAACGTGAGTTACGCAATAAGCTTATGGATGTGCTTAAAAAAGAAGTCATGGATAAGCTGCTGGAAGCGAATGATATTCAGGTGCCGGTTGCACTGGTCAATCAGGAAGCCGAAAACCTGCAAAAACAGATGATGGAGTCGGGTAATTTGCAGGGTGGTATGTCACTGCCTAAAGAATTATTTGAAGGTGAAGCCAAGCGTCGAGTCGGTTTAGGCCTGGTTATTGGTGAAGTGGTCAAAAAAGCTGAAATCAAACCGCAAGCGGATAAGGTTACGGCCAAAATTGATGACCTTGCGCAAACCTATGAAGATCCGGCTGAAGTGATCAATCATTACAATAGTAACCCTCAGTTAAAGCAGGGTATTGAAGCGCTGGTCATGGAAGAAATGGTTGTAGACTGGATTGTTGAGCAGGCTAAAGTGACCGATGTTGCAAAATCATTCCACGAGTTATTAAACCCGGAAGCCGGTGCGCCCGCATAATTTGCAAGGTTAAACGTGCTATTTGTTTAATAAATAAACAGCATAATTTAAAAAGCAGGCTTTTAGCCTGCTTTTTTTATTTGCCTACTTGTATTTATTGGGTCACAACATACAATCACTTTAGTTATTAATTTACATCACTAAAAAATGTTCCCGGAGAACAATGAATGATCATTACATCAGAAAATAGTAAGGGCGCTTTAGGATTGCAGGATAACCTGGTACCCATGGTAGTGGAACAAACTGCACGTGGTGAGCGTTCCTATGATATTTATTCAAGGCTGTTAAAAGAGCGGGTTATCTTTATTGTTGGGCAGATTGAAGACCACATGGCTAACTTGATAGTGGCGCAGTTACTGTTTTTGGAGTCTGAAAACCCAGATAAAGATATTTCAATCTATATTAATTCACCCGGCGGTGTTGTCACCGCGGGTATGGCGATTTATGACACCATGCAATTTATCAAGCCCGATGTGTCCACTTTATGTGTGGGGCAGGCTGCTAGCATGGGGGCATTACTACTTGCGGGCGGCGCGCAAGGCAAGCGTTATGCGTTACCGCATTCACGGGTCATGATCCACCAGCCATTAGGTGGTTTCCAGGGGCAGGCGACGGATATTGATATTCACGCCCGTGAAATTCTGCTTATGCGTGACCGTTTAAATAATATCCTGGCTAAACATACGGGCCAGAATATTGAAAGAATCGCTGAAGACACCGAGCGAGATAACTTTATGAGCGCGGATGATGCCGCTGAATATGGCATGGTTGATTCGGTATTGCGGGATAGAAGTCTCGCGGACAAAGGGGATAAGAGCTAATATTTGACACCTGTTTGCTTGAAAATAAGCGAACAACCACCATGTAATAAAAAACCGCCAAATGGCGGTTTTTTATTAAAATTTGGACTATCTTCTAACTTATTAAAAATGAAATGTTAAATAGTGGTCAAAAATTCACATAAAAACCGAGATACTCTATTGATCTAGATTAGGTATTTCTTAAATATCCCTTGTATTTCATAGGGTTGTGAGAAGTTAATCAAAAACCATTTTAATAATACCCTTGCAACTTAATGCAATAATTGGCAAGGTGTAGTATATAAAACAGAAGTTTATTTAAGACTATAAAGAATTATCAGCTTCGGGCTAGTATGAGGACACGTCATGAGTGACGACAAAAATAATGAAGAAGATTCGGGCAAACTGCTGTATTGCTCGTTTTGTGGCAAGAGCCAGCACGAAGTTAAAAAGCTGATTGCAGGCCCCTCCGTATTTGTATGTGATGAATGCGTTGAGCTTTGCAACGATATTATCAGCGAAGAGTTGCAGGAGCAGGCCGCATCGTCGGTAACCAAGCTACCAAAGCCACAGGAAATCAAAGAAATACTGGATGATTATGTTATCGGTCAGGCGCAGGCCAAGAAGGTACTGGCCGTGGCGGTTTATAATCATTACAAGCGTCTGGAAGTTAAGCATAAGAAAGATGATGTCGAGTTATCTAAAAGTAATATTATGCTGATAGGCCCTACGGGCTCGGGTAAAACCCTGTTAGCTCAAACACTGGCGCGCCTACTCAATGTGCCCTTCACCATTGCGGATGCGACCACATTAACCGAAGCCGGTTATGTGGGTGAAGATGTTGAAAATATCATTCAAAAGCTATTACAGAAGTGTGATTACGATGTCGATAAAGCGCAGACGGGCATCGTTTATATTGATGAAATTGATAAAATTTCACGTAAATCCGATAACCCCTCTATTACCCGTGATGTTTCCGGTGAAGGCGTGCAGCAGGCACTGTTGAAGCTGATAGAGGGCACGGTTGCCTCAGTTCCTCCGCAGGGTGGTCGAAAGCATCCACAGCAGGAGTTTTTACAGGTGGATACCTCAAATATCCTGTTTATTTGTGGTGGTGCATTTGCTGGTTTAGACCAGGTTATTCGTGACCGCTCAGAAAAGAGTGGCATCGGTTTTGGCGCAGAAGTACGCGGTAAGGAGAACAGCAAGTCTACCGGTGAAATTTTGAAGGATATGGAATCCGATGATTTAATTCGCTACGGTTTAATTCCTGAGTTTGTTGGCCGTCTACCGGTGGTGGCAACCCTGGAAGAGCTGGACGAGGATGCGTTAATTACCATTCTCACTAAACCTAAAAATGCCCTGACCAAGCAGTATTCCAAGATGTTTGAAATGGAAGATTGCGAACTGGAATTCCGTGATGATGCGCTCTCAGCGGTAGCGAAAAAGGCCATGGACCGTAAAACCGGTGCCCGTGGACTACGCACTATTCTGGAAAATATATTGCTGGAAACCATGTACGAGCTGCCATCTTTGGATAATGTCACCAAGGTTGTACTGGATGAGGGTGTCATTAATGGTGATGCCAAACCCTATATGGTGTTTGAGAATAATGAGGCCCCTAAATCGGCCTCCAGCGCTGAATAACAGGTGACAGTACAACCGCGATCAGTACGCGTCAGTAAAGCAGGATAATGACTTTCAAACGGGCCGGTAATGCCGGTCTGTTTGAAAGCAATCAAAATGCATCAACAGACTTACCTGGCTTCCAGCCAGTCATTAAAAATATTTATAGATCAGCCTTGAAGCTTCACATACTGCCCCCATGTGATTCTAAAGAATTAACACACCGGTGGGATTCCATTTTTACCCCCGAATACTCGAGGTACACTCTGTGTCAGATACCGATAACGAATTAGAAGTAACAGTCGAAGCGTACGAGGGAAAAACCCCCGTATTGCCATTACGTGATGTGGTGGTGTATCCACACATGGTTATTCCATTGTTTGTAGGTCGTGAAAAATCTATTCAGGCCCTCGATGCGGCAATGTCAAAAGACAAGCAAATCTTGCTGGTCGCCCAGAAAAGTGCAGAAATCGATGATCCATCGATGAAAGACATTCATGAAATTGGCACGCTTTCTACCATTTTACAGTTGCTCAAGCTACCTGATGGCACCATTAAAGTGCTAGTAGAAGGTGCTACCCGAGCACAGGTGGATAACGTTTATGATGATGAGGTTTTCTTTACTGCGGATTATACGCTACTCGAAAATACCGGTGATGAAGACAACCGTGAGTTAGAAGTACTTTCTCGTTCCATAATGGGGGTATTTGACCAGTACGTAAAACTGAATAAAAAAGTTCCCCCTGAAATTTTAACATCATTAAGTGGCATTGATGATCCTGCGCGTCTGTCGGATACCATCGCGGCGCACATGTCCTTAAAAGTAGAAGAAAAGCAAAATATTCTAGGCATTGCGGATGTTAAGAAACGCATGGAATACCTGCTCAGCATGATTGAAGCTGAAATTGATTTGTTGCAAATCGAAAAGCGCATTCGTGGCCGAGTTAAGCAGCAAATGGAAAAAAGTCAGCGCGAATATTATTTGAATGAGCAGATGAAAGCCATTCAAAAAGAACTCGGTGAGCTAGACGAAGCCCCCAATGAAATTGAAGACCTGGAAAAGAAAATAGCCAAAGCCGGTTTAAGCGCAGAAGCTAAGAAAAAAGCTAACACTGAATTAAGTAAACTCAAAATGATGTCGCCCATGTCGGCGGAAGCCACTGTTGTACGTAACTATATTGATGCGCTTGTTGGCTGTCCATGGAAAAAACGCAGTAAAATATCTAAAGATATTAATGGGGCGCAAAAAGTTTTAGATGAAGATCATTATGGTCTGGAAAAAGTTAAAGAGCGTATTTTAGAATACCTCGCGGTGCAGCAACGGGTTAAAAAATTGAAAGGGCCTATATTGTGCCTGGTGGGTCCACCGGGTGTCGGTAAAACATCATTGGGCCAATCTATTGCCCGAGCGACTAATCGAAAGTTCACACGCATGGCACTGGGTGGGGTACGCGATGAAGCGGAAATTCGTGGACATCGCAGAACCTATATTGGTTCGCTTCCCGGAAAAGTGATCCAAAACTTAAGTAAAGTTGGTACACGTAACCCACTATTTTTATTAGATGAAATAGATAAAATGGCGCAGGATTTTCGCGGAGATCCGGCTTCTGCCTTGCTGGAAGTTTTAGATCCAGAACAGAATCATACATTTGGAGATCACTATTTAGAAGTTGATTTTGACTTGTCCGATGTCATGTTTATTGCGACGTCTAATAGTATGAATATTCCCGGTCCATTGCTCGATCGTATGGAAGTTATACGCATCCCGGGTTACACCGAAGATGAAAAAATGAACATTGTTAAAAACTATTTGCTACCTAAGCAAATGGAAAATAATGGTCTGAACAATGATGAACTGGAAGTAACTCAGGAAGCCATTATGGACACGGTGCGTTATTACACCCGTGAAGCTGGCGTGCGTAGTCTAGAACGCGAAATGTCCAAGATTTGCCGTAAGGTAGTCAAGGATGTTTTGATGAACCCGAGTGATGAAAAAGTGATTGTGACGCCAGAGAATTTAGAAAAATATCTGGGAGTTGTACGCTTTCGTTATGGTAAAGCAGAAGATAATGATCAGGTAGGACAGGTAACTGGTCTTGCGTGGACAGAAGTGGGTGGTGAGTTGCTCAGTATCGAAGCAGCCGTTATGCCGGGTAAGGGTAAACAAACTTTCACAGGGCAACTGGGTGATGTTATGCAGGAGTCTATTTATGCTGCGATGACAGTGGTAAGAAGCAGAGCGGCTTCACTAGGGCTTGAAGATGATTTTTATGAAAATAAAGATATTCATATTCACGTCCCTGAAGGTGCCACTCCAAAGGATGGCCCAAGTGCCGGCATTGGAATGTGCACCGCTATCGTTTCTACAATGACGGGCATACCTGTTAAATCAAGCGTTGCGATGACGGGTGAAATTACCTTGCGTGGCGAAGTGTTACCAATCGGTGGCTTGAAAGAAAAGTTACTGGCAGCACATCGTGGTGGAATTGAAACAATTGTTATTCCACATGAAAATGAGAAAGACCTGGCGGATATTCCAAAAACTGTGCTGGATAAACTGGAAATTAAACCGGTTCGTTGGATTGATGATGTGTTAGCGGTTGCATTACAAACCTCTCCAACACCATTGGAAAAAACGGCAGCTTCAAGTACAAAAAGTAAAAAATCAAAAAAGGATGATAATTTACGCCACCATTAATTTAATGCTTCGTTCGGGTTAAAAGTGCAGGCTGTTTTTAAATAAATGACGTTGTTTAAAATTTGGGGTTTAAATTTTTGTTATTTTTAATGTAAGGATTTTAAGTAAAATTTTTATTTATTAAAAATAAATGGAATAAAAAAATAAACGTGATTTTTTTAAAAATCTTTATTTTTAAGTTAAATTTTTAGTTTTGAATAAAGATATATTTTTATTTTCTTATAGAGATGTATCTAATTTATTTATTAACTTTCAGACAAAAGTTGCATTTTTAAGCTTGACACAAAATTAATTGTTTAATTTCTGGTGAAATTTGCTTAAAGCCATTGACACGGCCCTTTCAGGGCTGGTATAAAGTTTGCGCTAGTTTTATCCTGAATATATCAGAAGGGGTGGCACGGGGTGCACCGCACATTGATAGTTCGTGATATTTGAAGTTTCTCCGCGGCATGACTCATTTTTAAAGTCACAAGATGGTAGATACGGGCTTTTTATATAATAAATTTATTTACCGAAACATCAGTTTCATTTTTTTAAAATAACTACAAACATTTAGGATTAATAATGAATAAATCAGAATTGATTGACGCTATTGCTGAAAACTCAGGCTTGTCAAAAGCAGATTCAGGTCGAGCACTGGATGCAGTAATTTCATCTGTTTCAGGTGCATTAAAAGATAACGATCAGGTAACGATTGTTGGCTTTGGTACATTCCTTGTTCGTCAACGTGCAGCACGTGTTGGCCGTAACCCACAAACCGGCGCAGAGATCCAGATTAAAGCGGCAAATGTTCCCGCATTTAAGCCTGGAAAAGCATTAAAAGATGCAGTAAACTAGCGCCCGCACAAAAAGGCGGGTGGTTAGCTCAGCTGGTAGAGCGTCGCCCTTACAAGGCGAATGTCGGGGGTTCGACTCCCTCACCACCCACCACTGGACCGGTAGTTCAGCTGGTTAGAATGCCGGCCTGTCACGCCGGAGGTCGCGGGTTCGAGTCCCGTCCGGTCCGCCATATAAAATAAAAAGGCCCTGCAGCGAAAGCTGCAGGGCCTTTTTATTTTATATGATGGCCCGGAGGGCCTTGATGAGAACCCGTTTCGAAAAAAACGCCGGGAGCGTTTTTTAACGTGGTGCTGTTTTTTTAGCACCACGGCCGCGAAGCGGTGAGGGCAGGAGAGCCCGAATAATCCCGCGTTCTGCTACCCATGCTCTAATGCGGTGTTAAGATCGCAGCGAAAGCTGCAGGGCCTTTTTATTTTATATGATGGCCCGGAGGGCCTTGATGAGAACCCGTTTCGAAAAAAACGCCGGGAGCGTTTTTTAACGTGGTGCTGTTTTTTTAGCACCACGGCCCCGAAGGGGTGAGCGCAGGATAGCGCGAATAAAAAGAGCCGGGAGCGTTTTTTAACGTGGTGCTGTTTTTTAGCGCCACGGCCGCGAAGCGGTGAGGGCAGGAGAGCCCGAATAATCCCGCGTTCTGCTACCCATGCTCTAATGCGGTGTTAAGATCGCAGCGAAAGCTGCAGGGCCTTTTTATTTTATATGATGGCCCGGAGGGCCTTGATGAGAACCCGTTTCAAAAAAAACGCCGGGAGCGTTTTTTAACGTGGTGCTGTTTTTAGCACCACGGCCCCGAAGGGGTGAGCGCAGGATAGCGCGAATAAAAAGAGGCGGGAGCGTTTTTTAACGTGGTACTGTTTTTAGCACCACGGCCGCGAAGCGGTGAGGGCGGGAAAGCTCGAATAATCCCGCGTTTTGTTACCCATGTGATTTAAAAACACTCAAAACGACCCTCCCACAGCCCGTCTATGCTAAAGAGTGGTAAATGCTTTTTCTGTGCCAATCGTTAATTCATACACCTTTCTATGGGAATAGCCCACCAGTTTGAGCATTTATATTTATAAGCGTACCAGGTATATAAATAAGATTACTTGTGTCTCCACTCCCCCTTAGATAAAAGGGGGATTTAAAACATCACAAAAGCGACGCTCATCCAGCCTTTCTTTGCTAATGAGAAGCACAAAAAACCGACTATCTCCTTTTACAACACTCCACACTCTAGTATCATTCACCGCTAAATAAATTAAGTACAGCTAACAGGCTGAGATAAAAGGGTTTTACAAAATATGTTGCAATCTATACACGACAAAGCAAAAGGCATACTGGGGATTATAATTGTTGCTTTTATTGCGCTGGTTTTCGCTTTATGGGGAATCGGGGATTATTTAACCGGGGCCACAGAAAAATTTGCGGCGAAAGTTGATGATATGCAAATCAGTCAATCTCAGTTTGAGCAGGGTATGGCCAGGCAACGTCAGCAGCTTGAGCAAATGTTTCAGGGCAAGGTGCCGGACAGCCCCGCATTTCAGCAACGTATGAAAGAGCAGGTACTTGAACAGTTAATTACCCAGAAAGTAATGCAGAAGATGGTCATTGATGAGGGGTATCGAGTTGCTGATGTGGTACTGGCTCAAAAAATAAAAAATATGGAAGCCTTTCAGAAGGATGGTGCCTTTGATAGTAAGTCTTATGAGGCATTAATACAGTCACAGGGAATGGGTGTGAAAGAGTTTGAAAACCTATTTAGAAATGATCTCGCAGTGCAGCAGTTACAGGATGCAGTGACTCGTTCCTCTATCATAGGTCAGGCAGAGCTTAATATTCTTAACCAGATTCAACAACAAAATCGAGACATTAATTATTTACAGTTTGATGATGTCAATTTTCTGGCTAACATAAGCGTTAGCGATGAAGATATCCAGAAATATTACGATCTAAATCATACACGCTACATGCATCCGGAAAGGGTAAGTATTTCCTATGTTGAGCTAACTCAGGATAATTTAGCAAAAGATATACCGGTTGATGATGAAGCGGTGCGTCGATTATATGATGAATATGTGGCTAACATTGCGAGCAAAGAACAGCGTAAAGCGCAGCATATATTAATTGCGGTCGCTGCGGATGCGGATACAGAAACGCAGCAACAAAAGAAAAAATTAGTTGATGACTTATCTGCCCGTATTAAAAAGGGTGAATCATTTGAAAAACTCGCAAAAGAAAATTCTGAAGATCCGGGTTCAGCACCTAATGGTGGTGATTTAGGTTGGGTCAGTAGAGGCATGATGGTGCCGGAGTTTGAAAAGGCTTTATTTAAACTTGATAAAGGCCAGGTGTCTGATGCCGTTAAGTCTTCATTTGGTTATCACCTGATTCGCTTTAGTGATAGCAAATCTGAAAAAGTAGCCTCTTTTGAGAGCAAAAAAGCTGAGCTGGAAAAAGAGTACAAAGCACAGTTATTAGAAGATAGCTTCTATGAAAAATCTGAATTAATGGCAACCGTTGCCTATGAAAATGACCAGAGTTTGACGGAAGTAGCAGATAAACTTGGTCTGCAAATAAAAACGACGGATTCTTTTTCTCGCTTAAACGGTAAAGGTATTGCGGCGAATAAAAAAGTGCGGGATGCAGCTTTTGTTCCGGATGTATTATCAGAAGGCAGAAACTCTGAGATTATTGAACTTTCAAAAAATCATGTGCTGGTATTAAGAGCTGATACGCACACTGAAGCCAAACAGAAAAAGCTCGATGAAGTTAAAAATGTTATCAAGGCCGCAATCAGCACTGAAAAAGCCAGGGAAGAATCTATGGCAGAGGCACTGCAAGCATTGGCTAAACTTGAGCAGGGTGAATCCATAGAAAGCAAAGCAATTCAGGCATCAGGTAAGTTAACTAAACTGGGTTCAGTAAAGCGTGATAATACTACAGTTAATAAGCAGGTTTTGACGGAGGCATTTACAATGTCAAAACCTTCTGCTGACAAAGCGGTTTATAAAGTGATAGAAATTCCAACAGGAACCGCCGTTATTGAACTTAAATCTGTAACGGCACCACCACCTGCAACCACAGAACAATTGCAGGCACTGGCCAAGCAGTTTGAAAATCAACAGTCCAATCGAGATATGGGTGTGATTCTTGAGTATTTAAAATCTCAGTCTAAAATTGTGCGGGCTGCTGAACTGTAGTGTTCAAAACATTTACTAAATTACCGTTACACTGGCAAATTTTAATAGCACTTGTGTTGGCTATTTTTGCCGGTTTATTAAGCGGCAAAGATGCGGCTCTGTTCGGGGTCAGTTTTTACAGTGTGTTTGAATTTGTTGGCACACTGTTTTTAAATGCTTTGAAAATGCTGATTGTGCCCTTAATTATGTCATCTATTATTGTTGGCATTATGGGAATCGGTTCGGGCGAAAATCTCAGTCGCCTCGGTGGTAAAACGCTAACCTATTATGCTATCACCAGTTTTCTGGCGATTTTAACGGGTCTTATACTGGTCAATCTCACAATGCCCGGCATTAGCGATGGGCAACCTCTGAAAGAGGTTATTGGGTTAGCGGATGTCCCCACTGAGGTAACCCAAAGTGTTGAAGGTAAGGGTAGCGGGGATATTGTTGCGGTGTTTTTGCGCATGGTGCCTCCGAATATTGTGTCTGCCGCAGCCCAGGGACAAATGCTGGGTTTAATTTTTTTCAGCTTGTTGTTTGGTTTTTTTATGACCAGGCTCAAAGGCAGTAAAGCCGATGTGATGCAGAATTTCTGGGAATCGGTGCTCGATATCATGATGCACATGACCGACTGGATAATGAAGTTTGCACCGATAGGAGTATTTGCTTTAGTTGCTAAAGTTGTTGCCTCTTCAGGTGTTGATGTGTTTATACCGTTACTGGTATTTTTCATCACAGTCATTGCGGCATTGGCGGTGCATTTTATATTCACCATGTCCCTGATACTTCGCTATGTGGCTAAGGTGAACCCATTGCTGCACTATCGGGCTATGTCCTCTGCATTACTCACCGCATTCTCAACCAGCTCATCATCTGCAACACTGCCATTAACAATGGAATGTGTTGAGCAAAAAGCCGGCGTTTCAAATCGGGTAACCAGTTTCACCCTACCATTAGGCGCAACCGTCAACATGGATGGTACAGCTTTGTATGAATGTGTTGGCGCCATGTTTATTGCCCAGGCTTATGGTCTGGATTTAACCTTAACCACCCAGTTTACTATTGTGCTTGTAGCACTGCTTACATCCATTGGTGTCGCGGGCATTCCGTCAGCCAGCCTGGTTGCAATCAGTGTGATTCTTGGGGCAATCGGTTTGCCACTAGAGGGGATTGGGTTGATTCTGGCAGTAGACCGGGTGCTGGACATGTGCCGCACGGCGGTTAATGTGTTTAGTGATTCGGTGGCAGCGGTAGTGATAGGCAAGCTGGAAGGTGAGACAGAAATTTTAAAAGCTTAAAAGTAAAAAGCTGTTTTTCGAAAATGGACGCGAATACACGTAAATAAATTTAAAATTTTGCGCTGTGTGCTTCAGGCGCACTAGTCATAATCAAATAGCGTTATTTCGCGTTCATTTGCGGAAAATATTTTGACTTCAAGTCATTCAGTTTCGTTAATTAATCCAACAATATGGAATCCACTGTCCACATAAAGCACTTCACCGGTTATACCCTTTGCCAGTGGCGAGCTTAAAAATGCGCCGGTGTTTCCTACATCATCAATACTCACATTTCGGCGTAGTGGGGCAGAGCTTTCCACCTGGTCAAAGATTTTGTTAAAAGTCCCGGCACCGGAGGGTGCTAAGGTTTTAATCGGGCCCGCTGAAATAGCATTGACTCGAATGCCTTCTGGCCCCAGATTCTGGGCAAGATACCGTACATTCGCTTCAAGACTTGCCTTGGCTAGCCCCATCACATTGTAACCCGGAAAGGTTCTTTCGGAGCCCAGGTAGCTCATAGTGAGAATGGCCGCATCTTCACGTCCCTGCATCATGTGGCGCCCCGCCTTAGCAATGGCGGCTAAACTATAAGAGCTTATATCATGGGCGGTGTTAAAGCCTTCACGGGACAGGTTATCCAGATAGTCGCCCTCAAGCAGCTCTTTGGGTGCATAAGCGATGGAGTGAACCAGAATATCAAAGGAATCCCAGTAGTCGTCCAGATGCTCAAATACCGCTTCTATTTCTTCATCGTCTTCCACATTGCAGGGAATAACAATATCGGAATCCAGCTGCCCGGCTAATTTTTCTACCCGCTCACGTAATCTTTCATTTTGAAATGTAAAAGCCAGTTCACAACCTTCGCGGTGCATTGCCTGTGCAATTCCCCAGGCAATAGAGCGGGTGCTTGCGACGCCAAATATTAATGCGCGTTTACCTGATAAAAAACCCATCAAATGACTCCTGTTTTTTATAGTTATAATTGCCATGCATAATTGGTATGCTATGGGGACGAGAAAAACCCGAATAAGCCCATAAATAATAATTAATCTATACACTGATAATATGACGATAAAAACCGGATTGCACCCCCTTAACTGCATTTTTTTTATTTTAATTGCAATCTATAGCCAAATTTTCTGTGTTACAGCCACTGCCGGCCCTTCCGCTGCCATGGGTTATACACCTAAATACCCACCGAATTTTAAACATTTTGATTATGTTGATCCGAATGCAAAAAAAGGCGGGCAATTAACTCTTGCGGGCACCGGTGCTTTTGACAGCTTCAACCCATTTATTTTAAAAGGTATTGCGGCAGAAGGTAGCGACCTGCTGTTTGATACATTAATGGTGGCCAGTAAAGATGAGCCTTTTAGTAAATATCCCTTAATTGCCAACGATATTAAACTGGCAGATGATAAATTATCGGTCACCTTTAAAATAGATCCGCGGGCGCGCTTTAATAACGGCGATAAAATTACCGCTGAAGATGTAAAATTTTCATTTGATACCATAATGTCGGAGCAGGCGCATCCACAATTTAAATTCATTTTTGCAGATGTTAAAGATGCGGTGGTTATTGATGAGCACACCATTCGTTTTAATTTTAAAAGAGTAAACCCGGAGTTGCATTTAATACTCGGCGATATTTCGATTTTTTCTAAAAAATGGCTGGCTGGAAAATCTTTTGATAAATTAACCGAAGTCAAGCCGGTTGCCAGTGGCCCTTACACCATTAAAGAATATGATTTAGGAAAACGTATTACCTACCAGCGTAATAAGGATTACTGGGCTAATGATTTACCCAGCCGTCGTGGGCAGTTTAATTTTTCTGAAATACAGTATAAATATTATCAGGATCTGGTTATTTCACTGGAAGCCTTCAAAGCGGGGGAGTTTGATTTCAGGCACGAATACTACTCTAAATTATGGGCGCGTGAACACAATGGTCCTAACTATGAATCGGGTAAAATATTAAAAGAAAACATAGCTAACAGTAATAATGCAGGGATGCAAGGCTTTGTATTTAATACGCGTAGAAACATCTTCAAAGATCCGAATGTCAGACGTGCTATTACATTGGCATTTGATTTTGAATGGTCTAATAAACGATTATTTTATAACCAGTATGTAGTAAATGACAGCTTTTTTAGTAATACTGAATTGCAGGCAACCGGTGTGCCCGAGGGCAAGGAGCTAGCATTATTATTACCATTTAAGGACCAGTTACCACAGGCTATATTTACGCAAGCATGGGAACCAGTCAGCACGAAACCACCGCGTTCATTACGTAAAAATTTACGTGAAGCCAGGGATATTTTGCATAAAGCCGGTTGGCGGGTGAAAAATAATGTACTGGTCAATCAGAAAAATCAGCCTTTAAAATTTGAAGTGTTACTTCGGCAAAAGGGCATGGATAGAATTCTCGCACCCTTTGCACGCAATCTGGCTAAGCTGGGTATAAAAATGACATATCGCACCGTTGATCGGTCTTTATATATTCGTAGAGCGCGATCTTTTGATTACGATATGATTGTCGGGAGTTTTCCGCAATCCATGTCGCCAGGTAATGAATTACGAAATATGTTCCATTCGGTTTCAGCAGATAAAAAAGGTTCAAGAAATTCAATGGGAGTGAATGATCCAGTGGTTGATCATCTTGTTGATAAAATTATCTCTTCAGATAATCGTGCCGATTTAATTATTGCCTGTCGTGCACTGGATCGGGTGTTATTGAATGGAAACTATTTAGTGCCTAACTGGTTTATTAATACGCATCGAATTGCGTACTGGGATAAGTTTATGCGTCCTGAAAAATTGCCACTCTATTATTACCCTAAACAATGGATGATATCGAGCTGGTGGTTAAAAGAATAATTATATTAATTTAAAAAAAGAAATTTTATGGCAAGTTACATATTAAAACGTTTACTCCTGATGGTTCCAACTTTAGTGGGAGTCATGCTGGTGACTTTTATAGTTACCCAGTTTGTACCCGGTGGACCAGTTGAGCAGTTAATTAGTCAGATGGAAGGTGGCGTTGGTGGTGGCGAAATCAGTACGGGGTCAACAGGTTTGTATCAGGGAAATAAAGGCCTGGATCTTGAGCAAATTGAAAAGCTTAATGCACTTTATGGCTTTGATAAACCCGCATATCAGCGGTTCTTTGATATGATGTTACGTTATGCACAATTTGATTTAGGTGATAGTTATTTTCATAATAAATCGGTAATGGAATTGATTATTTCAAAACTGCCTGTGTCAATCAGTTTAGGTGTCTGGTCGTTTGTACTGGTTTATCTCACCTGTATTCCACTGGGAATAAAAAAAGCCGTCAGGGATGGTACAAAATTTGATGTTGTCACCAGTACCATCATTTTAATGGGCTATGCCATCCCCGGTTTTGTTTTAGGTATCGCGTTACTGGTACTGTTTGGTGGCGGTAGTTTTTTTGATGTGTTTCCATTAAAAGGCCTGGTTTCAGATAACTGGCATGAGTTGCCCTGGTATCTACAGATAACAGATTATTTATGGCATATGGTGCTACCGATTATTGCATCAACCGTCGGCAGTTTTGCAGTACTGACTATGCTTACAAAAAATAGTTTTCTGGAAGAAATTAGAAAACAATATGTGTTGACAGCCAGGGCTAAAGGTTTGGGTGAATCAACTGTCCTTTATCATCACGTGTTTCGTAATGCTATGATTCCCATTATTACCGGTTTCCCTGGTGCATTTATTGCCGCATTTTTTACGGGTAGTTTATTAATTGAAACCATTTTTTCACTTGATGGCTTAGGCTTGTTATCTTATGAATCTATTTTAAAAAGAGACTATCCGGTAGTGTTAGGGAGTTTGTTTTTTTATACCATACTCGGTCTGTTTGCCAAGTTACTGGCAGATATCAGTTATGTGTTGATTGACCCGAGAATTCAGTTTGAATCGGTGGATAGCAAATGAAGAATAATTACCTGTCCCCGGGACAAAGATCGTGGTTGCGTTTTAAAGCCAACCGTCGTGGTTTTTATAGTTTATGGATATTTACAATTTTATTTGTGCTGAGCTTATTCGCTGAATTTATCAGTAACGATAAGCCGCTGATTGTGCATTATCAACAAGCATATTACTTTCCAGTATTTAAATCTTATAAGGAAACTGAGTTCGGTGGAGATTTTGAAACCGAAGCCGATTATCAGGATAAATACGTTAGAGACATACTAACTAAAAATGGCAACTGGATGATCGAGCCATTAAATTCATTTAATCACACTTCAATCAGTTACGATTCTGATTTACCAAACCCCGCGCCACCTTCAGCATTTAATGTTCTAGGGACTGACGACCGGGGTCGCGATGTGCTTGCGCGATTAATTTATGGATTCAGGTTGTCTATTTTATTTGCCATTGCCCTAACGATTGTCGGCACAGGTATTGGTATTCTGGCGGGTATGGTGCAGGGCTATTTTGGCGGTAGAATTGACTTGATATTCCAGCGATTTATCGAGGTGTGGAGTTCAATGCCCGAGTTATATTTATTAATTATTTTTGCATCTATTTTTCAACCCAGTGTCTGGCTACTCATTATCCTGTTATCCATGTTTGGCTGGATGGGGTTGTCGGATTATGTGCGCGCAGAATTCTTAAAGGGTCGTAATCTGGATTATGTGAAATCTGCAAGAGCGCTTGGTCTAACGGATAAAGGTATTATGTTTCGACATTTATTACCTAATAGTCTCACTCCAGTAATTACCTTTATGCCATTTAGAATTTCCGGTGCAATATTAGCGCTAACCAGTTTAGATTATCTGGGTCTGGGTGTACCCCCGGATACACCGAGTTTGGGTGAGCTGTTATCACAGGGAAAGGAAAACATTTCTGCCTGGTGGTTATCGCTGACAACGTTTGGTGTGCTGGTAGGGGCGTTAATGATGCTGATTTTTATTGGTGAAGCCGTGCGTGAAGCTTTGGATACGCGCAGAGCGTAATGTTTTTTACACCAGCAGATAATTAAGAATAAATAATGTGAATACTAATTTATGAACAATAACTTAATCAGCATAAAAAACCTGAGTGTGAATTTTAAAGCCGCCAACGAAATCGTTCATGCAGTTAAAAATGTCAGTTTTGAAATACCCGTAGGAAAGAATGTTGCTCTGGTGGGGGAGTCTGGTTCGGGTAAGTCGGTAACGGCTCTTTCAATTTTAAATCTTCATGATGCATCCCATGTGAATTACCCGTCGGGTGAAATCATTTATCAGGGTAACGACCTGTTATTGCAATCTGAACAACAGTTACGCAGGATACGTGGCAGTGATGTAGCAATGATTTTTCAGGAGCCGATGACATCACTGAATCCGGTCTATCCTGTGGCGAAGCAAATGATAGAAACTCTGATGCTGCACCTTAATTTATCTAAAGCAGATGCACTTAAACGCAGTATTGAATTATTTGAACGGGTCGGCATACCCGACCCAGCACGTCATATTAACAGTTTTCCACATATGATGTCCGGCGGTCAGCGTCAGCGGGTTATGATTGCAATGGCACTGGCCTGTAATCCAAAATTATTAATCGCAGATGAGCCTACCACCGCACTAGATGTCACTATTCAAAAACAGATTCTTGAATTGATCAAAGATTTACAGGTGGATTTAAATATGTCTGTGCTGATGATTACCCATGATTTAAATCTGGTTAAGCATTATTCTGACGAAGTGTGTGTTATGAATCAGGGTGAAATTGTTGAACAAAATTCAGTGCAGAATGTTTTTAATAATGCGCAACATGAATATACGAAGCATTTATTAACGTCACAACCGCAAAGACATATCGAAAGCGAGATAAAAGACGCCGAAATTTTGTTACACGGAGAAGATCTGCGGGTCTATTTCCCGGTTACAAAAGGTTTTTTTAAGCATAAAATTGGTGAAGTAAAAGCAGTTGATCAGGTGGATTTACATTTATCCAAAGGTGAAACCCTGGGTATTGTCGGGGAATCGGGGTCAGGCAAAACAACCTTAGGCATGGCTTTATTAAGGCTGCAAAATTCAACGGGCAAAATACATTTTAATCAGCAGCGTCTGGATGACTTGAAAGAGGCCGATATCAGGCCGTTACGAAAATCCTTTCAGGTGGTTTTTCAGGATCCTTTTTCGTCACTGTCACCGCGCATGACGATTGAACAAATTGTCGGTGAAGGATTAGGTATTCATTTTCCTGAACTAAATGCCCAGCAATGTCGGGATAAAATCAGTAAGGTATTATCTGAAGTTGGGCTAGACGATTCAATTCTCTGGCGTTACCCACACGAATTTTCAGGCGGTCAGCGTCAACGTATTGCGATTGCGCGAGTGGTTATTTTAGAGCCGGAATTAATCCTATTAGATGAACCAACCAGTGCGCTGGATGTTTCGGTGCAGAAACAGGTGCTGGAGTTGCTCTCCCAGTTACAGCGAAAATATAATATAAGTTTTATATTTATTAGTCATGATTTAAATGTTATTCACTCTATTTCACACAGGGTAATGGTTTTAAAGCAGGGTAAGGTTGTTGAGCAGGGGGAGACTGAGACCTTGTTTAAAGCACCGCGGGAAGCCTATACAAAAGAGTTGCTTGACGCGGCTATGGTTTGAAAAATCATAAGTTAAATGCACAGGCTGTATCAGTTGGATAATGAGTTTTGTATGCCAGGATGTTTGTATTTGGCTTTTAGACTTACGCCTGCACATTAATAGTCTATACTTCAATTATCTTAAATAGCTTGAACTGAGCGAAATTCTAATGACAGGAAAAGAACGTCGTCAATACCATCGTATCCCGTTTATCGCAAATGTGATTATGCGCCATAAAGATCAGCAATGGAGTTGTGGGCTCGAAGATATTTCACTGAAGGGCATGTTAATTACGCCTCCTGAAAATATTCAACCTGTTTTGCAAGACAGTTACGCAATTGAACTGGTATTGGGTGAGGGGGCTACTATCAATATGCAGGCAAATATAAGTCATACGACGGATACGCATTGGGGAATGCAGTGGGGCAATATCGACCTTGAGGGGCTGACTCACCTGCGGCGTTTGCTTGAGCTCAATATGGATGATCCGCAGCAGATGCATCGTGAGATGGCTGAGCTGGGCTGAGTTTAAAAGCAACAGCGACTTTAAAAGATTACCGCAAATGCACGCGAATAAATGCAAATGATTTAATTTGTGTGTCTACGGCACGCAATACAAAAACACTTTTGCTTTTATTTGCGTCCATTGGCGTGCATTTGCGGTAATCTTATGGCTTTCATTTCGGACTTCCTAATCTCCTCTTTACTATCCCAAATAATTCTTGACTAAATTAGTAGGTTAATGCAATATCCTACTAAATTACTCAGGAATTATCGGGTGTACTATGAGACTTTCAACTAAAGGCCGTTATGGCGTAACAGCAATGATGGATCTGGCGATACATGACAACGCCGGGCCCGTTACACTGGCAGACATATCGCAATGTCAGGGTATTTCCCTGTCCTATCTCGAGCAACTTTTTTCTAAACTGCGGAAGGCCAAACTGGTTGAAGGGGTACGTGGCCCCGGTGGTGGATATCGTTTGTCCCGTCCGGCTGATGAGATCAATATTGCCGAAATTATCAGTGCGGTTGATGAAAAAGTAGATGTAACCCGCTGTAATAAAGAAGGTAACTGTCAGGATGGTATGCGCTGTCTGACCCATGACCTGTGGATGGAGCTGAGCGATCGTTTATATGGTTTCCTTTCCGGTATCACATTGGCACAATTCGTTAATCGCCCGGGGATTCATGAGCTGGCGATTCAGCGAGACAATATTAACGGTCGCTTCATATTGGCCCGCCGTCAGGCTGAAGTGCTACAGCAGCAGAGAAAAGCTTCGTGAGCGAATCAAACCCAAACCTAAGTCTGCCCATCTATTTCGACTACGCCGCCACTACCCCGGTAGACAAACGCGTCGCGGACCTCATGATGAAATACCTCACGGTAGACAGCGACTACGGCAA
>Ga0316207_10000242_pt1 | contig 105887 bp, 68 predicted proteins | sample 6weekpyrite_MG_FD_204943 | JGI IMG/M metagenome (GOLD analysis project Ga0316207, IMG submission 204943) | Microbial mat bacterial communities from mineral coupon in-situ incubated in ocean water Damariscotta River, Maine, United States -... | ecosystem: Environmental > Aquatic > Marine >...
CATACCCACCATCCATGGTGATAACTGCGCATTTTTTGAATTCACTATGCACATCAAGAGTTTACACTCTAAACGCACTTTCAACTGATCTTTCTAGGTTAAAGAGTATATAATAAACAGATACAAACATGGCCACGACAATGAAAACACAACTGTTTATTAAAATAATTTATATCATTACAATTTCATGCACGATTGCATTAAGCGGCTGCAGTTTTACCTCACAAAGTCGCAGTAAAAGCCCGCACTTTGATGGTGTTATAAAATTCAGTAACAAAGCAGTTGAAAATGTGAAAATAATGCTCAGCATGGAGCCAGGTGATGCGCTTTGCCTTAAGGCTAAAAAATTCACCTCTACCAATGAACAGGGAAAATTCAGTTTAAAAGCGGTTACTGAAGAATACAGCTACACACCCTTTATCAATTATGAACTGGATGAATGGACTGTATGTGCAAATTACAATGAGCATACTTACACTTTATATTCTAATAATCGTTATGCCTCGGGTAGTGTAACTGGCTCTATCTATCTAGATTGTGACCTGGCATCCAGGCCCGTTAACAAACCCTGCATTGTTACTCATTAGCCCCATTGAATATCCTCTTACATTGCTAAAAGTGCCACAGTCACTTTTAGCACCATAAACTTGAAAAATGCCTGGCCCTGGGCTATATCTCATAGACTAACAATTTTGAGAAGGAAAATGCAGGGCATAAACCTCTACCGAATCCTCCTGTTTATATCACCATATTTATTAATAACTTCAAGCCAGTTGAGTCAGGCTGAAGTCTATTCTAAACATTTATCGGTTATCACCTCTGCCAACCCTGAAAGCAATGCTATTCAGTCATTTGTTATTATCAAAAAAGGCGAATTCATTACGCAGGGCATAAAGCACTCAAGTAAACAAACCAAAATTAGTCAACAAACACCCTTTGTTGTAAATTTCACTGAAACACCCAAAAAAAACCAGACACTTCAATGGAGCGTAAAGCTTAGTGACAGGCAACATGGCAGCATTAAATTAATATCTAAATTTAAAGGTAAGGCGCGCACCTTAAATTCAGGTTATCTGTGGACATCAGCACTGTTAAACGAAAGCATTAAAAGTCGACAGCAACTGGTTTTTAGACCCGCACCCTTCTCACACCAACCCGCGATTTATAAAAAAGGTAAAGGCCCACAGAATAAAAGAAGAAAGTATGGTGGTGGTACCCGAAAAATTAATGAAAAAAAATATAACCCTAAATTCTCCTACGATGTCACATTAACGGTTTTAGAAAATAAAAAAAAGGTAAGTACACATAAAGCAAAAATCAGCATGGATCGTATCGACATGATTCGACAGGAGTACATTAATCACTACAATATAAAACGCTATGGTCTAGGAAAAAATGGCCATATCCCCATACCTGAAAGAAATGAAATTACTAGCATTCCGAATAAACCAGAAAACTTAGCGGGTAATCCGTTAACTGAAAGCCAGTATAAATTAATTATTAATGATGGCATGTTGGAACTGGCCAGAAAAATAAATAACGCCTATTCAAACAGCTTGAAAAACCTGAAAACAACAAACTCATTTCATGACTTACAAAAGAAAAAAATCAACATTCCAGCCAATAAACTCTGGGTAACCAGTGGTTGGCGAAACCCCGAACGTAATGAATGGTATAGCAATGCTGTGAATGGAATACACCAACGAGGGGGTGCGGTTGATTTAATTGTTATGGCACCATCAAATTCCAGGCAATCGGCGATAGGCTACTGGATTTTGTGGAATGCCCTTGAAAAAAACAAATCGAAAATAAATGCTTACTGGCAGCTTGAAACGAATGGCAGACCCATGACCACAAGAGAATTTAAGCAGGATATTGAACCTGAAAATGGCATCCCGGATGCCTTTGATAAAGCAGATCACCTACATGCAAATGTTATATATTAAGTTACTCATTCGTTTCACTTTTATGCTGTTAGTGATAATGGCATCAGTACCCCTGTGTTCAGCAAACACCCGTTTTATTGACCAATTTCAGATCGCGCCGATAATTAATGAAGCAATAGCAGGCCGTATTACTGAGTACTACAGTGAAGATATTCCCCTGCCCCTGGAACAGCAAAAAATTGAACTTTTAAACTTACAGAGTCAACTCGATAATTTAGCCAGCACCCATTCCGACAGGGCGATTTACTGGTTTTTAAAAGGGCTACATCAAAAAAATATCGCCTCGTATTATATTGAAAAAAATAATGTGTCGTTGGCCAACAATCACATGAACAATAAAAATACGGCCTTTAAAAAAGCCCTTGAACTCAGCAAATTACCTGACAACCAGCTCAGTGCCGCCATTTTCAGCACAATGAAACACGGTTTACCGCAAGACCTTAAAATTGAAGCCACAAAAAATGAACTAGCCCTGGGTGGAAATGGGGAAAGTGATAGTTATTACTGGTATTTACACTGGAGCAATATTGATCAGTTAGAAAAAGCCGGTCGAAAAGAAGAAGCCCAGGCCGCTTACAAAAAAATGCAAAAGGAATTACAGCGTAGCGATATGGATATGTCGGTTTACAATAGCCTGACTAAAAAAATAGAAACAGAAACACTGGGTAAACCTGCACCAAAAACACCAAACACCAGCCCGCCTCCTGAGAAAAAGGTTCAGGCCCCTGAAAAAAAAGACAGCCCAAAAAAATATGAAACAAAATATATCATTATTCTGTCGGTTATCCTGCTTTCAGTACTAGTTGTCATTGCTGTAACTATTTATGAATTAATTCAGAAACGTAAAAAAATAGTGAAACGGATGACGTCATAAGTATAACTCAACAACTATGGACTAAAAGTCCATAGGTTGCTTTACAACGACTAAAAGTCGTTTCGGATTATTACAACCTGTTATTTGTCATCCCCGAATGCTTGTGTCGGGGATGACAAGCTTTTCTTATGGCAATAGCCAGAAACCTCTTCCACGCCCTAAGGACATGGTTTTGTTATTTAATAAATTTAAAAATATTTTTTCTGCTCGTACAAACGTAATATAAGATGTGGATTTTGTAGGCTGGATCAAGCGAAGCGGATCCGGCGTTTTTGACTTCGTTCTGATGGATCCGCTTTGCTTGATCCAGCCTACTGCTTACTACATTCAGCTAAAAAAAACTCTCTCAAACTCTTCAGCACGAACCGGCTTAGACCAGAGATAACCCTGCGCGTAAGTACAACCATTATTTGCAAGAAAATATTTCTGTTGTTCGGTTTCTACGCCTTCCGCTACCACATTTAACTTTAGGGCTATTGCTAATTGAATCATTGCTTTAACAATAGACGCACTTTCCTGACCATCAGGCAAGTCCTGCACAAACGAACGATCTATTTTTACGGTATCAAAAGGAAACTCTTTAAGGTATGACATAGAGGCATAACCTGTACCAAAATCATCTAGGGCAATTTGAATACCCATTTCATGTATTTCATTCAACATGTCTTTCGCCGGTGAATAATTTTCTACTAATGCAAATTCGGTCAGTTCTATTTCTAAATGCTCAGGTAAAATTTTTGTATCTGTAATAATTTTTTTACAAAAATCTAACAAGCCCTCCTCTTTAAAATGACTGGCAGAGACATTTACAGATAATTTATCAATCCTGTAACCCGCAGCTAGCCATTTATTAAATTGCCTGCACGCGTTGTATATAACCCATTCATCGAGCTGAAGTATTAACCCGGTTTCTTCTGCAAGGGGCATAAACTCAGATGGCGTAAGAAGCCCCTTATCTGGATGCTGCCAACGAACCAGTGCCTCCAGACCCTGACACTGCCCCGATGCTAAATTTATCTTTGGTTGATAATTAACTATAAACTCTTCATTTTTCAATGCATTGCGAAACTGATTTTCCATATCAAGTCGTTGCATGGCCTTCTTGCTCATTTCCTCGGCATAAAACTGGAATGATTGCCTGCCCATCTCCTTTGCTCGATTCATCGCTGTATCTGAATTTTTTAACAAAGTCCCAAAGGTTTCTCCATCCTGGGGGTAGAGAGCAATTCCAATACTGCCACTAATGTGTACTTCTTTTTTATTTATTTCTACCGGTTCATCTAATGAAGCCAATATGTTCTTTGCCACGGATGCGACGGATTCAACTTCTTCTAACTCTTCTATAATAATTGTAAATTCATCTCCACCTAACCTGGCAACGGTATCAGTTTTGCGCAATATTTCAGACAATCGCTGGGAGACCGTATTTAACAGCTGGTCACCCGCCTCATGCCCCATTGAATCATTAATTATCTTAAAATGATCAATATCTATAAACAGCAGGGCAAAGTGACCATTTTCCCGTTGTGCCCTGGAAATTGCCTGATCAATACGATCCATAAATAGCATGCGATTAGGCAAGCCGGTTAGCGCATCATGATAGGCAATGTGACGAATTTTTCGCTCCGCATCGGCTGCGAATAACATGCGAATTGTTCTGTGTTTTAAAACTGACCAGTTAAAAGGCTTGGTAATATAATCACTTGCACCGACTTCAAAGGCCCTGGCAATAGACTGATCATCATCCAGGGAGGTGGCCATGAGAATAGGTGTGGCCTCACACTTTGTAAGTTTTTTTATTTCTTCGGTTGCACGAAAGCCATCCATTACGGGCATAACCGCGTCCATTATAACTAAATCAGGGATTTGTCTAATTGCCGCCTGCACAGCTTCCTCGCCATTTCCAACCTCGATTACGTGATAACCACTACGCTCCATTGTGTGCCTGAGCACTAAACGAATAGACGGGTCATCATCCGCAATCAGGACAACCGGGGTTTGTTCGAATTCTATATTTTTACCCACACCGGTGTTTATAGTTTCTGCACTTGAAGAGTTGCTTGAATAAGTCATAGTTTTTTAGTAAATATCATTGTTGACCTGCTAACTTTTTAAATACTGTCATTACTATGTGCACCCGTCCTACCCCACCAGGGCAGGACTGAAATAGCATGTTCAAACAGCTCCACGGGATTCTATCCCAGGCTTAAGCCAAAATTCGTCAGACTCCAGGGCATTTAAGATAGCTTAAACACCGACACAAACATTTTTATGTGACGTAAATCATTTGTTTGATTTGATTAATTATTATTATTATTTCATACCGGAAACCTGCCAGTCTTGTAAAAGCATAGCACAGGATTTTTATTCTGCGTGGGCAGGGATGTAGGAATTTGACCCGTTTTTAAGCTATTAGGTGGCTTTGAAAACCCCATACTCAATTTATGGGTTCAGTGCAGATTTCAGGCTAAGACACCATAGATTTTGCAGCTTAGCCAGCAAGCCCCTTTGCGGTTATTTCAAATACGTCTTTAGCCAGTTCAGGGGTTTCAGATATTCTTAGTAACTGGGCTTTCATCATCATTTGACGATTTGCATCATAGTTTTTCCACTGTATCAGGGGCAATAATAAACGCGCTGCAATTTGTGGATTGGACTTGTTTAGCTGAATAACAATATCCGCCAGGAACTGATACCCCTGCCCTGATAAATGATGAAATTCCACCGCATTTGACTGTGTAAACACCCCGACCAGTGAGCGCACCCGGTTGGGTACGTTTAAATCAAATGCTTCATGCTCTAACAATGCCTGCACTGTCTGGAATGCATGGGTGCCGGTTGCGGTTGCCTGCACCATAAACCACTTATCGATAACCAGTGAATCATCACTCCACTGTTGGTAAAAGTCAGTTAATACCTGGCGACCTTCATCTTTAGTGTAATGCGCCAGACAACGTAATGCGGATAGCTGATCGGTCATATTACTGGCATTTTTATACTGACTCTGCGCCAGTTCAATGGCAATTTTTCTTGCGGTGTCAGTTTGACTGCACAGCATAAAAGCCAGGCAGATATTTTTTAAACTTCGTTGCCCCATGGCCTCAGGGGTTAGCAAATACGTGTCATCCTGACAGGCTTTATAAACGTCAACAAATTCATCCATTAATTCAAAGGCCAGGCTTTGCTTACAAAACTCTCGAACATGATTAATGGCATCCACATCAATTACCGACATGTTCTGGCCCAGGTAGTCTTCGCTGGGTAAGGTTAAAATGCGTGCCGCCAGGGCTTTATCAAGAGAGGTATCCGTTAACACCTGCTTCAATGTACTGATATAAAACCCATCCAGGCTTAAGGTTTTTTTCTGTTGATAGTCGTCAATCAGTGCCAGCATAATATTTAAGCCCAGTTGCTGCGCACAGTTCCAGCGATTAAATTCGTCACTGTCATGGGCTACAAAAAAGGCAAGCTGTTGATTATTTAAGGGGTAATTTAATTTAACCGGTGCGGAATAATTTCGTAACACAGAGACAGCTGTGCCCTGCTCTACATTTTCAAATTCTATACGCTGCTCGGCTTGTGTAATATCGACTATTTGTGCAGCGGATGTCACCTCATTCCCATCAGAACTTATCAGGCTTAAACCCAGGGGAATATGAAATGGTTTATTGGTGCCTAATTTTGATGACTGTTTAACCGTTAAGCTAAGACGTTTTTCAGTAGCAAGGTAATCAGCCTTCACATCCAGTTGAGGGGTGCCCGCCTGATGATACCAGCGGCGAAACTGTTTTAAATCTATACTGCTGGCATCTTCCATTGCTTTAACAAAATCTTCTGTCGTGGCCGCCTCTCCATCGTGGCGCTCAAAGTACAGATCCATGCCTTTACGAAACATCTTTTTACCTAACAAGGTATGAATCATGCGAATAATCTCTGCTCCCTTGTTATACACGGTTACCGTATAGAAATTATTAATTTCCACATAGGAGTCAGGCTGGATGGGGTGGGACATGGGCCCCGCATCTTCCGCAAACTGTCGGGTGCGTAAAACATTGACATCATCAATACGCTTCACGGTTGCTGAATTCATATCTGAGGTGAATTGCTGGTCGCGAAAAACGGTTAAGCCTTCTTTTAATGTGAGCTGAAACCAGTCACGGCAGGTGACCCGGTTACCACTCCAGTTATGAAAATATTCATGGCCAATCACCGCTTCAATATTTATAAAATCCGTATCGGTTGCAGTGTCCGGGCGAGCTAAAACATATTTTGAATTAAAAACATTCAGGCCTTTATTTTCCATTGCCCCCATATTGAAATCATCAACCGCAACAATCATATAAATATCTAAATCATATTCCCGGCCAAAGGTTTCTTCATCCCATTGCATAGATTTTTTAAGGGAGCGCATGGCGTGATCACATTTATCCACATTATGTGCTTCAACATAAATGCGACAATCAATCTCACGCTGATTTATGGTGGTGAAGGTATCTTTAATGCATTCTAAATCACCGGCAACCAGTGCAAATAAATAACAGGGCTTTTTAAATGGGTCTTCCCAGGTGACACTGTGCTTGCCCCCTTCAAGTTCAGCCGTATCCACCGGGTTACCATTAGAAAGTAATACCGGATATTTAGCTTTATCTGCAACAATCGTGGTAGTGAATTTCGCCATTACATCGGGTCGATCAAGGTAATAGGTAATTTTACGAAAGCCCTGTGCTTCACACTGGGTACAGAAATTTCCCGATGATTTGTACAGCCCTTCCAGGGATGTATTCAGTTGCGGTTTAATAAAGGTTTCGATTTGCAGGGTAAACTGCTCGGGCACATCAGGAACCCACAGACCTTCATCCGTAACGCTAAATTCCCCATCACTGAGGGCTTTTTCATTAATGAGAACCGAGCCGAGTACAAGACCTTCCCCATCCAGCTGCAGAATATGCTGACCATCAACGCCTGTATTTCGACGCACTTCCATTTCTGAAACAACACGGGTTTCATCTTCACCCAGTTCAAAACGTAAATTTATTGAATCAATCCAGTATTGGGGCTGCATATAGTCTTTTAGATAGATTGTGTTGGGTGTGGCGTCTTTTATCATTAGCATTCCTGTATTTGTACCTTGAAGATACAACAAATTTATTTAATATCAAGAAGTTATAGAAATTAATTGTGTACATGGAGTTAGATGGGTGGTCCACCCCCCCCCTCTGCCTGTAAGTTAAGGGAAATCTTGATAAAGCAGGTTCGAATTTATTCAAACAAAGCTCTTTATCGCGCAGCCATGTGCGTATAAATTTGCACCTACATTGCTTAACTTACTGGCACTGGTAGATTAATCACATGCTCTTCTAACTGCTCCGGATGAATATGCTCTTCAGATACAGCAAATCCATCAATAGTCATGCCTTTCATTTTAATACTCTCCTTACTTCCACTAATTAACGGATGCCATTCGGGCAAAGGCTTACCCTGCGACAATAACCGGTAAGCACAGGTCTCCGGCAGCCACTGATATTCTGAAACATCCATTTTTCGCACCTGTAAACATTCGGGCACCCGAAATTTGCGGTTTTTATAGTCTTTGCAGCTGCATTGTTCAATGTCCAGTAAATGGCAACTTACATTGGTAAAAAATAACTCCGATGTATCCTCGTCTTCCAGCTTCAACAAGCAGCAGCGGGCACAACCATCACATAATGACTCCCACTCCTGGTCGGTCATTTGTGCTAATTTTTTATTTTTCCAGAATGGCTGAATCATTATAACTTGCTCTAAGCCTTTGTTTCTATTAACTCTATCCCATTACCATCCGGGTCTCGGCAAAAAAGCGCAACACGCCCCGAACGACTTCGGGTAAAGAAAATATGATTGGCTATGAGCTTTTGCTCAATCCCAGCCAGGTCATCCACCGTCATCGCCAGGTGCCTGTCACGCCCCCCATGCTCAGGACGATTGTTAACCGGGTCCGGGTTCTCAACCTCAAGTAAATGAATTTGTTGACCGCCAATTTCCAGCCAGGCACCGGCAAAACCTAGATCTGGACGCTCATGACACAGGGAAAGCCCCAGCACTTCACAATAAAAGGAAAGCGCCAGCTGGGTATCAGCCACAACCAGACTTACATGATGAATAGATAAAACAGACACTTTGCCCCCAATGTTGTGCAGAAATGCGTATAATATGCCGCCTTTAGCAAATTATAAATCACTGTATTTTACATGAACCCAGACCTCAATCGATTACACCCTTATCCGTTTGAAAAATTGGCCAAACTCAAAGCGGGCATTACGCCCAATAGCGAGCTGAGTCATATCGCCTTATCCATAGGCGAGCCCAAACATGAGCCCCCTGCATTTGTGCTGGAGGAGTTGGTTCGATCTCTTGGAAAAATTGCTAACTACCCCTTAACAAAAGGCACCCCTGAGTTACGTCAGTCTATCGCCAACTGGTTAGGCCGCCGCTTCAAGCTGCCTGCAGATAGCCTTGATATTGAGAAAAACATCTTACCGGTAAACGGCACCCGTGAAGCCCTGTTTGCCTTTGCACAGGCGATGATAAAACGCGAAGCTAATACGCAGACCGGGCCGCTGGTTTGCATGCCCAACCCGTTTTACCAAATTTATGAAGGTGCTGCTATTTTAGCCGGTGCAGAACCCTTCTTTTATAACACCACCGCAGACACTCAATACCTGCCTGATTTTGAAGCGATAGATGATGCCACCTGGCAACGTTGCCAGTTGATTTATATCTGCACCCCGGGCAACCCCACCGGTGCGGTTATTTCAAAACAGCAAATGCAGTGGCTAATAAATAAAGCCGACGAGTTCGATTTTATTATTGCCTCGGATGAATGTTATTCAGAAATTTATTTTGATGACAATAATGCCCCCTGTGGCTTATTAGAAGCAGCAGCTGAGATGGGCAATACGGATTATAAACACTGTGTCGTGTTTCATAGTTTGTCAAAACGCTCTAACCTGCCCGGCTTAAGATCTGGTTTTGTTGCCGGTGATGCGGATATCATGCAGGCCTTTTTAAAATATCGCACCTATCATGGTTGCGCCATGTCGGGACATCACCAGCAAGCGAGCATTTGTGCATGGGATGATGAACAGCATGTCATTGAAAGCCGAGCAATCTACCAGGAAAAATTCAACACGGTGCTGGAAATACTCTCACCCCACCTGGATGTTAAACTACCGGATGCGGGTTTTTACCTGTGGCCGCAAACCCCCATTGCAGACACCGACTTTGCACAACAGCTGTTTGCAGAACAAAACATAACCGTATTACCCGGACAATATCTGTCACGCCAGGCGGAAAATATTAATCCGGGTGAAAATCATATTCGGTTGGCTCTAGTGGCAACCCTGGAGGAAACCACCGAAGCTGCACACCGTATTAAACACTTTTTAGAATCACGCTAATATTAACTGGAGACCAGGATGAGCGATTTACAAACTATCATCGAAGAAGCATTCGAACGCCGTGCAGACATTACCCCCCGCAACGTTGAAACACACGTACGCGAAGCCGTAGAAGAATGCATAAACATGCTCGATTCAGGTGCCGCACGTGTAGCTGACAAAGCTAGCGGTGACTGGGTCGTTAATGAATGGCTCAAGAAAGCCGTATTACTTTCTTTTCGCATTAACGATAACGAATTTATTAAAGGTGGTTTCACTAACTACTACGATAAAGTTGAATCTAAATTTGCCGATTTCAACACAAAAGACTTCCGTGAGTCCGGTGTGCGTGTAGTGCCCCCTGCAACCGCACGTAAAGGTTCATACATTGCACCCAGTGTTGTAATGATGCCTTCCTATGTAAATATCGGCGCCTATGTTGACAGTGGCACCATGGTTGATACCTGGGCAACGGTAGGCTCATGCGCACAGATTGGTAAAAATGTTCACCTCTCTGGTGGTGTTGGCATCGGTGGTGTATTAGAACCCTTACAGGCAGCCCCTACCATTATCGAAGATAACTGCTTTATCGGCGCACGCTCAGAAGTGGTTGAAGGCGTTATCGTTGAAGAAGGCTCGGTTATTTCAATGGGTGTCTACATTGGCCAGAGCACAAAAATATTTAACCGCATGACCGGTGAAGTATCTTATGGCCGTATTCCAAAAGGCTCGGTTGTAGTTTCCGGCAACCTGCCATCTAAAGATGGCACTTACAGCCTGTACTGTGCAGTGATTGTTAAGCAGGTAGATGAAAAGACCTTAGGCAAGGTTGGCATCAACGAACTACTGCGTGATATTGATTAAAAAACAAACAGCATATTTTTCCGCAAATAAACGCGAATGACGCAAATAAAAGCAAAAGATTTAATTAGGTGTAATGCGCCGTAGGCGCATTAACCTGATAAATTTACGTCATTCGCGTTTATTTGCGGACAAATGCTTTAAAAAAAACATGACAACTCTATACGGCATACCCAACTGCGACACCATTAAAAAAGCCCGAAAATGGCTCAAAGACAATGGTATTGACTACGAATTCCATGACTATAAAAAACAGGGCGTTCCTGAAAAAGAACTCAGGGCCTGGGTTAAAAAACTCGGTTATGGGGTTTTGTTAAATAAACGTGGCACCACCTGGCGAAAGCTGGATGATGAAACAAAAGATTCTGTAGATGAACGCTCAGCAATTCAGATAATGCTGGAGAACCCCAGCATTATTAAACGACCTGTACTGGTAAAAAATAAAACTATTCTGGTGGGTTTTAAAGTTGATGAGTATTCACAACTATAAAATATTTAACTGATGTTTAAAAAATAAAGAAATTGAACGTTTTTTATAATTAAAAGATCTGTCACAAAAATGTTTCGTAGAATGGATCAAGCAACGCAGATCCACCATTATCACCGAATCGGAGGATCCACTTCGCTTGACCCACCCTATTCATCTGAGTTCTCTGTGTCTCTGTGGCAACAAATATTGAAAAATTAATTGAGTTTTTTAACTGTACCTGATTTATTAAACATTTCTTCACATAACCATAATTCAGCTTCTTCTACAGACTTAAAAACCTGTAACCTTTGACTGAGGTCACGGGATAAAATGGTAAATAGCTTAATCAGTGGAGCGGCTAACGTAGACCCAGATAGTAGGGCAACTTTTGCCATACCTCTCTGTTTATCATATTTTTTACGTATTTTTACAAAACGATTTAAATATTCAAAATCAATATGATCAAATAACAACTCACGCATATCCAGTAGTGAATTTACATTTGCGGGCATTTCGCCAGAATTGCAAATTTCATCCATTCCACGATCCGCTTCTTCGGTAGTTGGATGTCCTTTAGCAACAATCAACAGATAATTAAGCTTTTTATTATATTTTAATTCAATTGGCATTCTTACAACTATATGTCTATTTTGTTTTGAAATAAATGATAACACATGTTTATATGAACAATTAACCAATCACTAAAGCCCCCTTTTATCAAGCCTTAGTAAAGAGCAAATCAATCTACATCATATTACTTATAATTATCAATGTTTTTTATTCAATTGTTCCGCAAAAACAGCAGAATTATTAGTTGGCAACTCACAGATGCCAAGCCTGCATACATATGCAGTTGTTTTATCTTTAATAGCAAGTTTACCTTCAGCAGCAGAAATTATAGTAGCCTGCTGTTTTAGGTCATCACCTTCTGCAACAACCGATAAAATGCGGTTAGGCAAGTAGTGTTTTCTAAACTCTGCAATAAACTCATCACTCTCATGTTTTTTATCTTGCGGCGTTATTATAATTATTTCTTTGGCATTATCATAATAAAAATCAACCGCTAGTAACATTTTGGAAAGTGCCATGGGGGTTTCATTTAATATAGAAGAAAAAGATTTCAATGTTTTTACAGCACGTGATGTATATGACGCATCTAAGGTAAATTCACCTAACCTCAACAAATTTAAAACCTGTACAGAGTTACCCGTGGGTTCGGCACCGTCATAACCCGGTTTCTCTCTGGCAAGTAATTTTTCATGGTCATTACTGGTTTTATAATAGCCCCCTTTTTCTGTATCTTCGTAATGCTGTTGCAGAACTTTATCCAGCTCTATTGCTTTATTCACCCATTGAATATCATAAGTCGCTTCATAAAGATCGAGCAGGCCCGCAATTAAAAAGGCATAATCATCCAGATAAGCATTATGTTTTGCCATGCCATCCTTATAGCTTCTAAATAAACGGCCATTGACATACAACTTACTCAGAATAAACCGGGTTGCTTTGACAGCCTGCTGAATAAACTCCTGGTTATTCAGTATCAGGCCAGCTTTAGCATAGGCTGATATCATTAATCCATTCCAGGCAACTAATATTTTTTCGTCTCTAAGGGGAGCAGGTCGATTTTTACGCGAATGATAAAGCAAGCGGTTTGATTCATTTATAAGGTTCGCTAATTTTTCTTTGTTAATGGAATGCGTTTTAGAAAATTCAAGCAATGTTTCCGGTGTATTAAGAATATTTCGTCCTTCGAAATTCCCATTATTTGTAATAGCGTAATATTTATTAATTATATCGGCCCGCTCTTTACCCAGTACTTTAAGTAATTCTGCACGGCTCCAGGTAAAAAAATAACCTTCTTCGCTCTCACCAGATGGGGTCGCACTGTCGGCATCCGTCGCTGAATAAAAACCGCCTTCAACTGATGTCATATCTCGTTTAATATAGCGTAAAGTTTCATTAACTATTCGTTTATAATTATTATTATGTGTAACCTGGTATGCTTCAAGATAGTCAATTGCCAGTAACGCATTGTCATAAAGCATTTTTTCAAAATGCGGTACTAGCCATTCGTTATCGGTTGAATATCGATGAAAACCGCCTCCGACCTGATCATACATTCCACCTGCTGCCATTTTAGTCAACGTTAACTCAACAATGTTAAGCGCTTTTTTATCACCACTACGTCTGTAGTAACGTAGCAGAAACTGTATTGGTGTTGTGCTGGGAAATTTTGGTGCATCTCCAATGCCACCATAAAAAGAGTCAAAATTACTTTTATAATACCCGGCGGCTAATTGCATTATATTTTCGGCTGGCAATGTTGAACCACTTTCCGGCTGTAAATTTATTTTAATTTCCTCGGCAAGATACTGACTGGTTTCAAGCACTTCATAAGGCCGAGTCTGATAAGCATGCTTTAATTTTTTAAGCACGGTTAATAAACCCACTGTAGCACCCCGATCCCCATCTCTTGCGGGGAAATAGGTGCCTCCATAAAAAGGCTTCCTGTCAGGTGTTAACCAGACATTCATTGGCCAGCCACCTGCCTGTCCCAGTGCATGAAGTGCTGTCATGTAAATTGTATCGATATCCGGGCGCTCTTCCCGATCAACTTTTATTGCAATAAAATTCTCATTTATGTAAGTTGCAATTTCTAAATCTTCAAAGGATTCTTCTTCCATAACATGACACCAGTGGCATGTTGAGTAGCCAACACTCAACAATACGGGTCGTTTAAGCTTTGCAGCAACGGCAAAAGCCTCATCACCCCATGGATACCAGTTCACCGGATTGTGTGCATGTTGTAAAAGATAAGGGCTTGATTCAAGAAAAAGCCGATTGGTAAATTTAGCTATCCCAGCTGTGGTCAAATGTTTTGTTCTGGGTGAATAAGAATCACTGCGTTTTTTTCTCATTGCTGCAATTTTTTTTAGCAAAGCAGGGGAAAATGTTTCTATGCCTGGTGGAGTACCAGAAAACGAAATATTTTTTATACTATTAACTAGCGGATTCTGCTGAAATTTTCCATCTATTTTCTCGGCAGAAGATACAGCGGTTTGGGTAAGACCCAATATTAGCCATAAAATTAAAATTGTTTGATGCAAAGGTATTTCCATAAGCTACCTTACTATTCATTATCCCATAAAATATTTTCTGTAAAAATGATAAATGTGCCTGTACGGCAAGCACCTGGAGTAGAATACAATACATGTGCGAATATAACAGATGCTTTCAAGTGATGGGACTACTGTTTATTATTTTTAAAGAGAAATTATTCTACAGTAGTTTATAGCTAAATGCTCATCATAAGATGATTGATTTGACACAGAATCAAGAGAATTAAAATTTGCGTAAGGTGGATCAAGCGAAGCGGATCCACTGTTGTCACGAAACCTGGTTGATCCGCTTCGCTTGATCCACCCTACGATTAATAATATTCCTCAGTGTTCTTCACGTCCCAGTAAAAAAGTTTAAATGGATATGAGTATCCACTTTATAAATTTATAATCACAATAAAATTATTGCACTAATGTTAAACCATGTGGTTTGTTATTTGTCTGGTGAGTTGCAATCCAGATTGGGTCGATGACATCACGTTGCGCAGAATACCCGTCTACAACTTCCTCCAGATACTTCAGCAAAGCGTCGCTATCATCGCTCTTACAAATCGTTTCAAGCTGCTCCAGAATACTTTTCACCTGGTCCCAGGGAAGTTCGGCTTCCTGCGCCCGCATTATACGACTGTGTTCTGTTCCGGTTACATTCTCACCAAGCAAAAGCTCTTCGTAGAGTTTTTCCCCCGGTCGCAAGCACGTCGTTTGAATACTGATATCTCCATCGGGATTATCTTTATCTCGCACAGTCAGCCCGCACAGGGAAACCATGTGACGTGCCATATCCAGAATGCGAACTGGCTCTCCCATGTCGAGCACAAACACATCCCCTCCTCGGCCCATTGAACCCGCCTGTATGACAAGTTGTGCCGCTTCAGGTATGGTCATGAAGTAACGCGTGATATCAGGATGCGTTAGAGTAATTGGCCCGCCACTCTGAATTTGACGTCTAAATAAAGGCACCACCGAACCTGAAGAACCCAGTACATTTCCAAAGCGCACCATACTTAACTTGGTCGTGTCGAGCTGTCTTGCCAAACCCTGCACCACAAGTTCTGCCAGTCGTTTAGTGGCCCCCATTACATTTGTTGGCCGAACGGCTTTATCTGTTGAAATAAGAATGAATGTTTCAACATTGGTGTTTAAGGCTGCACTTGCCGTATAGAAGGTGCCGAAGATATTGTTCTTTACGCCTTCAATTGGATTGTACTCAACCATAGGCACATGCTTGTAGGCCGCTGCGTGATACAGTGTTTGTACTGAATAAGTTTTAATTACATATTCAACTTTATGCTGGTTTGTAACCGTTCCCAGAATAGGAATAATCTGGTCAATCAACCGTGTGGAGCAGTTTTCTTTACAATACTCTCTCAACTCCTGCTCTATGCAATAAAGCGCATACTCAGAATGATCAAACAAAACAATACGCAATGGTTCAAGGTTAATGATTTGCCGACACAATTCAGAACCAATAGAACCCCCAGCGCCAGTGACCATAACTGACTTACCTGTAATACAGGATGACAACAGATGATTATCAGGGGGAACCGGTTCCCGACCCAGAATATCTTCAATTCCAACTTCCCGCAAATCAGAGACTCTTGAGCGTCCCGATACAATATCCATCAGTGAAGGCACCGTTCTGACATGCAACGGTAAAGCCTCCAGAGAATCAACAACCTGCTGCCGACGGCCGCGTTGAGCTGAGGGAATAGCCATTAACACCTGATTCACTCCACAGTTCTTAATGAGTGTTTTTAATTCCGGTGTTGAATACACTTTCAGACCACGAATTTCTGTTCCCTGTAGTTCATGCTTGTCATCAATAAAGGCTATGGGTGTAAACTCATGCCCCGCCTGCAAGGCTTCTGCCAGCTCAGCTCCCGCCTCGCCTGCACCGTAAATGGCCACGTCAATAGATGAATTCTTATTTCTTGTGTACCACTGCAAACCGGCTCGTATAATTGCTCGACTGCCACCAACCATCGTTAGTGCTACTAGCCAGTAGATGGCAAATACAGTGATTGTGACATCCTGATGACCCATCGCTAAAATAAGAGCAAGCAATATGATGACTTGCAGGCTCACCGCTTTGACAATGGCAAAAAACGCTCTGGAACTAATATAAATAAGTACCGCCCGGTATAAGCCATTCTTAACAAAAATAGGCATGGCTATCAACGGCGCGGCTAAAAATAACCACCAGTGTTCCTGAATTTCAGCTGGCCACCAGTTACTAAAGCGAAGCGCAAAAGCGATCCATAGTGATATCGGGAGAAGTATCCCATCTAATGCCATTATGGCCGGTAGTTTTCTCTTAATGGAGGGGGGCTTAGCGTGGTCATTTTTCATTTGAATTTCCTATTGTATATTTTTCCATTTAAACGGTTGTGTCCCGCCGCTTTGCTGTTAAATTTTTCAATCACCTAATAAGGCCAACATGTAGAATTTATTCAATTCTTTTTAACTACAATTGCGAAAAGTACTGTTACAAAAACCTGTAACAACAACCCCTCTAATTTACCAATTTACCTGTGGTCTTGCTCCTATGCCGACTTCTGTTTCACCACATCCAGTAAAACATTTTCAACAACCTCACAGGTTGTCTCTATTTCTTCATCTGATAAAGTCGGATGAACCAGAAATGCTAATTCTGTTTCACCCAGTTTTTTTGCAACAGGTAACCTGTGTTCCGGCCTTAGTTTTTTACTATTAAATGCCTTTTCCAGATAGACTTCTGAACAGGGGCCGGTAAAACAGGGAACCCCCGCCATATTAATAGCCTGCATAATAAGGTCTCGACTCCATCCAGCTTTTAACACTTCAGGTCTTACAAACACATCATATTTATAATAAGCGTGTTCAATATGAGCCGGTGGCCTAACCACCCTGAGTGCTGGAATTTTTTCAAAACACTGTGTCAGCCTGGCTGCAATCTGTCTTCTACGTGAATGCCACTCAGGTAATAACTCAAGTTGTAGTCGACCAATGGCCGCCTGCATTTCAGTCATGCGCGAATTTGTGCCAAATGAATTATGTAGCCAGCGAAAACCGGGCTTATGATGCGGACTATTGACCTCTGCAAAAGATTTACCGTGATCTTTGAAGGACCACGCCTTTTCCCAAACCTGAGAGTTATTTGTCACCAACATACCACCTTCACCGCCGGTGCTAATAATCTTGTCCTGACAAAATGAAAATGCGGCCACATCACCTATAGAACCTACAGACTTCCCTCTATAGGTAGCACCGTGCGCCTGGGCACAGTCTTCGATAACTTTAAGATTATGTGTGGAAGCCAGCTCAAGTATTGGCTCCATCTCACAGGGCCAGCCCGCCAGATGCACTGTGATTATTGCTTTTGTGTAAGGGGATAAAGCAGGACGTATAGTATCCGCTGTAATATTCTGAGAATTTTCATCGACATCTGCAAATACAGCTCTGGCACCACAGAGAGCAACTGCACTGGCCGTTGCAACGAATGTACTGGAAGGCACAATAACCTCATCGCCAGGACCAATCTCAAGCGCTCGAAGGGCCAGCTCCAAAGCGACCGTTCCATTCGCCACTGCTACCGCATATTTTGTATGACAAAAACCAGCAAACTCCTTTTCGAATTTACGAACTTCATCTCCTGTCCAGTAATTTACTTTTCCAGATCGTAGAACCGCAGCCACAGCAGCAATCTGGTTTTCTGAGTAATACGGCCATTCATGCATAGCAGCCTCTCAACATCTCATCTTTTATCATTTAATTATTATCGACTTCTTACATGCTGCAACCTGATACGTGTCACAGTAAGCCTTTGCTGTAGAGCCAACATCATTCTATTCACTAAAGTGTTAAATTTCACACTACAGCACAAATATATAAACTCTTAATAGTCACTATGATGAATAATTTAAATTTTGTAATTGATAACAATCAACATTTTTGCTTCATTTTTAATAAAATATGCGTCATTAATCTGTGTGTAAATTTGCTTACGGCCTTATCAGTTTTATCCTACAAGCTCATATACTAATAGTAAGTTCAATTATTAATTGATTGCAGATTACATGTTTCAAACCTTCCTAAGTAAACAGTCAATACCTGAACCACAATTCAATCGCCAGCCTTCATATTTGACATAAGCTGTTACCATTCCATCCTTTCAGTTTCAACCTACCTATCATGTGAAACATAAAGTACAGGGAGACTAAATTATGCAATAGATTTTATTCAGCGTTGAGTACATCATCAATGTACCAATCCATGGATTTTACCAGCCCCTTCTGGATAGGATAGTTGGGTTCGTACCCCAGCAATGTTTTGGCTTTTGTTATATCAGCCCTGGAATGGCGTACATCACCTTGCCTGAAATCTCTAAATACCGGATCAGATAAAACTAAACCAGGTACTTTATTTTTCAGTAATTCACGAATCATCTGAAATAATTCTAGTAGGCTTGTCTGGTCATTTAAAGCAATGTTATAGACTTGATCAACAGCTGCTGGGTTCTCTGACATGGCAGATAATATATTTGCCTGAACAGCATTTTCAATGTAACAAAAGTCCCTGCTTGTCTCACCATCGCCATTAATATAAACAGGTTCATTATGAAGCATACTAGCTATCCATTTTGGTATAACTGCTGCGTAAGCGCCCTGGGGGTCCTGTCTGGGTCCAAAAATATTAAAGTAGCGCAGACCGATACATTTAAAGTCGTACGCCCTGGCAAACACGCTGGCATAAAGCTCGTTGACATACTTGGTTACTGCATAGGGTGATAAAGGCAGACCGATAATGTCTTCCACTTTGGGCAAGTCAGGATGATCCCCGTATGTCGAACTTGATGCTGCATAGACAAAACGTTTGACTCCCGCATCCCTGCATGCAACCAACATATTCAGGAAGCCATCAATATTAGCCATATTGGTACGTATCGGATTTTCTATGGATCGAGGCACAGAGCCCAGGGCTGCCTGATGTAAAACATAATCCACGCCATTACAGGCTTGTTTACACTCATCCAGTGAACAAATATCACCTTCGATAAAGGTAAAATTTTGCCAGCTAGCCTCGTTAATTTTGCGAACCTTTTCAAGATTGTATTTATGCCCGGTCTCAAAATTATCAAATCCTATGACTTTCTGATTATGTTCTAGCAGAGTTTCCAGCAGGTTTGACCCTATAAAACCGGCGACACCAGTAATGAGCCAGGTATACTGATTAGATTTTAATATTGCCAGCCTGTTTGTATATTCAGTCATCGTGCTTCCTTAAATTAAAGCCTTCCGTCGACATTCTGTGCGGGGAAAATATACTTGATGTCGTATAGAACGTGACTTTCCTTACCAAAGCCGCGTATATTCTGTATTCCCATTTCGACAAATTCTTTATGATTAACAGCAAGAACGATCGCATCGTAGTGACCTGATCCAGGTTCATCAACTGGCCTGATAGCATATTCATCCACTGCTTCATCCTTATCCACCCAGGGATCATAAACGTCAACATTAGCTCCATACTCACGGAACTCATGTACGATATCAATGACACGGGTATTTCTAAGGTCAGGGCAGTTTTCCTTAAATGTTAGCCCCATAATTAAAATATTGGAGCCATTGATATGGACTCGTTTTTTCAGCATTAATTTTATAATTTGTGAAACTACATAATTTCCCATATGATCGTTTAAGCGACGTCCTGCCAAAATCATTTCAGGATTGTAGCCAATTTCCTGGGCTTTATAGGTAAGGTAGTAGGGATCAACGCCAATACAGTGACCACCCACCAGGCCAGGGCGGAATGGCAGGAAATTCCATTTAGTACCAGCCGCCAGTAATACTTCCTCAGTTTCTATTCCGAGTTTATCAAAAATAATGGCCAGCTCATTTATCAAAGCAATATTGACATCACGCTGGGTGTTTTCAATAATCTTGGCGGCTTCAGCTACTTTGATAGAACTAACCTTATAGGTTCCAGCTATTATAATTGATCGATATAGTTCATCTACAAAATCAGCAACTTCAGGAGTTGAACCAGACGTTACTTTTTTTATAGTCGTGACACTATGTTGTTTATCTCCCGGATTTATCCTTTCCGGACTGTATCCAGCATAAAAATCTTCATTAAAGTTCAGACCCGATATTTTTTCTATTATTGGTATACACACTTCTTCTGTCGCACCCGGATAAACAGTTGACTCGTAAATAACAACATCTCCCCTGGTAATCACTTCTCCAAGCAGAGTGCTGGCTCCGATCAAAGGAGATAAGTCGGGATTTTTATTTTTATCAATCGGTGTAGGTACTGTAACGATATAAACACTACAACTTCGCAGATCTTCAATACTGAAGCTAAACTTCAACCCGCAAGCCTCAACCAGTTCGTGCTTACTAACCTCCAGGGTGCTATCAACTCCTGACTCTAATTCAGCTATACGTGCCTGGTTTATATCAAAACCAATAACATCCATTTTTTTGCCAAATTCGACAGCCAGTGGTAAACCAACATATCCCAATCCGATTAACGCAAGGCGTGCAGTAGACATGTCCAGCATTCGAATACTCCTTACTTAGCTATGGTTAAAGTTTAAATGAATTCTGTAGCCAAATATCCCATAGTACCCATAGACCTTCCTTTATAAATTGCACCATACACTAGATAACAATCTTCTATGACTTTTAAACTATGAGTATAAGCCATCTATCAGGACCAACTAGCCAGTGGTAGATTGAAAATCACTTTTAGACAAGTGAATAGAACAGCTTGTATGATTTCTGCAGTTATATTCAGCAAACGCTTCTACATATTTTTGACATTCATCATCCGTCCAGTAGGTTACCATAGCAGAGCGAAGCACCGCGGTAACTGCAGCAATTTTATTTTCTGAGTAATACGGCCATCCATACATAGCAGCCTCTCAATAGTACATTTTTTTATCATTTAAGTTTTATAGACTTAATATAATCTGTATAGTAAGTCTTTGATTTGGCGTCAAAACCGTTCTCACCACTTAAGTGGCAAAACCTAGCTCCCTGACACAAAATATAAAACCCTCTATTGTTAACTATGATAAAGAAATTAAATTTTGTAATTGATAACAATCAACATATCTGCTTCATTTTAAAAACCACACTCTTTAAAACCGAGTGTCGCCTTATTACAGACTTATCAGAAAAACCTTACAAGCTCAAATCCCAACAAACTCTTTTGATATGTTCCACAAATTGTTAGCTACTGACAAATCATAAGAAACAGGTGAAGAATCCGTTTTTTTTTCATTGATGTAATAAGCTCCTGTACAATGATTAAGTGCTTGCGAACTGGCCAGGTAAATAGCCGTTTTCGCACCTTCCTCAGGTGTGATTTCTCCCCTCTTCAGTAAGCGCCTCACATAGAACCTTATTAAACCATTATTCATTCCAAAATTACTTGCTACAAGACCCGGGTGCAATGCATTTACGCTAACATTGGTACCCTTTAGTCGCCTGGCAAGCTCATAGGTAAATAATATAATTGCAAGTTTTGATTGCGCATAGGCATTAAAGCCAACAAAATCATGAGTGCTCTGTAAATCATTGAAATTAATTTCAGCCCTTTCATGAGCTAGTGAAGAAACATTTATTACTCGCCCCTGCTCACTGAGTTTGAGCATGTCAACAAGTAAAAGGGTAAGTAAAAAAGGACTTAAGTAATTTAGTGCCAGGTTCATTTCATAACCATCAGCACTCAGCTGGCGTGTAATAAAATACCCACCCGCATTATTTACCAGCACATCTAACTTATGATATTTCAGCTTAAATTGATTAGCTGCATCCCGAACTTGAGACAAGTCTGATAGATCTGCACATATAAATTCTATGGGGCAATCAGCTGTTAGTTTTTTTATGAAGTTAACGGTTTTGATGCACTTTTTTTTATTGCGTCCAACAATAATTACATGTGCACCTTTTTTCGCTAAAGCCAGAGCCGTTTCTCTACCAATACCTGAGGTTGCACCCGTTACCATGCATAATTTATGTGTCATATTTTTGATAGTCATATTGCTAAGCAACCTTTAGCAGAGCATGAAAAATATTCTTTAAATAATCCGCTTATTTAAAATTAACCATATTTCTCGCAGGATTCCCCAGCATCGTCGCACCATCGGGTATATTTCTAGATATAACAGCTCCCGCACCAATTATGCATTGTTCGCCTACATTTACCTGAGGTGTTATACATGCACCAATTGCAACTAGCGTTGATTTACCAACGACGACCTCACCACTAACAACAGCATTACCACTTATATGACAGAAATCACCAATACGACTACCATGACCAATAATTGCACCATTATTGATAATGCAATGCTCACCAATAACCACCCCGGGCTCTATCACCACTCCAGGCATAACCACGGTTCCACAGCCTATCTTTATATCTCTACCTACGACGGCACTAGAATGGACAATTATGGGAAATTCGAAATTCAACATTCTTCCTGCAATCTTTTCCCTTATTACATTATCTCCAATGGAAAGAAATAGTTTACTTACATTTAGATCTTTATTTATTGTTTCAAACGAGGATATATCAGTAATTAATTGATAGCCGATAAATTCCTCACCAGACCTTTGTTTATTGTCATCAAAAAAACCAACGACATCAAAGTCAGTGCATGCCTCTATAATTTCATATATAACTTTTGCATGACCGCCAGCACCGTACATCCATAGTTTTTGCATGCCTAAATCTCGTTTTAATTTAACTGCTTAATTACAGTGTTTATACAGTTATGGCTTTCTCTTAAAACCAGCATTATTTCTTTTTACTATTTTCAGTTCCTTTAAAATCGTAACTTATGCCTGTTTCACTATAAATATTATCTTTATTAACAACAACTGCGGGTGTTTTTAATGCAATTTTCATATCTAGCCAGGGAGACCAGTTTTCTACATACCACACATCTAAATCAATTCTATCTTCCCATGAAATATTATTACGCCCATTGACTTGAGACCATCCGGTCACACCTGGTTTCATATTTAAACGTTTTCGTTGATGACCTGTATAATTATCAACCTGATATTGCAAGGTTGGTCGAGGCCCGATAAAACTCATTTCACCTTTAACTATATTTATAATCTGCGGTAATTCATCCAGGCTCCAATCGCGTAAAAATTTTCCAACTACAGTTATACGTGGGTCATTATCCACAATATTAAGTCCTGCACCAATATTGACAGCATTAACAACCATCGTGCGAAATTTATAAATTAAAAACTGCCTTCCTTTTATACCCACTCGCTTTTGCTTAAAAAACACAGGCCCACTTGAATCAAGCTTTATCGCTATTGCAATAAAAATCAATACAGGAAAAATAAGTAAAAATAAACACACACCCAAAATCACATCGAATGAGCTTTTTAACATTAAGGCGAGGCTTATAAAAGGTGCCTGTGATTTACTTGCCTCTTCCATCACAATGTCACTCCTGTAAGGTATAAACAAATTACTAAAGTTATACGTTGAGCATACTCCAGGTTAAATAATTTTATAAACATAACAATATTTATATTGATCCTCATCAAAAACGAAAGCACTAAATTTACGTCATAAAAAAATGTTTCATCATTCATAATTTCTTGTGTCGGGAATGACTGGATTTTGAATATAAGTGAATAATAATTCACTATTGACACCCAATACTTATAAGCCAGTCAATGCTTCAATTTCAGGCATAACCTGTCTTCTTAGTCCTGGAATCAGCGTAGCCATAATATACATAATATCCTTATAAAAACTGTACTCCTGTATATATTTGCAATTAATTTTAACCTTAGCTACGAAAATAACCTCGCGGTTGTAACGCTCTGGATCATCACAAGCGGCCAAAAGCTCTTCTTCATTCCTAAAAAATATAGTTGCTGGGCCTGTTATACCTGGTCGCAGTGAGAGAATTATACGATCATCACCTTGTAGCATATCTGCAAATCCAACAACATCAGGGCGGGGACCAACGAAACTCATTTCTCCGACGAGTACATTAAACAACTGAGGTAGTTCATCAAGTTTAAATTTTCGTAAAATTGAACCAACGTAAGTTATCCTTGGGTCACCACGTATTGTAAATACGGAAGTCATACCTTTAACATATCGCATCGTTCTGATTTTTATAATTCTGAAAATTTCACCATTTATACCGACTCGTTCCTGAGTATAGAAACCATTCTGCTTCGTATCAATGGTTGATATCAACCAACAAATAATTATTAACCAGGAAAACACGATTAAACCAAACACTGACAAGCAGATATCAAAAGCACGTTTAAAAAATCGTTGCCAATTATTCATTAAACTGATTCGCCAAGTTTTGATTACGAAAAATTTGTTCCTGAAAAAGAACAGAAGACACCTTGTGGATAATTGGAATCATACTAATTAATTTTAAGATATTTCTAAATGGATAAAGCAAACCAACCACTAATTTAATATCATTGCGATAAACTACATGCAATTCTGCGTATTCTCGCTCAAAGCCAAGTTTGCACAAAAAATCTTGCATATTGGTTTCATGTGATATTGAACGAGTACCATTAGAAACGGCTAGCCCTTTTTCATTCACATAGTATTCGAGTATACGATGAATCATTGCATAGGTAGCATATTCATGAAGCGCTGCAGGTGTTATATCAATTGTATGCATAAAAACACCATCACTCTCTACCAGGCATATAATATATCCCTGTAATTCCCCATTCTTCAAACAGCCCCAAATATCGAATACTGATTGCCCTCGCAAACTATTTATAAAAGAGATGTACGCCTTCCTGCTTTTAGGCATGGCATGTTTATAACGTTGATAACATTTAACATGACATTCATAACCCTTTTCACTTAGCCACTCGGGGCTAAGCTGTTTTATTTCAAGCCTCCGAGTGCCTCTGCGAATCTTTGATCGTGTATTTGAGGAAACTTGATTAAAATCATAATGCCGACAAACTATCGTCCACCAATTGGTTGGCGTCTTCACTGGACCTGATTCATAACGTAAAAACAATGCTCCTGATTTTTTAAGCAACTGATTGCCTTCATCATAAGTTAAATCAATATACACTGGCATTGCAGCAGCCGAAATTAGAGCGCCATGATATTTCATCCAGAACACTCCCTCTAGATCTACCACGACTTCTCCCTGAGATATCAGGAATTCCGCATAACTCTTAACGCTCAAACCTGGCAGCTCTGTCATACAATAATCCATATCCCATTCACAATTTAAGCTTTGAATTTTCATCAAAAAACTTATGGCATTATTTAGTTTCTTTCTCTTTTCTTATCCAGCTAACCAGCATACTGCCCTTACCTATTAAATTGGCCGCATACCATACAATAACTCTTAATACACTTTCTGCAGATTGCATATTCCTGGCGGTTACATAGAGCGGATCAACAGGTGTCGTTGTTTTAAGTTGGTACACCTCTAAACCGACCCTGTCTAGAATACGATTAAGGGTTGTTGGCGTAAAGCCATGAACATGGTGAGGAGGAGACACGGTTGCAACAGTATTGCGTTTACCTCCCATGAGTAATCGTAACTGGGTTGGCAAGGCATCTTCATTGGGCGTCGCTATCAGTGCGAAGCCTCCTGGCACCAGCAGGCGTTTAACTTCGAGAAGCACATCATAGGGATTTGGTAAATGCTCTATAACATCCCTGAGCCTGATGAAGTTAAACTGATTTTCTTCAAAACCACTTTCAAGCAAAGGGGTATTGCGAATATCTACTTTTAATTTCTCTCTTCCCAACTCTATTAGTTGGGTATCGATATCTACTCCAACAGCCTCCCATCCGCAATCTTCTGCGGCTCGTACAGAAGCCCCTGAACCACATCCGATATCTAGAAATTTACCCGGTGGTAAGTCATGCCCGGCCATGCGTGACATCATTTTAACTTGCTGACGAAACTGTTTTTTGTCGTGCTCTAGTACCTGTTGTGTAATTTCATGTTGAAAACGTGTGTACTGAAAATCCAGCGACATTTTAGAAAATTCCGTTGATGGTTCAAAAAAAGGCATAGGATTTAAATATATCATCGAACACTTTTCGCATTTTCCTATGTGCCAACCATCAACTTCAGATAATTCACTGAATACATCTGCACCACAAGCATTACAGGCAATCCATACACTATTAGTCATCACTTTACTCCTCACAAAACCACTAAGTCATTTATCATTTAAATATTGCTACAGGAGAACATGATAGAATCACGTCACTAAAATCACCAAACATTATTTTTTACACCACCTGCCTATCAACAATACTGATTAGAAACTCCCCTTATTAGGCTTAAAAAATGCGAACACTTCATACAAGCCCTGTTTAAACAAAAACAAACATCTTCTTATGAATGGCCTAATATCCTTCAAATCAAAAATTGCGAATACATGTGGTTTAAAATACGGTCGAAAATATTCACTGAATGAATAACGCTCCTGTTTAAAATACATTAAGCTATAACCCACATCTCTTGTAATATCTACCCAGTAAGTACCCTTTTTAAAATCAAGACCTGTTGGAAGTTCATTATCAACCAGGTGTTTGTACTGTAGCCACGGGAAATTAATGCCACAATGTACCGCAAGCAATGTAGACAGATTATGCCTGCCATTCACTTCCATGAGTTTATACACACCATCTCGTGTATCTTTTTTGAACTCCGTGCAAGCATAACCATAAAATCCCATTCCCTGCAAAATTTTTCGTCCGGGTTCGATAACTTCAGGAATTGACTTACTCAGAGCAACTCGAGGAGACCCCCACCATGGCGGTGCATTTCTAATGTGCTGTGATGTAAACTCGACCAGGGGCTGGCCATTCCAGAAATAAGCATTGTAGTTCACAACTTCCGCATCATCACCTGGAATAATTTCCTGTAACATAACTTCAAGGCCTACTGAGGTAGCTTCATGGTAAATAGAAATCATCTGTTCTGCGTTATCGACAGGAAACATTTTTCGTTTGAAATGCGCATAAAAAAGATGACTTTGACTAGGTTTTACCAGACACGGAAAATCAACCTGTTTACAATAAGTATCTACATCATCTATCGATTGAGGAACAATTGTTTTTGGTGCTGGCACACCACTTTTCTCGGCTAAGGTATAGGTATACTTTTTATCTATGTATTGGCTAACAATATCCCATTCTGGGCATGCAATTAAATAATGTTTTTTTAACCTGTCTTTATGCCGAGCAACCGCGACTACTGTTTCGTCAGAAACCGGGAACAAAACACCACCCTCGAAACGTTCCGCACATTCAACAAGCAGATCTACAAATTGAGTTTCCGCTTTCTCCGGATGTGGTGCCACAATGCACTGTTTGATGTATTTAGAAACATGCCCCATGTCCTTCTCATCATAGTGCACCATAATGACAGGTACTCCCATCTTTCCGAGTGCACGTACAACGCCTAGCGCCATTGTATGCCCTGAAAGTACAATTGCAGGGCTCATTTTACTTGCGGATTTCATTTTATTGTTATCCATCGAGTATTTATTTATACTCTTTATTCAAAGAAATTATTTCATACTTAAGAGACTAATTTATCATTTAAAATATCATTAACACTCCAGCATACTACTACCTTCTATGCTTCGATCTTCTGCCCCTGACTAAGGACATAGTGTATAAGAACAATAATTCTTTAATTACACATAGCTAAAGTCTACGATACATTGCTCCTATATATCTTAACTCTGACTGCCTAAACGAAATACGGTTGACTTAGATCAACAAGGTTTTACAGCAGAAAGTCATCTAACAACTCATTAACGTAAAGCCTGTGCCTGTATGAGAAATTAAATACTGCTACTTAATCATCACATAAGAAAAATAGCTGAAAAAAATACAATCATATTTTTAATATTTATGTTCCATAAATAACTTTTCACGCTATATTTTTTCTATCATTTTTTTCAGATTTCTCAATGCTATGGATATATTTCATATCACTGCTGTCCCGTTAAAAGAAATTAGTTTATGTTTAAACTGCATTGTAGCGTGTTTAAAGATTATTTCACTCTGATCGAGACATGAATTGGTGATGCCTGTCACCATATATCCACATGGCACGCCGTAAAACCATCCCTGGTGGCTCGGCACCCGCGTCCATGCGGGTGACGGTCTTAGACAGGCATCACCAACTCATGTCTCTAGTGGTTAACGGGACAGCAGTGATTTCATACATACAATTTGCAGAGAATCATTACAGAGACTGGATTCCTAACAACCTATTAAGACAATAAATCATTAATAATAAAATTATTCTATTTCAACAAAAACTATTCTTTAAATATTTGAAAACTATTTTTAATCAATATTCTTATCACTATAAATAAATTACATGTTGATGAAAATCAACGCCATTTACGCTTCATTCGTTAAAATATAGATATATTTAGGGATAAATAAAATACTCGAGATGTAGGAATTATAAAAATGAGTGTTGAAATGACTAAAGCAAACAAAATTGCGGTGTACATCTGTTTCGTGTCATTAGTTTTTACAGCAACTACCCAGGCAATTTTAATAGACCGAGGTAATGGTCTTATCTATGATACCGATCTGGATATTACCTGGCTTGCAGATGCCAACTATGCGATGACGTCTGGTTATGATGCTGACGGAGGAATGTCATGGAGCGCAGCTATGGCTTGGGCAGAGCAATTAAATTACGGAGGTTTTACTGATTGGCGATTACCAACCACAATAGAACCTGACCCAAGTTGTGTAGAACTGGAATCAATTAAGGGACCGCACCTCTACTACTGCACAGGGAGTGAAATGGGGCATCTGTTTTATAATGAACTGGATGGTGTACCAGACATACCCAGTAACTACGCAACACTTGGCCCAAACCTTGCCCTGTTTTCAAATTTACAACGCAATAACTACTGGTCTGCGACTGAAGCACTAACTGGATCTGTGTTTCCTTCTTGTACAACAAATTGCGTGTGGGACTTCGACTTCAAAAATGGCGTACAGACGGGTTACCCTAATAGCAATAACTTCTTTGCAATGGCGGTTCACGACGGTGATATTGGCCAACCCTCACCAATCAGCCTTTCCAGTTTGACGATTTATGGCCCAACATCGATCAATGAAAGCAGCAACGGGCAATATACTGCCGTTGCTACCTGGAGTAACGGTTCCACCAGCACTGTAACGAATAGTGCTACCTGGAGTGAAAATTCCCCTTACGCAATCATCAACACTCAAAGTGGTTACCTGAGCACCAACTTAGTGAACAGTAACCAATCGGTTACGATTACAGCAAGTTATACAAATAATGGAATAACTCGCTTAGATACACATTTTGTCACCATCATCGATATTCCAGTGCAAATCAATATTGCAGTAACCGGTAATGGTCGCGTATCCAGTGAAAGCATGACTGTTGACTGTATAAGTTATTGCGAAACCGTACAGGATCTGGGGGCCACTGTGACTTTTGAGGCGATAGCAAATTCTGCCTGGGTCTTTGATCATTGGACGAGTTCTAGCTGCAGCAATTCTGATTCAGTATTTTGCCAAATTAATGTAGCAAGCCCCACAACTATCAGAGCTGTATTTTTAGTAGACACAGATGGTGATGGTATTGCTAATAATGTAGATGCGGATGATGATAACGATGGTGTACTGGACACTGTTGATGCCTTCCCGTTGGATGCAAACGAATCGCTTGATACCGATAACGATGGTATCGGTAACAATACGGATACGGATGATGATAACGATGGTGTACTGGACACTGTTGATGCCTTCCCATTAGATGCAAACGAATCGCTTGATACCGATAATGATGGCATCGGTAATAATGCGGATACGGATGATGATAACGATGGTGTACTGGACACTGTTGATGCCTTCCCATTAGATGCAAACGAATCGCTTGATACCGACAATGATGGTATCGGTAACAATACGGATGCAGATGATGATAACGATGGTGTACTGGACACTGTTGATGCCTTCCCATTAGATGCAAACGAATCGCTTGATACCGATAACGATGGTATCGGTAACAATACGGATACAGATGATGATAACGATGGTGTACTGGACACTGTTGATGCCTTCCCATTAGATGCAAACGAATCGCTTGATACCGATAACGATGGTATCGGTAACAATACGGATACAGATGATGATAACGATGGTGTACTGGACACTGTTGATGCCTTCCCATTAGATGCAAACGAATCGCTTGATACCGACAATGATGGTATCGGTAATAATGCGGATGCAGATGATGATAACGATGGTGTACTGGACACTGTTGATGCCTTCCCATTAGATGCAAACGAATCGCTTGATACCGACAATGATGGTATCGGTAATAATGCGGATGCGGATGATGATAACGATGGTGTACTGGACACTGTTGATGCCTTCCCATTAGATGCAAACGAATCGATTGATACCGACAATGATGGTATCGGTAACAATACGGATGCGGATGATGATAACGATGGTGTACTGGACACTGTTGATGCCTTCCCGTTGAATACAAACGAATCGCTTGATACCGACAATGATGGTATCGGTAATAATGCGGATGCGGATGATGATAACGATGGTGTACTGGACACTGTTGATGCCTTCCCGTTGAATGCAAACGAATCGCTCGATACCGACAATGATGGCATTGGTAATAATGCGGATTCGGATGATGATAACGATGGTGTACTGGACACTGTTGATGCCTTACCGTTGGATGCAAACGAATCGATTGATACCGACAATGATGGTATTGGTAATAATGCGGATGTGGATGATGACAATGATAATGTAGTTGATGTACTGGATGTCTTCCCGCTGGATGCCAGCGAATCAGCCGACTCGGATAAAGATGGTGTTGGTGATAACCGTGATATTTTCCCTTATGATGCAACTGAAACATCGGATATGGATGGAGATGGAACAGGCGATAACACAGATGTATTTCCAACTGATCAGAGTGAGTGGTTAGATACAGATTCCGACGGTTATGGAAATAACCAGGACATTGATGATGACAATGATGGAATACCTGATTGGGTTGAACAATTAGTTGGCCTGAATTCACTTGATCAAAAAGATGCCACTGACGATATGGATTCAGATAGCTTTAGTAATTTAGTCGAATACCTTAGTGAAACTGATCTGGATAATGCTTTATCAATACCTGATCTAACGTTTACAGTTGATCCTCAGAATCCACGTCAATCATTTGATACGGACAATGACAGTATCACTAATGATTTAGATATAGATGATGATAATGACGGAATAGAAGATAACCTGGATGTTTTCCCCATAGATTCAAGCGAATGGTATGACAATGACAACGATCATATAGGTAATAATTCTGATACCTTCCCGAATGACGCAACTGAATGGTTAGACACTGATCTAGATGGAGTAGGAAATAACACTGATGTGGATGATGACAACGATGGTGTAAATGATGAATACGATGTTTTCCCACTCGATACCTCAGAGTCTATCGATACGGATGGAGATGGTATAGGTGATAACAGTGATGCATTTCCTGGAGATGCAACTGAAACATCAGATATGGATGGAGATGGCATTGGCGATATTGCAGATGTATTTTCAGCTGATCCGAGTGAGTGGTTAGATACAGATTCTGATGGTTACGGAAATAATCAGGACACTGATGATGACAATGATGGATTACCTGACTGGGTTGAAGAATTAGTTGGTCTGAATACACTAAATAAAAAAGATGCACTTGAGGATATGGATTCAGATAGCTTTAGTAATTTAGTTGAATACCTGAGTAAAACTGATCTGGATAATTACTTATCAATACCCAGACTAACATCTACAATAAATCCTCTAAATCCGCTTCAATCATTTGATACGGACAAAGACAGTATCACTAATGATTTAGATATAGATGATGATAATGATGGAATAGAAGATAACCTGGATGTATTCCCCTTAGATTCAAACGAATGGTATGACAGTGATAACGATCATGTAGGTGATAATTCTGATGCCTTTCCAAATGACAAAACAGAATGGTTAGACACTGATCTGGATGGTGTTGGAAACAATTCTGATGCAGATGATGATAATGATGGAGTAGATGATACCGAAGATATTTACCCATTAGATTCAAGCAGATCTAGTTTTGATAAAAGTGGCTCTATAAGCATCTTGATGCTGTTAATACTTTTTATAAGCTCACAGATGAGAAAATTAAACTGCAAAGCATGTGATAGTTAAGATTAGTTACTATGTGAGCTGAGAAGTAATAATACAAGCATAAGAGACTTAATCTTTCATATACACGATTATTAAGTACTGCATCGAGGAATAACATCCATGAAACCAAAAAACGTTATATTTGGATTCGTTACGATTATTATTGGTTTTCTTGTACCCTTTTTGATTGCTGAAATTGCACTTCAATTTTCTCCAGTCAATACAGGGTTAGCAACCTTGCCAGTTAATGAAGCCAACCCTGTACAAAGATTTACTCCAAACCGAGATTTTACTTTTTCTAAGGGCTGGTTTTTTGATATTGTAAACCACGGACATGTAAATAATTTTGGATATGTCAATAATATTGATTATGAGCAAAAAAAAACGACTCCATTACTCGCTGTCGTTGGTGACAGCTATATTGAAGCAGCAATGGTTCCATATGATGAAACATTACATGGACGACTTAAGCATTCATTAGCGGATAACGGTAATCGTGTATACAGCTTTGCAGCCTCCGGTGCGGCCTTAAGCCAATATCTAGTCTTTGCACAATATGCTCGTGATGTTTTCCAGCCTGTTGGGCTCGTTATTGTAATTATTGGCAATGATTTTGATGAAAGTCTTTGTATTTACAGTATCGGCGCTGCCCAACATTGCTATCAGCAAACCGATAACAAAGGACTGATTCTGAAGCGGATCAATTACAAACCAACTTTATTAAAAACCATCGCTCGAAAATCTGCACTAATCAGGCATATTCATCGTAACACTGCTGGATTAAGATTCACGCTTTTGACCGCAAAACACAAAAAGGAGAATATGAAATTTGTAGGAAATAAAAGAGCCGACTTCGATCAACAAAAACTCAACTTATCGAAGAAGGCTGTAGATCAGTTTCTTATCGACCTTCCACAGCGATCAGGCCTTGCAACTGAAAACATAGTATTTGTTGTCGATGGCTTACGACCTCAGTTATATGATGCAGAAAAGCTCCCTGAAGTAAAAGACAGCTATGTTGCCATAATGCGAGAATATTTCATGACACTAGCAAATGCTAAAGGTTTTGAAGTTATCGATATGCAACCTCGGTTTATAAAAAAGTATTTGCACGATAAGGCGCGGTTTGAATTTAATACTGATCATCACTGGAATGGTGCAGGTCACTCTGCAGCTTCAAGTGCTGTTGAACAGAGCAAGATGTTTGAACGTTTATTCAAACAAGAAGATCTGGAAAAGGCATCATTATAACGAAGCTTTATATGCTCTTAATAAATAAAACACATTAATTTTTTGTAATATATTTGCCACTACTCTTAATGTAATGCATTGGTCATTGTTTTCCCCTAATACTAGAGGAGTTTCGTATTGGATGTGGATGCTGTCACTACAGGTAGCAAATAGTCATCCCAGGAGCGAATGCGGAGATTCCTCACTTTATTCCATCTCAATGCTTCAATTAATGCACGCGCAAGCTGAAGGTCAGTGATCAATGTAACTCCAACATCAACAGCACAACGACGAATCAGGTAACCATCCGGCCTTCCGTGACTATCATATGTCCTTGGAATATTAATAACCAGATCAACTTTACCTTCTTCTATTATCTCCAGGCCGCTTAAATCTTCACCGGCTTTTTTTTCAACCATCGTACAGGGTATTTGAAGTTCGCCAAGCATTGCCGCTGTACCTTCGGTCGCATAGATTTTTAATTGAAGCTCATCAGCAATAATTCGAGCTTCTTCTGCAAACCAGTATTTATCAGCAACCGGACCGAGTGACAAAAGCACACCTTTATTCGGTAACTCTAACCCTGTCGCTAGCAAGCCATGTAACAATGCTTCATTTAGATCGCCCCCCAAACAACCCACTTCGCCTGTACTCGACATTTCTACACCCAACATGGGGTCAGCACCTACTAATCTCGAAAATGAAAACATGGGCACCTTAACGCCAACATAGTCAAGTTCAAGATTATGGTTTCGGGCTTCTCCCGATACACCCAGGATTCGTTGCATTGCCTCGGCAGCAAAATTATTTCCGGTCACCTTTGATACAAATGGAAAACTCCGCGATGCACGTAAATTACACTCAATGACCTTGACGCTATTACGTTTAGCAAGAAACTGTACATTGAATGGCCCGGTTATTGATAAAGCTTTCGCAAGTGCACTGGCGATTTGCTTGATCCGCCGGATAGTGGCGATATATAAAGTTTGTGGTGGGAGCACAAGGGTGGCATCACCACTGTGAACTCCTGCATCTTCGATATGCTCACTAATCGCCCAGAGGACTAACTCACCATGGTCTGCAACAGCATCAATTTCAACTTCTCTTGCATGCGTCTCGAATTTGGATACAACCACCGGGTATTCCGGTGAGACATCACTCGCGAGTGCAAGTATTCGGCGAAACTCATTAGTCTCATGAGCAACAGCCATTGCTGCCCCACTAAGGACATAACTCGGCCTAACGAGCACAGGAAACCCACCTAGTTGTTCCACCATCTTATCCGCGTCGTTAATATCCGTTACATGCAGCCACCGCGGTTGGTCAATACTATGCTCGTCAAGTAGAGCACTAAACTTTCTTCGATTCTCAGCCAGGTCGATATTTTCAGGACTTGTGCCAAGAACGTTAACACCAGCTTTGTGCAGACGGATGGCCAGGTTATTTGGAATCTGCCCACCCATACTAACAATCACACCATAAGGTTGCTCCTGTTCATAGATATCGAGGATGCGCTCAAAACTAATTTCATCAAAAATAAGTTTGTCACACTCATCAAAATCCGTGCTCACCGTTTCCGGATTGTAATTAATCATAATGGTTTCATAGCCAAGGGCTTTGGCAGCATGAACTGCACTAACACAGCACCAGTCAAACTCTACACTAGATCCAATACGGTATGCGCCCGAACCAAGAATCATAATTTTCTTGCGCCATGAAGAAGGGGCTTCTGTCGTCGTCGCATGATAGGTTGAATATAGATAGTTGGTGTCCGCGGGAAATTCGGCCGCCATGGTATCAATCCGGGCAATATGGGGTTTAATTCCATCACGCTGACGCGCCTCCCGCACTTCACCCTTTTGAGTATCGCATAGCGCTTCGATTTGCTCATCTGAAAACCCAAGTGCCTTGGCTTCACGTAGAACCTGGGCATCAATTGGCCACTCGGAGTCTGATAACAGACCATGCATCTGTACTACTTGCACAATTGCGTATAAAAACCATCGATCAATCTTATTGACTGTGTATATTTCCTCTACAGATATTCCGTCACTTAGCGCTTTTGCAATAGCAAATATCCTTAATGAAGTAGCATCCCGAAGTTCACTACGAATATCTTTAAAGTCAAATGCATCTGGATCAAGACCCTTTACACCAATATCCAGCATTCGAAGTGCTTTCTGTATGACTTCAGGGAAAGAACGACCAATGGCCATCACTTCACCGACACTTTTCATTTCGCTACCAATCCGTGTCGAAGCACCTTTGAACTTTATAAGATCCCATCGCGGTACTTTGCATACAATATAATCTAATGCCGGTTCAAAAAATGCCGTTGTACACCGGGTAATACCGTTGGGAATCTCCGCCATCGTATAGCCAATAGCAAGTTTGGCGGCGACGTAAGCAAGCGGATAGCCGGTTGCCTTACTGGCAAGCGCGCTGGAACGGGACAACCGAGCATTAACTTCGATGACACGATAGTCCAGTCCATTCGGATCGAGGGCATATTGAATATTACACTCACCAATGATGCCAAGATGACGGATCGTTTTTATTGCAATCGTTCGCAGCAGTTGATACTCCTCATCATTCAACGTCTGCGAGGGTGCAACGACGATAGACTCTCCGGTATGAATCCCCATTGGATCGAGGTTTTCCATATTACAAACTGTAATGCAGTTATCACGGCTATCTCGAACAACTTCGTATTCAATCTCTTTCCATCCCCGTAAACATTCTTCAACCAGCACCTGCGGAACACCACCTGCAAAAGCTCTATGTAAACCGGCTTCCAGTTCGGTTTTATTATCAACAATGCCGCTGCCCTTACCGCCGAGGGCAAAGCCACCACGCAACATAACCGGCAAACCAATTTCCTGAGCGGCCGCCCGCGCCTCATCGATGGAATAGCAGGCTTTACTGCGCGCTGTTTTTACATCTATTTCCCTGAGCCGATCAATAAATAAATGCCGATCTTCGGTATCTCGAATCGAGGCAATCGGAGTACCAAGAACCTGGATACCATATTTGGCAAATACGCCATTAGCATGGAGCGCCAATCCACAATTGAGTGCGGTCTGCCCGCCAAAGGATAATAGAATGGCATCCACTTCCTCCTTAACAATAATCTTTTCGACAAAATCTGGCGTGACCGCAACAAAATAAATCTTATCGGCGAGATCAGAGCCAGTCTGGTTAGTCGCAATATTCGGGTTAACCAGAACGGTATTGATACCTTCTTCCTTAAGCGCTTTTAGTGCCTGGGAACCAGAGTAGTCGAATTCTCCAGCTTGTCCTATCTGTAAAGCACCAGAACCGAGTACCAGTACACGTCGTGGTTTGTTTGGTAAATATGCTCCGTACATGGTTTCACCTTTTAGACATAGCACCTACGAGTCGCAAAAAATCATCGAACAGGAAACCCGTATCCTGCGGACCAGGATGGGCTTCTGGATGAAACTGAACGCCGAATAATGGGCGAAGGCGCGCCCTTATGCCTTCGTTAGTGCCGTCGTTAGTATTAACAAACCAGGGCTCCCAGTCAGCCGGTAGTGAATCATCCTTTACCGCATAGCCATGATTCTGACTGGTTATATAGCAGCGTCGGGTCAACAGATCCTGCACCGGTTGATTAACACCCCGGTGCCCGTAAGGCAATTTATAAGTGTCGCCGCCGGCGGCAAGTGTAAGAATCTGGTTACCCAAACAGATACCAAAAATTGGTTGATTGTAACTCCCCAATAAACCACGTATCTGTTCTATTAGAGATGAGAGATCCTTGGGATCCCCAGGGCCATTGCCAAGAATAATACCGTCTGCCTGTTTTGCAAATTCAGACAAACGAGCGTGCCAGGGAGCCCTGATGACACTGACACCCCGGGATAGTAGCGACCGAACAATACTGTCCTTGGCACCCACATCGACTAAAAGTATGGTGAGCTTGCCCCCCGGGTAATGTATTGCCTCGGAAGGTGCAACGATAGTGTACATCTGATCAATATCCAGAGTCTCAGCATTAAGCCGTGCCTGCTCGATATCCATATCACCAGGCAGCAACCAACCTCGCATTGTACCGAACTCACGTAAATGCCTCGTTAGTGTTCGGGTATCAACGTTGCTTACAGCTGGAATTTCCTCACTTGATAGCCACTGACTGAGTGATCGCGTTGCGGCATGGTGGCTATACGCGTCTACATAGTTCTGAACAATGAGACCCTGCACCTGGATATTATCTGACTCATAGGGCGCTTCAATACTCTCTTTTTCTCTTTGTGGTGGTACGCCATAGTTTCCTATCAGAGGATAGGTCAGCACCAGAATCTGGCCCCGATAAGATGGATCGGTAAGCGTTTCCACATAGCCTGACATGCCTGTATTAAACACAACCTCACCTACAACAGCTTTGCTTGCCCCAAAGCTCTGGCCTTCAAATTGTGTGCCGTCTTCTAATACAACCCGTATCATTTCTAACATCTCTTAAAAGTAATTATCAGAATCTATACTTTAACCTAGAAAGATCAGTTGAAAGTGCGTTTAGAGTGTAATCTCTTGATGCGCTATAAATGTGCTGTCAGCTGATTTTTCCAGGTTTAAACATTGCAGAACAAATAGTTCGACAAACCACAGCTTCGTTCCTTTATGTTTTTCCATGCTCATTTTAGAACAGTGTATAAATAAATGGCGCAACGGCCGAACCTTGCACAAACACAATCAAGACACCAAATAACATTAACACCAGGATAATCGGTGCAAGCCAATATTTCTTACGTTCTCTCATAAACGCCCACAAATCTTGTATTAAATCAAACATCAGAAAGGCCTCTCTATATGTGCTTTATCGCGAGAAATCGATGCTACACGATAACTTGTATTATCTGCCCTGGGTTTACGCAACATGGGGTCGGCACCCTTTAACCGAAGCAATATTCCAATTGGCCAGATTACCAAAAAAAACACCACGCCAAGAATCAGTCGATTAACAATATAGCCTATTGCCATCCCTAGTCGCATCCAGATTCGATAAAAAAGTTTCAGGCTACCTGGAAACAACATTGCCCAGGCTGTAAATATTGCTGCCATTATCCATGGCCAAAGTGGGTAGCTCAGTTCCCATAACCAGGGCAACAACAAACCAAAAAGCCCAGCAATAAAAACCGCCATCATCAAACCAAATTGTCGCAGTCCTTTTGCATCTAACATTTCAATTTTTTGCATAGTTCCCCCTTAGTCCAGCTCAAACTCTTCCATCCAGCTTTCATCCTTCTTCCATTCAGGCTGCTCCTCCTTAAGTAGCAGATAATTCTCCACAACCAATACATCCATTTCAGTACGCATAAAACATCTATATGCATCTGAAGGCGAGCACACTATGGGCTCACCGCGTACATTAAAAGAGGTGTTAACAATAACCGGGCAACCGGTTCGCTCTTCAAATTCTTTGATCAATGCATAATAACGAGGATTTGTTTCACTGTTGACCGTTTGAAGCCGCGCTGAATAATCGACATGGGTAATCGCAGGAATTTGGCTTCGTGGCAGCTTTAACTTCTCAATACCAAAAAGCTTTTTCTGTTCATCGCTTATTGCTAATCGTTTATCTTTTCGCACAGGCGCGACCATCAGCATATAAGGACTTGCTCGATCATGCTCAAACCATTCGCTAACTTTATCAACAAGCACCGACGGTGCAAATGGACGGAATGATTCGCGATACTTAATTTTAAGGTTCATGGTAGATTGCATTTCCTGATTACGTGGATCACCAATAATCGTGCGCCCACCCAACGCACGTGGACCAAACTCCATGCGCCCCTGAGACCAGCCAATAACTTTGCCATCATCTAGCATCTGAGCAAGCTTTGGTAATAACTCGGCATCATCCAGCTTATGATAAGTTGCATCATAAGCTTTGAGTTGGTGTTCTATTTCTTCATCGTTAAAGCTGGGTCCCAGATAACTTCCCATCATTGCATCATGATTATTTGGCGTACGACTATTTTCCAGATATTCATGCCACACTGTAAACGCTGCACCCACTGCCCCACCCGCATCGCCTGCGGCTGGTTGCACCCAGATATCCTTAAACGGACCTTCGCGAAGCAAACGTCCATTTGACACACAGTTCAAAGCAACACCACCAGCCATACAAAGATAATCCACATCCAGTTCCTGTTTAATCGTATTCGCTATTTTTAGTACGACCTCTTCCGTCACTTTCTGAATAGAAGCGGCAATATCCATTTCCTTTTGCGAGATATCACTTTCAGGTTTACGTGGTGGACCATCGAAAAGATCATCAAACCTGGTATTTGTCATCGTTAAGCCAGTTGCATAATCAAAATAATCCATGTTCTGCCTAAACGTACCGTCTTGCTTAACATCTAATAAATTTTCCATAATTAGATCGACATATTTGGGCTCCCCGTAGGGTGCCAATCCCATGAGTTTGTATTCCCCCGAGTTGACCTTAAAACCCGTATAGTAAGTAAATGCCGAATACAGAAGACCTAAAGAATGGGGAAAATCAATTTCCCATTGAGGTATAAGTTTATTGCCTTCACCAAGCCAGACAGTTGAAGTGGACCATTCACCAACACCGTCCAGACATAACACCGCCGCTCGTTCAAACGGCGAGGGATAAAAAGCAGATGCGGCATGCGAACGATGATGTTCATTAAAAAGTAGTTTTGGTAAGACTGACTTCTTTACATTGAAATTCTGTGATAATTCTTTTTTAAGGATTGCCTTTAGATATAATTTTTCTTTTAACCAGACAGGCATTGCAGAGACGAAAGAACGAAAACCTTTTGGTGAATAAGCAAGATATGTTTCTAATAAACGCTCAAACTTAAGCAAAGGTTTATCATAAAATACTAAATAGTCGATATCGGTAAGTTGTAGCTCAGCAGCGCTAAGGCAATAGCGTATCGCATTGACTGGGAAACCCGCGTCATGCTTCTTGCGTGTAAACCGCTCCTCCTGTGCTGCTGCGATGATGTTGCCATCGCGTATAATTGCTGCAGCACTATCGTGATAATATGCAGAAATTCCTAGAATATTAACAGCCATTTTCTATTCCTTCCGGAAGTCATAATCCACTTATAAAGCTTTTTGTACAACTATATACATACTCCGTTATGAAGCATGTGTATTTTATCCAACAGTATTATGTAACAAATACCCCTTCAAATATTATTTTTTCTGCTTCTACACTAGCTAGTAAATGATAGGCGGTGTACGTCAAAAACTCTATATACTCTGTTGATTGAAGAGGTAAGATTTTTTACAAATGGGATAACGTCATCACCATTACATTAGTTCATCTTAACTATATACGGAACTACAATTGCTGCTTTAACTTAATGACTAGTAGCAGCCAAACAAGACTTGCTATTTAGGCTTATATACAATAATACTTTAAACAAAAAATAAAATATTTAACACTTAACTTTTAATGAAACATGAAACACTTTGACGCATATCAATTTTATTTCATATTGATTAAATTCAAATAATGAGGTGAGCCCTCCACATATCTGAAAAAGAAACATTCTCAGATTCAATTATGTTTCATATTAAATAATCTGATTGTTGAATTATGAATATTTCTCTGGCATTTATTCATCACTGGTTTTCAAGCCATGCTTGAAATACCAACACACTCCATAACTGGCCATGCCAATTCCTCACGCCCTGTGAATGTTCTGTCCATTTTTTTCTAATAACATCCGCGTTAAAATAGCCTTGTTGCTGTATGTCGTTTTCATCCAGCAATGCCTCACCCCAGTCTCTCAATGGCCCCGACAACCAGTTCCCCATCGGCACACCAAAACCCATTTTGGGTCGCTCGAAATATTTTTCCGGTACATACTTATTTAAAACCTGGCGCAAAATCCATTTTCCCTGATCGTTTCTATACTTAACAGATAATGGTAAGCGCCATGCATATTCCACCACACGATGATCCAGAAATGGAATTCTGGATTCAAGGCTGTGTGCCATAGTTGCACGATCCACCTTAACCAGAATATCATCAGGTAAATATTTTATTGTATCTTTGTACATCATTTTCGATACAAAACTGTTGAACGGTAGCGATTTATTTTCATTTGGCAAAACATCAGCTTCCTGTTCATAGTTTCTGGCCATTAGCAATCCATCAACATCAACCCTGCTAGTGGTAAACAAACTGTAGAATTCATCTGGATCAGCAGCACTTAACAGATAAGCTGCTTTTTTTAGTTTGTCACCTACTCGACCAGGCTGACTGTATTTACTAAACAGTGGATTTAGCCATTTAAACAACACATCAAGCCGTTCCACAGGCGTTCTTAATATGATGCTTGCTACTAAACGGCGCGAGCAACGGGGCAACAGAGAAAGCTTTTTCCAGATGTTATCGACCATGAAATATCGAGTATACCCGCAAAACAGTTCATCGCCTCCATCACCGGAAAGACTAACAGTCACATGCTGACGGGCAAGTTCAGAAACCAGATAGGTTGGAATTTGAGATGAATCTGCAAAAGGCTCATCATAGATTAATGGCAACTTAGGAATAACACTCATAGCATCATCCGCTGTGACATACAGCTCAGTATGATTTGTGCCTAAATGGCAAGCAATTTGTCGTGCATATCCTGCCTCATCATACCCCTCGTAATCGAAACCAATTGAGAATGTTTGAACTGGCTGTGATGACAATGACTGCATCAGAGCCACAATTGTTGAGGAATCAATACCACCTGATAAAAATGCGCCTAATGGCACATCTGCAACCATCTGCTGTTTAACCGAAGCTAACAGCAAATGCTCTAGTCCGCCAATCATATCCTCGTCTGGGCCGGTCAATGGATTAATATGGCCTTCATAGATAACATCATCTATAGACCAATATACCGTTTCAGTAATAACAGAATCAGACCGAGAAAAGTCCACCGTTAATATCGAACCAGGTGCAAGTTTTTTAACTCCCTTATAAATAGAGTGTGGCGCCGGAATATACCCATGCTTCATATAGAGTGTTAGCGCATCAGGATCAATCCCTCCATCCCATTGTGGGTGAGCCTTAAGTGCTTTAAGTTCTGACCCAAAGGCAAACGCCGTGCCAATTTCTCCATAGTATAATGGTTTCTCGCCTAAACGATCCCGGACAAGGGATAGACTTTTCGTTTGTCGATCCCAAAGAGCAATCGCAAACATGCCAGTAAATCTTGATACCGCCCCCTTGACGCCCCATTGTTCAATAGCCGCTAAAATCACTTCAGTATCAGAATGCCCTCGAAACTGATGACCAAGTGCAATCAGATCATCCATAAGTTTTTGATAATTGTAGATTTCACCATTAAATACGATCACATAACGCCCACTACCCGACAACATGGGCTGATGACCTTCTGGTGATAAGTCAATAATTGCCAAACGGCGATGTGCTAAGCCGATACCTGTTTCCTTATCAAACCAGATGCCATCACTATCGGGTCCACGATGTGAAATCTGGTTAGACATAGATAACAATATATCTTCCCAAGAGCCAATTAAATTACTACTTTGTATAAAACCGGTAATACCACACACGTTTGCTTCTCTTTCCAGATAGACAATAGATCAGTAACATATAATTCAGACAGTTTATATCTCGACCCATTGGGTTAAATCCTGTTCACAGTACTAGCCTACAGCAATCAGATTTTTTTGGTTTAGCTAACTATATAGCAAATAAAACTTTTAATTGTATTAACACCACCTTCAGCATATGTTGAGACAGCCAAAACTTTTTTACCAGGGTACATACAAGCACTCTTTTCTATGAACACAAATATTGGATGATATAAACTACCAGCATCATCTTATTTTCAGCTCATTTATAAGCGATTAATTTAATACCTATGAAGTGCGACAATATCTTTCTAGCCAGTGTAATTGACTCGGCAGACTTATAAAGCCGTTCTAAAAAAATGCTAATTAAAGCAGGGTAACAAATTGCATTAGCAATAAAACCATACCGGTTGAAAGCTAAAAAAGATTTGAAACGATTGAAGCCGATATTATTCATCTGCCGCTTGAGCTCTGAATATGTCACCTCATTAAGGTGAAACCCTATAGGTTCACGACTCTCTGGGTAAACTACAGAAGTCACATCATGTGGACCATTGATTCGATTAGGTGTGTGAACTATATAACAGCCACCCGGTTTCAATACTCTATAGACTTGTTCGATGTGATCGTGTGCATCATCAGGATGGAGGTGTTCGATAACATCGATACTAATTACTTTATCAAATGATTCTGGATTAAAAAGAGTCGTAAGATCCTGCGCACTACTGTGCAGTATTTGCACATTCTCCAAGCCCTGATCGCGAACCAGGTTTTTAGCCTCATTAAAAGAAGGCTCGGAAACTTCAATACCGACCATAGACTCAACATGTGCTGCCAACTTCATGCACGTATAACCACGGCCTGCACCTACTTCAAGTATTCTATCTGAACGAGAACAAATTTTTGCCAGGCGTTTAACCAGTTTCGGCGAAGTGCCAGCCGTTCGCTTTTCAGGGTCTTTATTCTTGCGGGCAACATTATGGAGTGCCGAAACAGTGCCATAAGCTTCAGCATACAGCGCTTTACGTTTATCGGCAGAGCATTCTTTAAGCTTCTTTGCGTACTCAAACTCAGCTTTGGTCCAGGGATCCATAGCAAACTCCTTTTGTTATAAAATTATTATGGCCATCATTCTGTTATAGTAACCATGTTGATACATTAAACATTAGAACACCAAAATAAGATTAATATAAAATAAAAATTATAGCTATGCTTTGACTACAATCAGAAATAAGCTATGTAGCAGGATAAAATCATTCACCCTATGGTGTCACTAAGCTCGTTATATTGTACAAGCAGGTTTACTATTTAAGCTCACGCATCTGATGCTCGACCATCAATATCAGCCATTGATGGTCCTTTTGATATCCACCAGCTCGTAGTTTATTATTCTGACATTACCTTTAGGCTTTCTATATTACAAAAAGATTTAAATTAATTGACCCGTAACAACTAATCAGCAAATATATTATCAACATTATCGCTATGCATTTAGAATAATTATAGACACTAATTTACTAGCTTATGATCTATCTTTTTTTATGCATTGAATCACTGCTGTCCCGTTAACAACTAGAGACATGAGTTGTTAACGGGACAGCAGTGACATTGAATAGATTATATATTACACATGCGTTAGTTTAGCGAAATGATATTGGCAATTTTAATTTCTTATGATTTGCTGTTAATTACAATCTCATTACCATTAAATGGAGTGCAATTGTGTGTGGATTAGCCGGTTTTGTTGACTACCATGGCCATCTTCAGGATATTGAAAACAACCTGAGAGCGATGATCAACTCACTTAATCACCGTGGACCAGATGGAGATGGAACCTGGCTTGATAATCAGCTGGGAATTGGACTTGGGCATAAACGCTTATCCATAATCGACCTATCGACTGAAGGCAAACAGCCTATGGTCTCCAGCAACGGTCGATATGTGATCACATATAATGGAGAGGTATATAACTTTAAAAAATTACGTATTGAACTGGAGCAACTAGGCTGTACATTTCGTGGGCATTCTGATACCGAGGTGGTATTGGCTGCGTTTGAGACATGGGGTATTGAACAATCGATATCGCATTTTATAGGCATGTTCGTATTTGCATTATGGGACCGAGCTGAACAAAAACTTTATCTCGCACGAGACCGCCTGGGTATCAAGCCACTTTATTATGGACATGTAAATGGTTCATTTATTTTTGCCTCTGAGTTAAAAGCACTGCGCGCCTTTCAAAAATTTAATCAGCCGATTCATCGTGATGCAATAGCACTGTTTCTTCGACATAGTTACATTCCTGGCCCTTATTCCATTTATGAGGGAATTAAAAAACTTCAGCCAGGCCAGATATTAACTTTGGATGTGAGCCAAAGTAACAAACAAGAATATCAAATTAATACTTACTGGTCTGCAGCAACGATGAGTGAGCAAGGCATTAACAACCCCTTCACGGGTTCTGAAATTGAAGCAGTTGATAAGCTTGATACTATATTAAAGGATGCGATAAGTTTACGAATGTTAGCTGATGTACCTCTCGGTGCATTTTTATCAGGTGGTATTGATTCATCCATTGTAACTGCTTTAATGCAAGCTCAAAGCAGTCAACCGGTTAAGACCTTTTCAATCGGTTTTGATAATGCTGATTATAATGAAGCAAAATATGCCAAAGCCGTTGCTCATCATTTGGGTACTGATCATACTGAACTATATGTTACACCGGCTGATGCCATGGCAGTTATACCAAGCCTTCCTTCTCTGTTTGATGAACCATTTTCAGACCCCTCTCAGATACCAACTTTTTTAGTCTCTAAACTAGCTCGTAATCACGTGACAGTTTCATTATCCGGTGATGGGGGTGATGAGTTATTTCATGGCTATTCGCGCTATTTTTTCACTCATAATATCTGGAAGAAAATCAATTTAATTCCTAAAAGCATCAGGCCTGCACTTTGTCATATTATTAAAGCTATCTCGCAGTTTGGAATCAGAGATCTGCAATCATTATCTGAAGTCTTGTCTTACCGTCACTCTGATGACTTGTACCGAAGAGTGATATCACAATGGAAAAATCCCACTGCTGTAGTTTTTGGTGCGAACGAGCCATTGACCGCACTAACTGATCCTGATCAACATCCACAATTACATGAACTTGCTCAACGTATGATGTTCTTTGACCTGGTTAGTTATTTGCCCGACGATATTCTTACCAAGGTAGATCGAGCCAGTATGGGCGTTAGTCTGGAGGCGCGTGTACCTCTGCTTGATCATCGAGTTGTGGAATTCGCATGGCGTTTACCGTTAAGTCATAAAATTAAAAATGGCCAGGGAAAATGGATTCTTCGACAGTTACTATACAGATATGTACCCCAGGAACTAGTGGAACGCCCCAAGAAAGGATTTGGCGTGCCCATAGATATATGGTTACGTGGACCACTGCGAGAATGGGCTGAGAGTTTACTTGATGAGCATCGCCTGCGGGAAGAAGGATACCTTGATCCAGTACCGATTCGAAAAAAATGGCATGAGCATCTAGCAGGTAAAAAATATCGTCACTACTATCTTTGGGATGTGTTGATGTTTCAGTCCTGGCTGGAAGCCAATAGATATTAGTATTGAACCGTATTTTAGAATAGTCACAAATTCAATGCGTAAACTCATCAGCTGATAAAAGAGCCATTTTGAAAAAGGCATAACGACCATGCAGGTGATGTTTTAATTGGTATTGATTTCCTTACTAACAATCCCTATTCCTTCCTCGATATCTATCCTCGTAGCAATTTCTTCGCTGCGTTTCTTAACGTCATTGAGTAACCGGATAGCGGCTTCACCTTTAAGCACGTAGGGCTGTGCCAAATCCTTACCTCTTCCAGATATAGGAAGTAACTGCACTTCTCCGATATTTTTTTTCGTAAGAGTTATACGAGCCAGGAAATTATCCATCCAGTAATCGTGATTATGCCCAAAGATAAAGTTGCCAAGCGAATAGACAATAACTTTGTCTTTATATAGTTCAACTCCTCTAGGCACATGGGGGTGGTGACCAAGGATAATATCCGCTCCTGCATCAATAATTTCATGGGCAAATTGACGCATACCTGTGGAAATATATTGTTTATTTTCGCTTGCCATACCCCAATGGAAAGAAAGCACAATGAAATCTACCTGGCTTCGAACATTCTGAATGTCTTCTTTTATAAGGAATGGATCCAGAGGCATAGCGCCCGAACGATCTGCAAGCGCAAAACCCGAAAATTTTGGTGCCTTTACTGCTTGAGTGTATCCAAAAAACGCAATTTTGATTCCTTTTTTCTCGACAATGAAAGGCTGTCTTGCTTCCATTAAATTACGTCCCGTGCCGACGGAACCTATACCGTTAAATGACAGAGCCTTCTTTGTTTCTATTAATCCTGTTCCTTCAGCATCTAAGGCATGGTTGTTGGCTGTCGATACCACATCAATGCCTGCCCACTTCAAGGCCTGGGCAAAAGAAGTAGGTGTACGAAAATCCCCGCTGTATCTTGAATTATCCGCTAAGGGTGTCTCAAGATTGGCAAAAGCGATATCAGCTTGACGAATAAGCGGTGCAATTTTCTGGAACGGATATCGATCCCTATCCTCCTCCGTTTTAAATTCCAGATCATATTTTAAAGCTTTAATATGGTGTTCGTAAGGTAGATCCAGTTTGCGATCATATTGTTTCTCTATGTACTTTTTAGTTTCTGTTGTAGCTAAGTAAGGAACATCCCAATCTTCTGTTTCACTAGATGAAAAATTCTTTACTATAGCCTTCCAGACACGCTTTAAAAATCTATCTTTTTTTCCATGATAGTACTCTGGTTCTTTTACAACACGTGACCATTCAATATCCCCCGCTGCAAGAATGGTGATTTGTTCTTCTGCGAGTGCTTGTTGGCTAACGAAGAGTATCTTTAATATTAAAATTACAGTTAAAATTCTCATGCACTAGGTCCATTTTATAATTTTACATTGACTAAGTGTTCGCTAAAAAGTCTAAGCATAAGCAGCAAATTAATAGATGAGTTAACTATTAACTCCTCTAATTTCAAGCGGTATAATCTTTTTCAGCTTATATGCAAAGTACATCATACGAAATCCCTTAAGTCTCAATTAGGCATTGCATCCTGGTTAAAGCGACACTTATTACGCAACATTAATCAAGTTAAGAAATTCCTTATAATTTATGCAATTGTAGTCGATACAATTTTATTGCACAGCCACACAATATCAAACACCAACTAAATTTTCATTTTAATATCAGTATAAACGAAAAAATTATAAATTAGTGGCTTTACCTCCATTTAACTTAAACCATTGCCGATCAACTCTCAATCGTAATCCTGGACTTTATGGCAGTCTGCAAGCTTTTTTCACAGGTGATGGTTACTTCGATGCTAAAAAAATTAAGAATAAAATAACAGGCTTTTGATATATATCAAATTTAGGTGTTGGTGATGAATAATATTTTGCAACACTGCTTCAGCAAATGTTCAACGTTCAACCTAGAAAAATCAGTTGGGCACGAAAAGGATGTGCAAGCTATTGATTTGGATAGCGTAATAAAAAAATGTGCAGTCACCTTATTGGTGATAAACACTTTTTTTATATAGCTAGACGAATCAAGAGCTTGTGCAGACTTTCGTGATCCAACTGATTTTTCTAGGTTCAAGGCTACACAACAACCATAACATTGATATCGGGCAGAGAGTTGCATATGGATTGACTTTAACTTACTAGCTCAACTAGTAAAATCAGCATGCATATTGAGACAGTAGCACAGCGACCTCCACTTGAGGTATTGTGATACCAATTTTTTCTATCTTCATTTGACATAACAGATACCCGATTCCTGAACAAAAAACAGTATCGAGGCCAACACTCCTTTTTGGCCTCGATACTGCTTTACTTATGCGTTCGCTCCATTCAATACAACAGGATGAAGCTCACTCTTTGGGCACTACTAAAAAGTAGGATTATCTGACCTTCCAGTTAGCCTCACAACCCTATCCAATAATGTTGAGTTGGCACTTTCCAGAAATTTAGCATATGAATACCAAGCCGTCGGCTGGAAGATGTTTTGTGGATTTCTGGTTTCAACTGTAACATCGTTAAGCTTAAACTCACCTCTAGATTCCACTGAAGCCGCTGGAATAGGATAGACTCTATCTCCTCCTGAACCTATGCCAATGTGATTGCGTGAAGTATCGCTATATTCCCAGATATTATTTTCCGATAAGATCTCAGCTCCTGAGTTTGCACTACCAGCATAACTAGTCCATTTATCAATATAATTATTGAACATGTGAACTCTACCGAAGGTAACCCGCGGTGTCCGTTCACCCGTGCTTGCAAAATGATTATGGTGCAAGGTTACACGAATAGGAGAAGGATCACCTGATGTAGGATCATTGCTTGAATTTATCAACATAGCGTATCCTCTACCCACGAATTTAGACCACGATACGGTTATGTCGGATGGGTTAGCACTAATATCCATGTTTTCATCCGAAGAACCCGATAAGGAGACATGGTCGATCCAGACATTCCTGGCACCACTACTGTTAATCCGAATCCCGTCACTACTAGAGTTGGTAATTCTAATGTTATGAACGATCACATTTTGGACTTTTATAACAAGCCCATTACCATTAAGCGTGATATTTTGCCCACTACCATCAATAGTCTTATTAGCAGTTGGGTTGATTTGCGAACTAAGATTGATTGTTCCGGATACGTTAAATCGAATCCATTGTGGGCCTGTGCGTGTTGCGCAATCACGTAGACTATTACTGCCTGAACTGTTCAGGTTAGTAACCAGGCAGACCGGGCCACCCTTACCACCGGTAGTCTTGTGACCGAAACCAGTCACCTGGTCCAGAAGAGCCTCCCAGGGTTTATCGCTAGGCGCTGGAGTAGCAATGTCATCATCCACAATTGTTATAACTGCTGTTGAGACCACATCACCATTAGCGTCTCTCAGAAATACTGAAAAAGTCTCGTCACCTTCAACTACTGTGTCCTGATTAATGGTAATTTGTTCAACCTTACTTGTTTCTCCATCAGCAAACGTCAAAGGTCTCGCATCCCATAGAAATGTGCCATAGTCATTCGCAAAATCTGCCGTGCCATTTCCGTTGAAGGTAATAGTCCGCCATTGAACAGTTGCCTCACCGACGCTACTGCCAATACGATTGATGGTTATATTAACCGATCCGGCACTCTCAGCCACAGAATAAGCCGATGCACCAAATTCAAAAGTAGGAGCTGGAGCAGGTGCTGGAGCAGGTGCTGGAGTTGGCTCTGGAGTTGGCTCTGGAGTTGGCTCTGGAATTGGCTCTGGAATTGGCTCTGGAGCTGGCTCTGGAGTTGGCTCTGGAGCTGGCTCTGGAGTTGGCTCTGGAGTTGGCTCTGGAGTTGGCTCTGGTGTTGGAGCTGGCTCTGGAGCTGCTGCCATCAAAATGTTACCTGTTCTCACAGAAGCATTTACCGCTTCCAACTGGTTATCCGTACTAAGAGGCGCTAACGACATCACCTCATTGAAAGCACTACCAGGGGTTGCCGGCAAAACACTTGCTACATCTGCGGCCAGGCTATTTCCTGACAGACCTGCAAGAATAACAGCGACAGCAGATAAATTTGAGCTAGGGGTATGCGCCGCTGCAGCTGCCACAGCTATACGGGCCTGATCAAGCATTCTTTTATTGATGAGCACATCAGAAGTTGTCATGGTTGCATTCGGTGAACTAAGTCTGATCGCATTATCCATAAGTGATGTAGCGTCAAAACCATATACATTTAATTCATTACCTAGAGCTTCAACAAGAACCTGGCCCGACACTATGTTTGCAGTAGCCGCGATTTGGGCGTTTGCACCTGGGCCACGACCGTCCATTACGCCATCTGTCATATCTGTGGCAATAGCATCGATAATATCATCTCCGCTAAAGTTCATACCAGAAACTTGTAGAGCTGAACGAGTTCGACGAATTACCTCGCCAAACGACTCACTTGCTTTAATTATAGCCGCAACATTAGCTTCATTGATAGATGTTGCTATAGGATCAGAGACTAATGTTGGATCAAGGCCGAAATTTAGATTTTCAAGCACATCTAACTTTGCCGCTGACAAATTGCCAGCTGTCAATCCACCGGGCATTGCCTGGGCTATTTTAACTATTAAAGTTGAAAAAGGATTAATATTGACCGTATTAGCAGATGAATCCATCGCGACAGATAGCATAGTAAAATCAGGCACGGTACCCGTGACCATGTCTGTTCCACCCGTAGCTTTTACCAATACAGGATAGGCGCTATCCTGTGGGAAGCTTGTTGTGTAAGTTGCCGTAACATCACTAACTACATTACCCAGTACTGCTCCGGTGTTATCTGATACTGTAATCTGTGCCTGTGTAATTGGCCCATCACCAACACTGCCACTAAGAACTACATCGTCATTAAGTTCAGGATCTGTCAGAGCAAGAAGCTCGTCTGATACGTCCTGACATGCTGTTATTGTTAAACCTAATATTGTGAGTACAAACATGCGCCTACCATGAGATGCGTACTCTGAAATTGTTGCCAGGTGACTCTTCTTGAGACTAGCAAGAACGTTAGTAAAGACCATATAATTACCTATGTGAAATTGAAAATGATCGACACTGTTCTTTTTATTTTTCAGTCGTTGATGGCGATAATAGTTATATGTCATTGAAGGTTGCGTGAACAATGTCACGAAACACTGCACCTCCCCCAATTGAGGGAGTAAATATGTGACCGAGCTCACTCATAGCAGAACAAAACGTGAACCAGTTCTCATTAATTCATCTGTTCATACCAACAAGATTTCAGACATGAGTTTGGGAAAAAACAGACGGGCAGGACGGCTATTGGGGGCTGAACCTGAGCTATCCCCACAAAACTTACTTAAAAATCATAAAGATAAAGCATATTGTCCGCAAATGAACGCAAAGATACGCGAATTTTTTGTTTGTGCGCCTGCGGCGCATTGCACCCTGTAAAAGGCCTTTACTTTTATTTACCTGCATTAAAAGCTATTTACCACAGAGGACACAAAGGTACACAGAGGTTTTTATGATTTGCGCTGCGCGCAAACCTATAAACTTAAGCCTTTCCTCTGTGTACCTTTGTGTCCTCTGTGGTTCAATCTTTTTAGCTTCTGTAATGAAAGGTTTACGTCCATTTGCGGACAATATGATTTTTGCTTTTAAATAATATTCGTGGGGATAGCTCAGGGTCTGAACCATCTATAATTATTTATTATTGAATTTTTTAAACGGATAAACATTGGACAGCCATTAGTGCCATTCTAAATTGTCATAGAGCAATGTACTGGCAACTTATTTATGGTTTATTTGATACTTAATCCAGAACAAAGAAAGCGCTATGCCAAGAAAATTTGCTATTAAATCTAACAACGATGAACCTCGATTAACGAAATATTGACCAATTTCTGTGCTCTCTCCAAGCATTACTGCAATATTAATCGCAAACAATAGCGCTTTACCATTCGTTACATATAACAAGCGTTAGTAAGACACTCATTACTGAATCAACAATAATGTATGTTAAATGACTTACTTAAATTTCGATTTAGTCACATAGCCAAAACCAATAAAAGCGATTACCACGCCTAATATATTTGCCAACAGATCAAACAGCAACGAACCTCGATTAACAAAATATTGACCTATTTCCGTAGCTAATGCCAATACGATCGCTATGCAGATCGCCAGGAAAATCGCACGAGATCGGGGAAAATACATCATGAGAACCCGCAGCCATAAAATTGTTAATACACCGAACAAAATGACATGACCAATCGCTTCACTTAACTCCCTTCGACTAATTAATAAAGAAAAAAAAGAAGCCAAAAAGGACGATAGTGATAATTCATGATTCATTACACCATCGCCAGGTTTAAGTAATACGATAATGACTAATAATGTCCAACTTATCGCTATCAACCAGAAAATAGCCGGATGATTAAAACGTGTTAGATATTTTTTCAAGACAATTCCATAGTCTTGAATATAACTGCATTGACCTTATGAACATCATATTTATCTTCAGCAATTTGTCGACTAGCCTGGCCCATTCGTTTTATATCATCCGGTTGCCGAATAAAGTACTCTATAGCTTCCACCAGGGCAGGTACATCTTTAACAGGTACCAGGAAACCATTTTCTCCATTCCGCACTGTTTCACGGCATCCAGGTGATTCTGTGGTAATAACAGGTCTCCCCATAGCCATTGCCTCCATTACGGTTACTGGCATACCCTCATGATAGGAGGGTAAAATATAAACTGAGGTATCTGCTATAGCAGGTCGCACATCGTATAATCGCCCAAGGAACTCAATTGTTGCAGAATTAATCCAGGAATTTAACTCTTCTTCTGATATTGTAGCGGGGTTATTAGCATCAATGAATCCTACTAATCTAAACCTGGACTCTGGATATTTTTGTTTAATAATTCGTGCGGCTTCTGCATACTCACATACCCCCTTATCTCTCAGCAAACGGGCGATTAAAAGGAACGACACACTATCTGGATAGGGTAAAACACTAAATTTTTCTAAATCAACACCGATCCCATTTAACATCACTGCTTGATCATCTCGTAATAATTTTCTACCCAAAAACATATCAAGATCATCCGGATTCAAAAAGAAGATCTTTTCATTAAATCGAAGGGCTAACCGATATAAATTACTAGCAATTATACTAATTATTTTACTTTTAAGACCCATGCCCAAAAATGCATAACCAACACCTTCTATCATGGTATAAATTTTTGATACTCCAGCGAATCGCGCAGCCAATGAGCCGTAGGTTACAGGTTTGATCGTATATCCTAGAAATATATCTGGTTTTATTCTTTTGAATAATTGTATAAGTTCATAAAAAGTCATTAAATCTTTTATTGGATTAAGACCTGTTCTCTCAAGATTTACATTATAATATGTAACACCCATTTTGGAGAGCTTATCCCTGTTTTCCAATGATGCATTTGGCGCACACGCAAAAACCTGATGACCATCTGCTACCATTTTTTCAAGTAAGCATCGGCGAAAATTCACCAATGACTCATCTATACTTCCAAGCACTATAATTCGTGACATTGTTATTCTACTGTTAATAATTGCATATTTATTTTTACACTTAAACAAAACATTAAATATATTGTTTCATCTATTTTGTTCTTGCATAATCGAAGTTCGCCATGAGAAATTTACATTGTATTGATTTAATTTTCTCAATTTTTAACCGTCTTTATTTAAAACGACTCTCTCATAAAGTTCTTCGTATTGATTTATAATTCGTTCTAATGTGAAGTTATCTAACACTCTCTGTCGTGCTACACTTCCTAAATGTGAGCGCTCATTTTGACCTATCACAATTAAATCCTTGCAACATCTTGCTAAAGAAACCGCATCGCGGGGAGGTGACACTTTACCTGCATCGCCTACGATCCAGGCTGAATCTCCTACATCTGTCACTGCACAAGGTACACCCGACGCCATGGCTTCGCCAATAATATTTGGAAAAGCCTCACCAAACGAAGATGCAGAAACTATAATATCCATCCCAGCCATAAGACTCGCAATGTCCTTTCTCTCACCAAGCAAATGCACTCGGCCTAATAACTTATTTTGTCTAATCAATTCCGCTATTTCTAAATTTTCATGCTCTACACCTCGCCCAATCAGAACAAAATACACGTTCTCATATTCATCTGCCAGGATTCCCGCTGCTGTTAATAAGTTTACGTAGTCTTTCTGGGGGTGATAACGCCCAATCGAACCTATTAAAATATCATTTTCTGTAACATTTAGGCTCTTTCGTAACAACTGTCTGGCTGAAGAGGATGGCTTGAAAAGTTCACAATCAAAGCCGTTTGGTATCACTATTGTACGATGCGCTGCATACCCCAGCTTCTCATGCTGTTGAGCACCTTTTTTTGAGTTATAAATAACTTTTACTGTTGATTTTGAAAAAAATATACCTAATCGAATAAGTACTGCTGTAGTACGTTTTTCAAATTTGAGATCATGCATGGAGTGGCGTATATTCCATATTATCGGAGTCTTTTGAAAAGACAGAAAACCACTTAGAGAAGCGGCTATATTTCCGTGATACATCCAACCCTGGATAATATCTGGCTCAATTACACGAACCATTTTCAATAGTCGTGATACTGCTGAAAAAGATACCCTACCCTGCCTCATACCTAAACTATGTACAGGCACCCCCAGATCTTCGATGCTACGACTAATTCTTGTGTCTTTATCCATTAAAGATATTACAACAGGTTCAAAACGGGAACGATCTATTCCAGACAGTAGCTTATAAAGCATCATTTCTGCTCCGCCTGTTGCGAGCCCAGTAATGACATGCACTGTTTTTATCATATATATTACTCGGTTAATTCGTGAGTATATCGATATAACATCTCATAAAAGTAAAACTTTCTAAATAATTAATTCAATATCAATTCATAGTTATGATTAACTTGATTTTGTTGTGCTTCATTAATCAAATTATGCAGCTTTCATAAACACTCGGTATGTATTAATTTAATTAAAGACATTAGTTACAACGGCTTTGGCCCACCTATTAGAATGAGCTAAATTTATTCCAGATTTACTAGGTAACATAAGATTGAAGTACCTCCAATTGCAAGAAGAGCATTCATCTAACCAGGAACAATTACTGTTTAATATAAAATCATTCATTAACTGTAGCCTGTTTACCAGACACTCTAAAAAGAGCATCTTCAGTAGCCATTACTGCTGATGTAACTGAAAATTTATTTTCAATCCTGGATCGCGCCGCCTTCCCCATTGTATTTCGCTGAATGTTATTGAGACTGACAATCTGCAATAATGCTTCTGCTAACTGCTCCGGCCTCTTTGGTTTAACTACTATACCCGTATCATTTACAATTTGAGCTGAATCACCAACATCAGTTACAACACAGGGCACACCGCAGGCCATGGCCTCCCCCACACAATTTGGAAAACCTTCTCCATAAGCAGAAGAGGACGTTGCAATATCAAGCGCACTATAAATGTTATGCATATCATGTCTGTCACCTGCCCAGATAACGCTATTAGTCAAGCCAAGCTCTTCAGACAAGCGATGAAGTTCAGTACGGTACATTTCTTTCCCATCACCTACACAAACAAAACGTACATCATTTCTTTTTTGTGCTACTATAGCCGCTGCCCGAAGAAATGTTGAGTGATCTTTCATTGGGTCGAGTCGGCCTACCATGCCGATTAATTTCACTTGATTCCCAATACCCCATTCTAATCGTAAACGATCTCTTTCTTTTGCATCAAATTTAAATCTATTTATATTAATTCCATTTGGTATTACATAATGAATCTTAGATTTATATCCTTTATCCTCATGAAACTTTAATCCTGCCGTTGAATTTGCAATCAATATTGGTACGGAAAAAGAGACCATTCTACATATATGGAATGGTATGGCGCGCTTCCAGTTTGATTCTAAATTAGAAGCCCTGATACCCATAATCAAGTAAACATGACGCATTCCTAAAACTGCGAGCCATGCTATGACATTGCTCAAATAAAGTGCGCTATAGGTGAAGGTAATTCTTTCTCTATAAATTATCTTTCGCAACCGAATAACCGCCAAAGCCAATTGCCATGCAATTACGATAAACGACGCTGCTTTCTTATCAAATAGTGACAACAAGCTCGTTGAACCTTGTTTCTGCAACCACTCCCAATTCTGGCCACCCGGGAATATTGTCGCCACAGTCACCGCATGTCCTCGTCGCGCAAGACCGTCAGATAATTGGGCAATCTGACGTTCTGCGCCACCTGTACCCAATCCCCCAATGAAAAACAATATACGCATATTTCTTTGATTCTCTTAGTAACGATACTTTCTTAATATCCAGCCTGCAATAGCACTAAACTGCCATAGTTCGATCTGTGACATCTTTTGTTTCCATTCTTCATCTAATCGTAACTTTACGGCGCAACTCATACGCAGCCGGTTTCCTGCAACAGTATGACCCACTTTCATTGAGTCACCTGCGTCTAATGCCATAACAACTTCATCAAACTCAAGCCCAATAAGTTGGCCGATCTGGAAAAGGATTTTTCCAGGTTCCGCAATGAAGTCTTCGTACTTAACCTGGATTGATTTTTTTTCTTCCAACTGCTGTCGAACCCAAGCTGATTGTATGTTGGCAAGCGACCAGGTAATAGCACTTCGCCATATGGGGTGAGATTTGAGATCGATTTGCACGCCTGCTTTCTCATTTTTTGTAAATGATTTTTTCAAGGACCAGGCCACTCCTCGACCGTCTCGCACAAGATGAATTAAATGCAGATCAATTCCAGGAATAAACGAAAGTACAAAAGCCCGCAAAGGGTTCTTAGAAGAGTCGACAATGATTGATTTCCCGCTCACCTTTCGAATAGACTCGTAGAGTGCACGTGTCTGTTCTGCATAAACCTGGAATTCATGTGAAGAGCAATCAGGCTGAACGAATCCTTGAAATCTTAGTCTCTGCCGCTGTAATGCTTCCCCTAATGCGGCATATGCATAAATATCGGACATCCCCGTTCGTTTTATCCATTCTTGTTTCACATTTACCCAATATTGGCATTCATTGGCTCTCTGGCCACACGCACAAAACTCATTATTAATCCAGGCGCTACGTGGTAAGTTTATCAGTTCGCCAACACTTTCAACGTCTGGATGATTCCCTAACACTATATCTAATACAGTCGATCCACTGCGCCCATACCCCATGATATAAAGAACTTGAATAGATGAATTAGATGTTTCCATTCTAAACTACCTTATTTTAAAATAGATTTTTAATTTCTTACGCTATTAATATCTTTAGTTAATTATAGACAATATTCTTGTCTAGTTTCCTCATAACAACGTTTACTACATTCGACCAATTAAATAAAAACCATTTATTTCATTTTTTCTTAATAACTGTATGCACTGCTTAAGCGAATATATACTTGATCTTGATAGCTTCTCAGCGCTTTGCTGAGTGGTGCGATACTACTTCTATAATCAACTCAATAATTAACCTTAATTTATATTACATATTCAGCACCGACACTATTTAAAGAAGCGATCTCTCAAATTATAATCATCACTACATTAGCCAAATATTTTGAAGCTAGCTTTATAAACTTGATATTTACTGCATATCACATTACGTTAAAACAACTTAAATAATTGACTTTTTTAAGTAATATTTTACTTAGATCTAAATCCCACCAGCTACATTTAATTCATGTCTTTATCAATATTAGTGGTTAACCTTTTTTAGACGCATTACGTAAGAGCTTATTATCAACAATCCATAAGCGTTTCATAATCCAATATTAAATGTAACCATTTTGAATTGTAATTCATTGCCAAATATTGACTCACATCAGTTATGGCCGTTTTACCTGTTTTATATCATTGTTTTATATAATCAGTTTCACGATTCACTCCCGCTTAAGTCTGTTTAAGAATCTCTCAATTGCAGCATTCTTCCAATTATTACATTACGCCTCATTGAGTATACTATTCCCACTTGTGTCAGTAACTTTTTTGAATCATAGCTGGCATACTAACTGCCACGGTATCATAGGTTTTCGGTGACATCCGCAATTATCTATATAAAACAAAACGTCGCTTAAACTACCAGAATGAGTAGATGTGGAAGTTAAATCTTAGCCTACACCACCCTAGAGTTAATTTAGGTTTGAGTGAATCCAGTGAAACATCTTCGTAAATTCATATGCTCCAACTATAATACAAACATGACAAATACAGTAGGTAAGTGCAATAATAAAACTATACTTCATGACAAAAATTTACGACTACATCGCAGCGAATTTACACACAGACAGAAGTACTGAAAAATGACTTAAAATCCACATGGTCAACGATATTAATTATCAAATAGGAATAGCGAAAAATAGTAGCTATGCACTAGAAAATCAGCAATTTCAAGATCAGATAAATGTCATGCTTAAACGAAAAGTCACAATAGACAAAACATGATGAGCAAGATGCTGGACACTCACCTCCTATAAGCTGTGTCTACAGTCTGTGACACCTTATTACCCTCATCTGTTAACTATTACTAAAGGTAAAATCACTTATATTAAGCAAACGATTTTCATAGGAACATGAAGCAGGTCTCACCACTTCGAAATTACCTGTTATAATCAATATGGATCAGAAGAATTGGCTCGACCCGATGTTTATTTTCGTTAAGTGTTGCAATACATCTGCCTTCAAACTCCTTATTCTATGAGAGCGACTCCTGTTACTCCCCCGTTAACTACCGCAAAAATAAGAGTTTTATCTATCTTTTCTACGTCATCATTTCAAGTGGTTAAAGCCATATTTTGTTTGATCTATATCATTCGAATTAGGATAAATATAAGTAAACTATAAAAATAAATATTATTTAAAATAATCATTTAAGGGATTAAAAAAATTATAGTTAGCATTAAATTAATATTGAGAAATCAAGATACAAACATTTTTCTGGTAAAAAATAACAACCATCTGACAGGATATTAAGTCAGGTATTTTCACCATAAGCAGCCTCAGGAATGGGATGCGGTCAAATGAAAAAGGTAACCTGCTTAATATTTTTTGCGTTATTAACCGCGACATCTCTGTTTGCCGCACAGAACCTGGAAACCCAAAAACTATATGCGCCTGCAACAGTTCAGCCGCAACAACTCAATCATTGGGAAAACTTCAACCGTCAATTCAACAACCGATGGCGAGTGGACTGGAATCCCCGCACGGGATCGCCCCGAGTAATCACTGGTCATTTTATTAAGCTTCTAGAACCTGCACGTAAGGATAATGTGGAATCCGCTATGCGCGACCTACTCAGTCGCTACCGTCAGGTGTTACAAGTTGAGCCGGAGGATCTGCTCCTATCCAATGTGGACTTTCAAGAATCCATTAATCCTCAGTGGAGTGCAGGTACCTGGTATGTCTCCTTTAAACAAACCTATAAAGGACTACCGGTAGAGGGAGGCTCGGTTCGAATGATGATCCGCGATAACAGGGTCACTCAAATCACTTCCGACTTTTTCCCTGGGATCGATCTCCCCACAAAACCCCTGTTTACCGAAAAGCAGGCGTTCGAGACGATAAAGGCATTTTCTACAGAAATGCCGCTTAGCAGCGAACTGATAGTCTACCCTAAAGCCGGTGACAAGGCTGTCAAATACCATCTGGCTTGGGATTTTGTCATGCCCCTTGAGAGAGCGCCTAAAGAAGTACTGGTTCAGGAAGACAGCCATTTATCCCTAAAGTTGCTCCGTAAAAAAAACAAACGCAAGCACAAAGATGATGGGGAGTTGATACCGGTGCGGTGGCGCTACCTTGTAGACGCACTTACAGGTAAATTGATTGATCGCATCAATCTCTTGCATTATCAGGATCTATCAGGCCAGGTGACCGGGATGATTGTTCCGGAGAAACCAAGCGACTCTCCCATCCAGATGCCGATCTCTCACCTGACTGTCCGCTTAACTCAGGACAGCATCACTACTTCTACTGAAACTGATACTGCGGGTAACTACGCCTTCTCGGGCCTGGTTGCCGGGCCTGCAGACCTGGAAGCCCATCTGGAAGGACCTCGCATCAGGGTATGGAATAGCAAAACCACAGATCCAGATGCCACCCACGCAACAGCACTAACATTGCCTACTACCCACGACTGGAATTGGTCATTGGACGATCCATCCCCCAATGATGTCGAAACAACTGCCTTTTACCATGTCAACTTTATTCGAGACTGGTTTCTGCGGGGAGGAGCCTTCAACGTCGATGGCGTTCCAGATTTAGGCCAGTTGGACGTCTACGTAAGAGCTGGCAAAATCTGCAATGCATCAGCTGATGGTCGATATCCAATGCTCGATTTTGGCTCCGGCATTCCGGGGCAATGCGAGGACTTTGCCCTGTGCGCAGATACCATCTACCATGAATATACCCATCTCATTGAATATAAAGTCTCTGCAGATTTGCCAAAGAATATGAAAGAGGCTTGGTCGGATTACTTCGGCGCTACCATCACTGGCGATCCTCATTCCACCAGCGGCTGCTGGTCTGATCTATGGTACGTTAGAAACCTCGATTCACCGGATAAGCGCTTTCCTGATGACTATCTTGGTAATGAATATATGCAAGGTCTGATCTTTTCGGGGGCGCTCTGGGATCTAAGAAGCACCCCCTCACTAAGTGTCGACTATGTTGACAGGCTGGTGATGCAGGCCTTGAAACAGGCTCCCAGCAGTTTTAGTGAGAATCTTGGTGCGATGTTGGCATGGGACGATGATCCAGGGTTTTCCACCGATCCGGCCTTGGCCGATTATGATACAGCCAACGGCACCCCCAATATCGACAGCATCTGCCACAATTTCTATGATGTACATGGCATTTTTCATCCGGATTGCACCGGTCACACCCAGCAGCCAGTGGCGTTTATCTTATCGCCAGTACCTCAAATTTCATTTGATAATACCGTTCCACTTGATATCGTCGGTTCAGCCCTCGGCTCAGCCACCGCCTCATTGATAAATTTCACCATCGAGTGGGCATCCGCAGATGCCCCCAACAACTGGCGTACCAACGGTGTTACGCTGGTTGGTGGTGGTACTTCTCCCGTCTCCAGCAACCTGCTGGCTCAGCTTGACATCAGCAGCCTACCTGAAATCGGTGATGGCAGATTCAGGATTCGCCTCACGGTAACCGTTGACGGCGACACGGCAAGCATCATCACTACGCTCTGTCATAATGATTGCTTCACTGATCCGGTAGCCGAGATCACATCACCTACCCCATCAGCAGTGCAAGTGTACGACGGCTCCACCCCGGTGGATATCATTGGCTCTGCTCATGGCTCCCCCGCCGATCCCCTGGACCATTTCATTATCAGATGGCAGCAACGCGAAAGAGATTATTACGGTTCGGCAGGGGCTGAGCTAGTCGACGGTGGAACGTCTCCGATCTATGACGACTCCCTTGCTCAACTCCATCTCAGCGGCTTACATGACGGTGTGGCAGAGATTAAGCTTGAAGTGAGGAACATCTGGAGGGAACAGCGGTTTGCAGGGACGGAAATTTTCATCACACGAGATGCTTTACCTGGATGGCCAATAGATTTACAAGGGGATTCCTACGGTTCTCCCGTGGTGGCTGACCTTGACCCAGATTATGCTGGACTGGAAATTGCTACGCTGGGTAGTCAGCTGTACGTGTTTCATGCTGATGGCACACTCTACTGGCAAGCATTTGCCAGTCGTGATCCCGCAGTGGGTGACCTGGACGGCGATGGAAGCCTGGAAATTGTTGTTGCTGATCATGGAACACTTAAGATCCATCGGCAAAATGGATCTGAGGCGTATCGATGGCCAGATTTACTGCCTGCCTACAGCAACTTCAAGGCCCCCGCCCTGGGCGATCTGGATGGGGACGGCGACCTGGAGATTGTGGTCGCAGCAACTGACAATAAGGTCTATGCGCTCCACCATGACGGCCCAGCTGTCACCGGATGGCCGCATCTGGCCACTACATCTACCGCTATCGGGGACCTGGATGGCGATGGCCGTAATGAGGTGGTTTTCGCCAGCACCGATGGCAAGGTGCATGTGCGAGTCGGTGATGGCACGAACTTCGATACAACGTTCTGGCCTAAGACCATTGGGTCGTGGATTCAACTTGCGCCAGCATTGGGCGACCTGGATGGTGATGGCGACCTGGAGATTGTGGTGGGGACCTATGAAGACGAAATTCACGCCTTACACCATGATGGCAGTAATGTGACCGGTTGGCCAATTACACTAACTGGTAGTCAAAAGGCATCCGCTTCGCTGGGTGATGTGGATGGTGATGGCAGGCCCGAGGTTGTCCTCGCAACATGGGCCCCTGAAGAGGGAAATGTGTATATGCTGGATGGTAACGGTAATATCCTGGCAGGCTGGCCCAAATTATTACAGGAGATGTTGTTTGAAGATCCCACCGATACTGAGGTTTTATTAGAAGGAATAACTGCCACTTCTGCAGCACTGGGTGATGTGGATAGCGACGGTGACCTGGAAGTCCTAGTAGGGACTGAAAATGGCTACGCCTATGCCTGGCACCATAACGGTGAGTTAGTGGTAGACTGGCCCAAAGATGTATTCGGGAATGCCAGCCAGCCAGTCATTGCTGATATCGATCGCAATGGTGATGTAGAAATTCTGCTTGGCGCGAATGGGTTTTTCATCTGGGATCTTCCCGCTGCCTACAATGCAGCCTCACAGGACTGGCCCCTCTCCCGGCACAACAATTGGCGCACCGGCACCTACGGCCCCAAGGCTGGCGTGGCTCTGGTGCTTGACACCTCGGGCAGTATGTCCTGGCGCGGCGATGGCAGCAGACCAGCACCGCTGGAAGAACAACGCATCAGTTTTGCCAAGGAGGCGGCCAAGCCGTTTCTGGAGTTGCTCAATGCATATAACGCCCACAAGGCGAACTTTAGCATCGCCACCTTCCCCTCCCATCCGAGCAGTCCTGGCTGTGATGCCGAGGTGGTGACGGCGCTGAGACGCATCAACGACAACACCAAGGAGACAGCCAACAATATCACCATTCCGGGGCTGACGACTGAAAATGGCACACCGCTGCTGGCAGGCGTGCGTAAGGCGGCTACCATGTTTGGCCCAGAGTCTTCGCGTGCCATGATCCTGCTCAGTGACGGTTACCACAACTGCCCTGGCTATGTGGGCGTCGGTGACCCGGCAGTTACTGAACTGGTCGAACTCCTGCAGCGCAACTCGATCCGCGTGTTCACCATCAGCTTTGGCATGCCCGGCGATACGGATATCGAACTGCTCGCACATCTAGCCGAGGCGACTAAGCCAGCGGACTTCGTTGGCAGTCAGTTCCATGACGTCACCACACTGTCCTTCGAACCTGACACCTGGGACCCCTGGGATCGGGAAAATACACCGTTTTTAAATGCTATTTATAAGGACATCCTGATTGATGCCCTGAATTTGCAAGCAGCTGTGGATCCTCTGGGAGTCATCGCGGCTGGTGAGACGACGGGCCAAGAAGTGAGGATCAACGAACATGACCAGCAGGTGAGCTTTTATCTAAGCTGGCGCACTGCACAGGAAGATCGGCTGTCCCTGACCATCAGGGACTCCAGCGGAAATCCCGTCTCGCCTAGTGCTTCTGGTGTTGACCTGGTCGGTGGTGAAACCTATCGCGTCCTTACCGTGAACCGGGATTACCTGACCCAGCCAGGCAAGGTTGGCCCCACACCCTGGCGCATCGAGATTAGCAGCCAGGGGGGAGCTAGCGGCAAGACCGAACCCTTCCAATACAGTGTGATTATGGATTCTGACCTCAAACTTCAACCGGGACTGGAACGCCGCAGTTACGCCGCCGGTGACACCATCAAACTCACCGCCAAACTGAGTGAGGCAGGGCAACCACTCACCGGACTGAGCGATGTGCAAGTCATGATCAGTGCCCCTGAAGATGGCAAGGGGAACTGGCTGTCTATCCACCCAGTGAGTGCTGAAGAACTGGCCCGAGTGCCGGAAACCAAGGGCAGTGAGCACTTAATGCCCTTTATGCGTAAGTCCATTTACCTCAGTGAAATTGCTCAGATCGATTACCCCAGCCAATTGTCTCCACAGACCCTGCCGCTCTATGATGATGCCAGTCACGGTGATATTACGGCAAATGACGGCATCTACACCAATCGCTTTACCGACACAGATAAAGAGGGCGTGTATACCTTTCGCTTCCTGGCCCAGGGTACCACTCAGGCAGGCAATGGTTTTGAGCGGGAACGACAGTTACAGAAATATTTAATCGTGCGGGCGGATACCGAAGCCACAAGGATTGACGCGACGTTGCTGCAAATGGGCGATTTTAAACGCTATCAAGTCAGAACCATCCCTAAAGATACTCAGGGCAATTTCGTCGGCCCAGGACATACCGGTGTTATTCACTTCGCTGCCAAGAGGGCTAAGTTTGTTGGGGAACTCCAGGATAATCTAGACGGCAGTTATGCACAGACCCTGCAGGTACCCCTCGATACCGATGAAAAGGATGTCCACATTACCGTAGACGTGCAACAAAACAGCACAAGTTTTAACCTGGCGGATAAGCTCGGTAAAGACTTCGGTTACAGTCTCCATCTCGGTCGCACAAGTCCCACCGGTAACTTTGGCCAGCTTTACGATGCTGATATCAACCTGGGGCTCGATATCGAAGTACCGCTTCAAGAGCGTTTGTCGGCGGTGGCCGCACTTCAATACAGCAATTTCAAGGCCAGCAAAAGCGGGCTCTCCGACACCTATTGGTGGAGTCTGAGCGGCAGTGTTAAATACCAGTTCTCAGCACAACCGCTGCAACCTTATATCAGCGGTGGCGCGGGCCTTTATCGCCCAGAGAGCGGCTCGACAGAGCCCGGTGTGTTGTTGGGGTTAGGGGTGGATTATGAGCTTAATCCACAGTGGAGTGCAGAAGTCGGTGCCGATTACCATAATATTTTTACTTCGGGGGATGACACTGAATTCTGGGTGATTCGTGCGGGTTTGATCTACCGGCCGTAATTACGCTGAGGCAGACCCCTGCCTTATCTGAGGTACTCATGAACAGTGCGTACATGGATTTACTAGTTGAACTCAATGATGCACTTTTAATTTATGGAGGTGATTTATGAAAAACAGATACTCCCGTAGTTGTTTAGCACTGCTTACAGTAGTATTCAGTCTAATGCCAGCGCATGCAGCGCTGGCAGCAAGCTATACCATAGTCCAGCTGACTGATAACGAGGGGTGTGATGATGAATTCGCAGAAATCAACGCCAGTGGTCAAGTGACATGGGCGTATTGCGAAAATGAAGATGTCCACCTCTATGATGGTACGAGTATTTTACCCTTGGCTATCACTAATGAATATTATGAAAATTCCCATCAAGAAATCAGCGATAGTGGCCAGGTAGTGTGGACAGGCTATGATGGAGCGGATGAAGAGATTTTTCTCTATGATGGCACCAACATTATCCAGCTAACAGACAACGATACTGACGAGTCCGGTCCAGAAATTAATGCCAGCGGTATGGTGGTATGGGGAAGCGCCAGTCGTATCATGTTATATGATGGTGCCAACACAACCCAGCTAAACAGTAGCAGCAGCCCTGGCAACTGGCCCAAGATCAATGATACTGGCCAGGTGGTATGGCATGGCTATGATGGAACGGACTTTGAGATCTTTTTTTATGATGGAGAGAGCACAGTCCAACTGACGAATAACGATATCGCTGATAGATATCCTTTAATCAACAACAGCGGCCAGGTGGTTTGGCAGGGCAACTATAACCCAACTGCTACTCCGGGCACGCCCGACTCAGATGATGAGATCTATTTTTATGATGGTACCAGCATATTCCGACTGACTGATAACGACAAAGAAGATAAGGGGCACCGGATCAATAACAGTGGCCAGGTGGTCTGGTATAGCTATGACTATGGCGATCCGGTTACGTCAGAGATTTTCCGCTATGACCACACCCCGGTACCGACTACGATCCAGCTGACTAACAACTCTCTCAGTGATACACGACCCGATATTAATGACAATGGCCAGGTAGTATGGGTTCAACAGCGCATCAATAGCGCCTGTCCGATTCCTCTTCCAAGACCTGAGATATTTCTTTATGACGGCACCAGTACCATCCAGATGACCGACAACTGTGACATAGATAGGCAACCCAGAATCAATGCCAGCGGCCAGATGGTATGGAATAGTGGCGCTATTGGAGAGGACACCGAGATCATTATTGCCACCCCCTACATCGACGAGCCCAGTGCCGGGGTAGTGCTGCTGTTCGATACCTCCGGCAGCATGTCCTGGCGCGCCGATGGCACGTTGCCAGCACCGGAAGCCGAGCAACGTATTAGCCTGGCCAAAGCGGCCGCCTCGCCATTTCTACGGATGCTCAATACATACAATGCCCACCGGGCAAACTTCGGCATCGCTACCTTCCCGGCCCACCCAAGTGGCCCCTACCCCTTCTCTTGTAATGCCCAGGTGGTAACGCCTATGCTGCGCATCAACAATGATTCCACATATGCGGCCATCAATAATACCATCCCGGGGCTGACGACCGAAGATAACACACCGCTTTTGGCCGGTGTCGAGACCGCCGCCGGCATGTTTGTTGCTGTACCGCAGCGGGCCATCGTCCTGTTAAGCGATGGTTATCACAACTGCCCCAGTCATGTGAGCATTGGTGATTCGGCACTCACTGAACTTATTGAACTACTGCAAGCCAACTCGATCCGCGTGTTCACCATCGGCTTTGGCAAACCCACCGATCCGGATCATGAGCTACTAGAACATCTGGCCAGTGAAACCACCCCGCCGAGCTTTAGCGGCAGTCAGTTTTATGATGTCACCACCCCAACCTTCGACCCCGCGAGCTGGAATCCAGATCTAGCCCTGCATGCCACCTATAAAGATATTCTGGTGGATGCCCTGGGCCTGGAAGCGGCGCTCGATCCCCTGGGTGTGATCGCCGCTGATGAGACTAAGAGCGACGAGGTGCAGATCAATGAACACGAGCATAAAGTGAGCTTCTATCTGAGTTGGCGCACGCCGCAAAAGAACCGGTTGTCACTGATCGTGCGGGACGCCAGCGGCAATGTTGTCACCGCCGCGAGCACCGCCACCGGTATTGAACTGATCGAAGGTGACACCTATCGCATTCTCACTGTGGATCAGGACTATCTGAACGAGCCGGGCAAGGTTGGGCCCTCACCCTGGCGCATCGAAATCGGCAGCCCGGGGCTGGAAAGTGGTGAGACCGAACCCTTCCAGTACAGTGTAATTATGGATTCCGACCTTAAGCTCCAGCCGGGATTGGAACGCAGCAGTTACGCCGCCGGTGACACTATTACCCTCACTGCCCAGCTGAGCGAGGCCGGGCAACCACTCACCGGGCTGAGCGATGTGCAAGCGATTATCAGTGCCCCTGAAGATGGCAAAGGCAACTGGCTATCCGGACATCCGGTGAGTGCCAAAGAGCTGGCCCAGGTGCCGGAAACCAAGGGCAGCGAGCACTTAATGCCCTTTATGCGCAAGGCCATCTATCTTAGTGATATTAGCCATATAGCTTTCCCCAGCCAGTTATCACCACAGACCCTGAGTCTCTACGATGATGCCAGCCATGGTGATATCACCGCGGATGACGGCATCTACACCAATCAATTTACCGACACTGATAAGGAAGGCGTGTACGCTTTTCGGTTCCAGGCACAGGGCCCCACCCAGGCGGGCAATGGCTTTGAGCGGGAACGGCAGTTACAGAAATATTTAACCGTGCAGGCGGATAACGAGGCGACAAAAATCGATGCGACATTGCTGCAAATGGGCGATGTCAAACGTTATCAAGTCAGGGCCACCCCCAAAGATACCCAGGGCAATTTCGTCGGCCCGGGACACACCGGTGTGATCCGTTTCGAGGCCAGGGGAGCAAAATTCGTTGGGAAACTCCAGGATAATCTCGACGGCAGCTATGCACAGACCCTGCATGTGCCCCTCAATGTCGACGATGAGGATGTCCAGCTTACTGTCACCGTACAACAGAGCAGCAGTCGTTTCAGCCTGGCGGATAAACTCGGTAAAGACTTCGGCTACAGCTTGCATATCGGTCGCACGAATCCTACGGGAAACTTTGGCAAGCTTTATGACGCTGATATCAACCTGGGGCTCGATATCGAAGTCCCGCTTCAAGATCGTTTGTCGGCGGTGGCCGCACTTCAATACAGCAATTTCAAGGCCAGCCAAAGCGGGCTCTCTGATACCTATTGGTGGAGTCTGAGCGGCAGTGTTAAATACCAGTTCTCAGCACAACCGTTACAACCTTATATCATGGGTGGTGCGGGGCTTTATAGTCCAGAGAGCGGCTCGACAGAGCCCGGCGTGTTATTGGGGTTGGGAGTGGATTACCAGCTTAATCCACAGTGGAGCGTGGAGCTCGGCGCCGATTACCATAATGTTTTCACTTCGGGGGATAACACTGAGTTCTGGGCGATTCGTGCGGGCTTGATCTTCCGTCCGTAAATAACAGTAAGAAAATACAAAGACAACCATATAGATACGGTAAACCATCAACTTGTTTTCACAAAACCAACGGATCTTGTGGAATATATACACCTGGAGTGCAACCTGTTCCGAACTTGTCGCCCTCTGCAATACCTTTGCAGCGGTACAATTGCTCTGTAGATACTGACGCCGAACGGCTTGTATCTGAAGCCAAATAATTCTAATGAATAGTTTTCACAATTTTTTACATTACATAGTGTGTGCTTAACACACGGGAATTAGAGATGGTTAATTTCTCACTAGATATTTTTTAAGTTAAAAACCTTAAATACAATCTCATAAGAAATACTAATTTCAACTTTCAACCAATCTGGCGCCAAAGCCTTTGATAATTCATTTAAGAAAGGTGCATCCTTAACCACCTTATTTTGGTCTAAGTATAATACAAAATATTTCGAGCCATATGTTTCCATCATTGTTTTTAAAGTGTTTTCATCCCATTGAAAATCGATATAATCGGATGAAATCAATGAAAGCATTTTTCTCTTTAATAAATAAGCAGTGACCTGTCCCTTATATTCAGTAATGACTAAATTTTTCGGTATATTTATACTATGTTCCCGAATGCCATCAGAAACTTCAGTGACTGAACGAATCGTTAATGCTTCAGTAGTTCATTATGAAGTTCTTTTGCATTCTCTCGAAGAAATGGATCTACCAAGTTAAGATTAGCCAGAGCATCAGAGGGAGGGTGAAACAATGCAGCAATACTATCCAGCTTCCCTTCAACATCAACTTCAAGCTGCTCACAAATTTTAAATAGTTCACTCCTGGAATTCGCACACGTCTGCTCGTAGGAAACAATAATTGCTAAATCACGTCGATCAAGAACAAACTCGTACGCCGCAATCCAGTAGGCTACCCAGTAATTAATTGTTCTGGGGTCCCATTTTGAAATCCATTTGTTCAACCCAGGAAAAGCGATTGGCTTATGAAGATCCCCAAATTCGTAGTGCCCAATATCTTCCATATAACGACGCACGAAAGGGTCTGACTTATGCATCTTTAAGAAATTGTTATGCTGACGAAGAAGTGATACCGCATGTTCAAATGGATCCCGAATCGGAATCAACAACTTGGCACTTGGAAACATATCCTTTATAAAGTCTAATCGAGCAATATTTCCATTATTTTTTGATATATATCTCCCATTGTTTACTCTATTGGTGCATCGCAGAGAAACTATTTTCTTCATATGGTCAAATATGAAGGTGCTAGCCTCCTCTTTTAGGTCACTCTTTTCCCAAAGTCTAATTTGAGTTTGAGTATATTTTTCTGGCCAAAAGGCGCGCCACAAAACTTCTTCGAAGGCTTCAGGGCTATCGAAACCTACTCGCATTCCATCTCCATGAGCACGTTCATTTAGTTCTGAACGCTTGCGAAATGCACCACTTAACCGGCTCCACAAAATCGGTGCCATTATGAAGGGCATGTCTCTGTAAATATGGGTTGCTAGAGAAGGAAGTCTGTAAAGCGCTTCGAGCATAAGAGTTGTGCCCGCACGCGGAAGTGAAGTGATAAATATTGGCTTCTCTGTGCTTATTCCTTCAAAAGTGTTGGCGAAGGCGTTTTTTTCAATATCAGCAGCGGTAAGTTGCAATGAAATACTGCCAAAGGCTATTCGGTGTAGCAGACGATCTAGTACTGAATACTTTACTTCGAAGGCCATAGTCTTTTTCCAGCGAAGTAAACAATTAACAACAAAAGACTAGTAATTAAAATAACATCGACTCGAAAAAGAAAGGCTGTAACTTCTTCACTTTTGACCCACCCTAGCCAGTCAGCAAGCCAGATTGGCAATAAACATATGGTAAATGTTAAAACAGTACGATAGAAAATGGAAAAGAAGATTTTGAGGAGCATGATTGACGCATGTTGCACTGCTTTTTCTCGCTCTATATCGTTGTAGCTATCATCACGTAAAGTCGAGACTGCATCTTGAGAAATTGAAATTGCTTTTGAGCTTAATGGCACAATACGAAACATCCACAAGGCAATGATGAATGAAATAATTGATAAAAATGCTATGACTGCAATCATGATGATTCTGTATCGTTGCTATTTTTCTCTTTTCTCTTTGACAAAAAACGCTTAAGCGGATACCAGATAAATCCGACGATCGCAAGTAATACTGCTCCCAAAAGTGCTATAACAGTCCCTATCGCCGTCACACCAGCACCAGGTCCAATATAAGCCAGGGCATGTTCCGGCATAATAAGTATTAAGATAGCAAATAGTATGTAGATCATTGAAGGCTTCTGCATTTTAGTTACCTATTTGTTTTGGTCTCGCATGACCAGTTCGTCACGTTAAAGTAATTCGTTGAATATAGACGTGCCTCTGTTAATTCGGCAACTTCGTCCTGGTTATAACGATTGATATATTCCCAAACAATCTGGCCACTCGTGTCAGTCTCCAACACCCTTCCTCCCTCAAATTCAGTGATCAACAGACCGCCATGAGACATATATTCATGCTTCCCTCTGATTACCGACAAAAGCTCCTGATTTCGTTTCTCCCCATAGATTATTTTATGCTTACCTGTCACTGTGTCAAATTCGATAATATTCGACACACGTGCAATATCCAGGCTAGATAAATCAGGGCCGTTACCAAAGGCAGATCTGTAAATATTATTATTAAAAACAATGATTTTACCACCTGGGATAAACTCCGGATCATGCTGTCGCTTCCAGGGTCCAATTTTCCACCACTTTATAATTTTTTCATTAGGATCTACAGCAAAAATCATATTGTATTGTCGTAGTGAAAGTAAAAGATCTCCAGCATTTAGTGATGGGAAGTCGTCAGCAATGTTGCTCTTTAATTCTGTAATTTTATTCAAGTGAAGCAGTTCTTCGTCCCATTTTTGTTTTGGACCAATCGATTCTCCAGTCGATGTCAATAAAAAATCAAGGTCATTATCATAAAACAACTTCGGAACAGATATTTCAGTAACAATTGTGCCATCATGGGATATCTTCATGATTGTATCTTCACTAAACGGGGGGATGAAAGGAGGAAAAGGTGAAGTTTGGTCAGTATTATAGTAATTCCGCCCTGGAACCCAGAAACCACCATCTTCCGCTAAATCAATAGAGTGGTGTGATGTTCTTGCGAGTGTCCATATTACATCACCGCATCGGTCGAGTTTGACCAATCCGCCATTTTCAAAATTAAAAACGACAGCCCCATCTGGAAGTGCTACTGCTCCATGGATGTCAATATTCCAGTCTGTAGCAGGTGGAGATTTAAGATGACCAGGGTCAGGAAAAATCTCAGAAAACCTCACAATCCAACGGGCAACAATTTCACCATTTCGTTGGATTAAGCGTATTTCGTTACTGTCCTCAAAAAAACCGGAAAGAAAAACCAGCTCACCCTTATCATTAGCTATTTTATTTATAGTAACACCCGAACCTTCATATCGGGCTGGCTGTAAAAAATGTATGGGCCGTGTCTTCGATAAATTAGTTATCTCTTCAAGTACAACGACAACATCAGCCTTTATGCTGCGAACAAGTTTAACAATCCAGTTTTCTCTTACACCTGAATACAGGCCGTAGCCAAATGAAATGCTGAAAGCAACTATAATTATTGTTGCATAGAAAAATATCTTTGAGATATTTAGGTTATTCATAGTAAACTCAATTCATTTAATTTTCTATAATGTAACAGTATCTTAAGTTACAAGATGATGCGATTTTTCTAACAGATACTAATTCCAGGAATACGCACCTATAACTTAACTATCTGCTATAGTTAATTTCCATTATCAGCACCATTATATTTGCCTACTTTAGTGAGATTTACAAAGATGATTTATATCGCACTAGATGTTATTTTAAGTTAAAGCCTTAAATATAATCACATCAGAATTACTAATTTCAACCTTCAACCAATCTGGCACCAAACCCTTTGATAATTCATTTAAGAAAGGTGTATCCTTAACCACTTTATTATGATCTAAATACAATATAAGATATTTCGAACCATATGTTTCCATCATTGTTTTTAAAGTGTTTTCATCCCATTGAAAATCGATATAACTGGATGAAATCAGTGAAAGCGTTTTTCTCTTTAACAAATACGCTGTAGCTTGTCCCTTATTTGCTGTAATTACTGAGTTCTGTGGGATATTTAAAGTTATCCAGTCATTAGCTACCTCACCAGAAGGCATCTTACTATTTAACATCTGATAGGCTAATTCGTGATGTTCCTGTTTGGGTTTTTCATAATACATATAGCTGTTAGCAACAAAATACACTCCAATTAAAAGTGAAGAAATGGTTGCTAATAGATATCTGTTCTTGTTGCCTGGTTTAGCAATGGGCCTCACATCTAGATTGGACAATATACCACCCAGCAACAAAATACATGGCAGTAATGGATAAAACATACGAGATGTATGACTCATAGCAACAGTCATATATGAATAAAACATAGCGCCACAATAAATAAAGATATATCCTCCTAGCAGTAATATTGCATGGTTCAGCCTGGCCTGGTGCTTATCGTTTGCTACTTTAATTATTTTTTTAAACCTATCCATGACTAATAACGATAGAGAAACAACAAGCACAACCTCAATAAAAGCAAACCAATACATAGAAAAGGCAAGATGCCCAAATATAAGGTTATGCAGTGAAGCTACGAAGTCGAATATTACTTTTAATATTGAATGACTAATTTCTTTATCAAACCTTCCTTTCCATGTACCAACCAATAGGCTATTTCTTGCTAAGCCGATTCCGATCAAAATTGTTGGTATGATAAATAATACCAATGCTCGCTTGAAAAAAGCATCACGATGAACATATAAAAATGCAATTAAATATAACAAAATCGACACATACAAAAAAAGCCCTGCATACCTTATCCAAAAGGACACCCCAATTAGTACATAAGCTAAAATCAACAGACCGGGTCTTTGCTTGTTGTTTTCATATTCTTGTAGCACTATCATTAGTAACCCAATTGATGCAAAACTAACTAATGTAAATAAAGCTTCTGTATGTGTTTCTAGCGAATAAAGTGATACCCATGAATTTGCTAACAAAAATAATATGAGAATTCGCACGGTTAATCTACTTAATTTAAAGTGATTTGCAAACAAACAAAGCAATGGAATTAGAAAAACAGTTGAAGCAGCGGATATAAGCAAAGCTGACACTTCAAGTTCAATCCCCAACAAACTAATCGCCGCTATCAATAGTGGATAACCCGGTTGAAAAGTAGTCAAAGGCGCAGGAATTGTCTGCCAGGTTCTTTCTACGTTAAAATGAATTATAGATGTTTGTGCAATATTTCCATCCAGAATATTACTTGCAGCATTAAGATATTGATAACCATCGTTTGGAATATATATTCCATCAATCAGAATAAAGCGCCCGATAATTAAAGCTACGGCAACCAGGCACCATAACAATAACTCTACTAATTTGATCTGCATTTTACGCTACCCCATTATTGCTTTGGGCAATCAAAAAGCATAATTAAAGCTTTTCTTCGTTGCTTGCAAAAGTCCATAGCTTGTTTAATGAAAAGGTCAAAAAGACAACCATGCCCGTTGCAAAAACCTGAACCAGAAGATAGTTGAAATCCATTACTTCTGATCCCATATACATGATTACCCCGTTAATACTTGCCCCTAAAATGGCTACTGCAAAGAACTTCACCAATGTATCAATATGCCGCTTATGGCTGTTAAATGTAAACCTGTAGTTAAGCAAATAGTTGATTAATGCCCCAACGGTAAATCCCACGGTAGAAGCGTAAACAGGTGTCATTGTTTTCGATTGTACAAGCGCCACAAGAACCACATAGTGTCCCAAAGTACCAATAGCTCCAACTCCGGCAAAAGTGATAAACTGTCTAAGAGTATTTTTTACCTGATAATCTTTTAGCACTTGGAGAAGTATGTTTTTTATGCTGTTATGCACAAATAGTTATCTCAACTTTGATTACAAAACTACAAATCTATAAGTCACAATCATCAAGGTAGCTGACTATTGCAATTCCTTATTTTCGCTATCAATTCTTCGAGGCAAATAAGCATTAAGAAAATAGAGTGGGCGTTTCTTTGTTTCATCAAAGACCCTACCAAGATACTCTCCTATTACTCCAATAGCCATAAGCTGTACACCACCCAGAAAGAGCACTATAACAATTAGCGATGGATAACCTGCAACTGGGTTGCCATGTATTAAGGTAGTCACCGTCATATAAATCCCATAAGAAAAAGCACCTAGCGCTGTAATTGCACCAATATATACAGAAACTCTCAAGGGTATTGTGGTGAAAGAGGTTACCCCTTCAATTGCAAGGTTCCACAACCCCCAATAGTTCCACTTAGTTTGACCGGCATAGCGTGGATCTCGTTGATACATTACCGCCTTCTGACGATAGCCAATCCACGTAAATAACCCCTTCATGAACCTGTGTTGCTCATTTAGGGAATTTAATGCATTAACAGCACGTCTACTTAATAACCGGAAGTCTCCTGTGTCTTGAGGAATTTTTACCCGACCTAAGTGTTGCATAAAACTATAAAAGAAATGTGCTGTTGCCTTTTTTAGAATTGATTCCCCACTACGCTCCGTACGCTTTGCATAGACTACATCGCAGCCGTTTTTCCACTCTTTCACGAATTCAGGAATCAATTCTGGAGGATCTTGTAAGTCAGCGTCTATGACTACAACGGCATCGCCTTTCGCATTATGCAGACCCGCAGTCACTGCAATCTCTTTGCCAAAGTTACGACTCAGGTCGACTAAGGCGACCCTGTCATCGCTTTCTCTTAATTCATTGAAAACCTGCAAGGTTCCATCGGTGCTTCCATCGTTCACATACACAACCTCCAGGTCCATCTTAAGTTTGCCCAGGGCGCTTACGAGACGTTGATGAAATTCTGGTAAGACCTCCTGCTCATTAAATGCTGGAACAATGACGGAAAGCAACTCTCGTTTCTGTTCACTCAAGTTTGAATATCTCCACTTAATTGCCATACTTACATAGAGTACTAACTGATATTTCTTTACTAAAGATAAAATCCATATTCAACTATTGAAAAACACCTAGTGGCGTATCTGCAACCAACATCCGCCTAAGCTATTCCAACAATATGCAGACTAATACAATTAGTCACTACCTCCAACTCAGAATAAGAATGCCTGCTTTAGATATCGTCGTCATGAACAATTTCAAGTGCCCATTAAGACTGACAATCCACATAGTGCATCCCATATTGTACATAGCCAAGTTAATTGAAACAAATGAGCTAAACGGTGGGTTAAACAACCTCTCTACCTCACCGAGAACTCAATGTTTTGTTTTAAACCTTGCTATTCCCAACATTCCGAGCAGGCCCGTGACGAACAGCCAGAGAGCTCCTGGAATGGGTATAGGGCTACCATTGCGAACAGCCCAAACATGCTCGGCTAATTCGATGTCAATCGGCCACGCATCCTGAGCCCCATCTGTTAGAGAGTACCACCAGGCGTGAGTCGGATATCCTTCGTTGTACTGATCAAACTCTGGACCCGCCCAATATCTTCCGCTCAGGACATTATCAAATATACTCAGGTCAGGCGGTGTCCATCCAGGCTCACCAAAATCTTCAGGATTACTACCGCCAAGCTCTTCATAGATATGCGCTAATTCTCCACGACTGGGATCATACAGGTGACTAGTACAAAGATGGTTGAAGTCATAACACGGTTCAACCGAGGGCAGGCGCCAGTCAGTAAAGCCCCCAAACGTTAATTGATCAGCCCAGACCACCGCCTCCTGCCACGTCAGATGACCGTCTGCGTCATAACCGGAAGTCATGGCATAATTCATATCTTGCAGCATGGTAAGGTCAAGTTCGTCGTCATATATCATTCCATTTCCATAATCGATTAGTGCTGCCTGGGCGGATGTAACAAATCCGATGGTGAATATAAAAACGTAGAGTTTCTTAAACAGATATAAGTTCATGAGAGTTCCTTTATATTGATTGTTATAGATTCCAACCACCACCTCAATACACTGCTGCGTATGCCTATAAATTTTCCATTTTTTGCGGAAATTAGCGCTGACTTAAATCAACTATACATAAAAAAGGAATGGTAAAAATGGGACGGAGTGATTGAATTTGAATCAGTGATTATAGGCTTATCATCATCAGTTAAAGTTAAAGCATACGCAAAGAAATCTTTACCAGGGTGCACAAAATGTATCTGCCATCTCATATCTTTCAATGCAATAAAAACAGAGAAGCCTGTTTCATAAAGCTAGATAATTACCAGTATTATTTGATTCTATGGAAGGAAGTTTCGCAACGAAATAATGTATTAGTTTATACGTTTAGTTTAATAACAAATTATATACATCAAGAATAAATACAAAAGAGCAAGCGCTCTGAGGGAAGGCAGGCATCAATACATTCTACTACTAACAGACAAAAACTTTCTTACCTGTAGTGGCTATCTCAAATTAAATCCAGTATCAGCTAATCTGTAGTAAATCTACCAATAAAAAAAATTTGCCATGCGGCCTTACTTCTAGCAATTACTTAAGTCATTCAAAAGTTTTTCCCACTGTCCCATAATTTTATCTATTGAGAATTTTTCAACTATTCCACGTGCTTGATATCCCAGTCTTTGTCGTCTGCATTTATCGCTCATCAAATTATCCATTGCATACGTTAAAGCCTCCACATTATCGGGGGGCACTAAAATACCATTTACATTATCTCTAATTATGAAACTCGGTCCATATGGGCAGTCAAAGCTAATTACCGGTAATCCACAACTCATGGCTTCTATTAGAGCATTTGGGAATCCCTCATATTGTGAAGAGAGCACAAACAGTGCTGCCTGCTTTAAGACGGCAACAGGCTCTATCACTCTGCCGGGGAGATAAACACACGAATCAAGCTCAAGTTGCCTGACTTGATATTCAAGATTTTCCCGTTCCGGCCCTTCGCCAAGAATGACAAGACTCCAGTTCTTATGTCGACAACGTGCGAAGGCCTTTAGTAACAAATCGAAGCCTTTTAACGGTACCAACCGACCCATAGCTACAATGTAAGGTGGAGTGATTTCGATAGGAAGAATTAAATTATTTTTTTCTTCTACTGGCATTACTGGATTTGGAATAATATGGACTCGGTCTGAGGCAACAAATTCTGCCACCCATTCCTTCATCTCTACAGTCTGTACTACCACAGCTTTCGCACGCGGATAAAGCCAACGTCGAAGGCTATCCCATTTTCTATCAACATTATGATAAAACGGATTACTGCGTTCAGAAACAACGATTGGTATTGTTAGCCCCCATGTGGCAACTAAAGCCAGTACATTTGTCCTGTCCTGGAAGCAGATGACTACCTTAGGATGAGAAGCTCGAATAGCAGCACGTAATCGTAACACCCGTGCAAAATTGTTTTTGAAGGCTGAAAAAACAGATGTGGAGTTTTGCGTTAAAGCAAGCCCAACACGCCTGACACGCGGATCCAGTTGATAAAAATCATTCTCTTCTGAATCCAGTGTAATTAACGTTATACTATTTCCTTTTTCAACCCAATAGTTCGCCATTATTGACATTACACGTTCAGCACCACCACCGGTCAAAGAAGAAATCACAAGAGTGATATTCATATGCAAACTACTCACTGATTAAAATCCAATCGGTTAATTGTGAAAGTTTTATCACAAATATTTACTTTAATTAGCTATTAAAATAGTCAATCTAGTTTAGACAGGAATACATTTTTCTCTATACAACATCACTGCTATCCCGGTAACAGTAATGATTATATGTTTAACGTGTATTGTAGCTGGATTAACTCTCATTTCATCCTGTTCGAGACATGAGCACCTGCCTAAGACACGCCGTAAAACCTTCCCTGGTGGCTCGGCACCCGCATCCATGCGGGTGACGGTCTTAGGCTGGTGCTCCCGGCTCATGTCTCTAGTTGTTAACGGAACAGCAGTGATACAACATACAATATTTCAATAACAGCTATTCACCTACGAGACCGGGTATTCAAGTAGTAGGTACTTTCGAAATTGTATACATGTACTTTCCGGATGCTGTAGGTGGAATATCCTCCATGAATTCAAACTCTACCCTACACCCGCTACCTAATATTAATTTAATTTGTTTTCTGAGAATTTCAAGTTCATCAGCATGATCAGTCTGCTGTGTATCTTCATCTGTAGGCACAATAAGTACTCTTACATAATCGATGTCTTCTTGAATAATTTGAAATCTTCTAACCCAATCACTGGAGTAAAATAAGTGATGAAAGTACTTCCCATTAACTCGCGCCCCTTCACGTGTAACAAACATGTCAGAAACACGCCCTGTAACTTCCTTTAGTAAAGGCCATCCACGTCCACAACTACATGGCTTCTGTGCCCACGCAGCAAGATCCCCAATGCGATACCTTATAAGTGGCATCGCATAATTAACTAGCGAGGTTACTACTACCTCACCTACCTCTCCCGGCTCAGCATGAGCCCCATCTGGTAGCAGAATCTCAATATAATTCATTAATGCGGATACGTGCAAACCCTCATGTTGTTCACACTCACAGGCAATAGCTCCCACTTCACGAGAACCATAACGGTTGAAAACTGGAGCAGTAAACACCCGTTCAATCCTTTCTCTCATCTCAGGATACAATGTACCCGCAGAACACATGATCGCCTTTGGCGAATAAACCTTAAGGCCACGACATTCTATAAATTTTGCAAGTTCATCAATACTGTCTGCATAGGCCAATAACTGAACAGGTTTAAATGAGTTAATCTGCTCAACATAATCCCCCATTTGATGTTCTGTCATACGATACGCATTCAGCCAGCGGTCATTATTCAGCCAACGCCAAAATCGTGTCTTTGAGCTTTCTTTACCGACAAGCAAATCTCGCTTGGAACCCCAAAGAATTATTTTACGATCATCAACTGAAAGGCCACTCCAATCATCGTATATCATGGTGGCTGCAGTACTCCAATCTGTATAGTCACAGTCCTGAATTAAACGAACGAGTTCACCTGTAGAACCACCAGACGAATTGTACTTAATTTGTCGAAGATTTAGATCATCAGATTTAAGCTCATCCCAGTTTTGGTTTATCGTAGGCTTTCCCAGTAGTGGCAACATATGAAACCTGCTAATATTGACCTTTTCATCAGCACCAATTACACCACACTCATTGAGCACATTATGATAATAAGGCACGTGTTGATAAGCGTGGAGCAAGAGTTGAGATAGTCGTTCTTCTTGTGTGGCATGTAATGACTCTGCATCCAGTTTCTCCGACTCATGAAGCTGCTTAGTAATTTGCGAGCTCCTTTCACAGCTTTTCTTATGACGAATCTCTAAAATTGTATATTTTATTATTTTACGAAACCAGGTCATTACTAACATTGCCAGATAGCTCCTTTTTTATATGCGCAGAATGTGCTTTAACATTTGTATATGACAATACGATCAGCACTAGCATAACCAACGTCGTTGCCTGATCTAACATGTTGTGTGAAGATATTGACCTAACAGCAAAAAGAACAACAAGTAGCCTCCCAATGTTATCTGTATTACGCCAAAGAATAACCAGGAGACTTATGAAGAGAGCCAGTCCAAGCATCCCCCCTTCTGCAGCCATCATTAAGTACATATTATGGGGTGAGATATTATAATCCCATTCACGTGTGTAACCTAAGCCAGCACCAAACCATGGGTATTGCTGGAACACATCCAGACTTTTTAAAGCGACTACGGTACGTCCAGCAACGGAGGAGTCAACCGTAATATCTGCCCCACCAAGTCTAGCCAGCGTTGATGGTTTTAAATATTGCCCCACTGGACTATCAGAAATTAAACCAAGCGCTCCACCCGTTATCAAACTATAGATAACTAAACAACTCAGTAACCCAACGAAGACAAGGCTTACGCTTTTGCGTTTAAAAGCGATGTATCCAGAACCTGCAAGAACAGTTAGTGCCAGAGCCCAAATCAACCATGATGTACGACTGAAAGTAACCAGGACACCAGCACCCACAAACATACAATATAGCGTACGAAACTTTGATGGTACGACCGTGATACTGGCAACCATTGCAAACACTAAAATTTTACCTGATGTATTTGGATTCATGTAAATCCCTGATGCTCTTCCAGGTACCTTAGACCACATTGGCGATATAAAATCTATAAAATTCATTGGAACAGCAAATAGCACAACTATTAAGATAGCCAGTTTTACATTACGAACCCCACCCTGTTGAAAAATAACCAGAAATGAAAGCAGGAGCACTATGCTTTGAATGTTTTGAATCAAGGCCTGTTGAGCTACTGCGCTTTGAGAGGAATAGAGAAAGTTAAAAATACTGTAGCACAAAAAAACCCAAAGCCAGATAATAAAATATCGCGGTGCTTTAGCTGAATTCTGGTCAACCAGAACCACTGACAAAGCTAAACATGCAGTAATAAGATACCAGTAAAGTGGTTTTATACCCGTAATTCCTGAATAAAAAAAGAACTGATATGCGTAACTACAATATAAAATTACAATAAAAAAAACCAAAAATTGAAAATAGCGCTGCATGGATTAACCTATATGGTTTACTTGATTTTTTCGGATACCACTTCAAATCTATTTGTATTGATATATGCAACAAACCAGCCAGTAATTATCCTGAATAGATTGAGGTGAATCACTAAGTATTCAATTCCATTTTTCATCTAAGCTTGATTTTCTCTTGTTTACTACTACAGCTACTTACGGGCGCATATAAGATTATTTAACAACCAAGCCACATGCCTGATCTTGTCCAATATCATAAAAAACGTAGTTAATTAAGCACTCAATTTACATAAATATTTCACCAGGTATTGATACATTTTGTTTATGTTATTGAGTTACTCACCCAGGAAAAATAAATTATTAGCATAGCCTTATACCTATAAAGTCAAAGAAAATGATAATCCTCATAGTCATGTTATATATTTTCGTAATATCATCTCTTAGCAACTTACCTCTTAGAATTTATTCCAAAATAACACTAACTTATTCTCGCAAAAATAGTTGGATTTATATCGACTCGGCGTAGCACATAAACCAGCACAGCAAAGCTCCAAATGGCATTACTAACAGCTGTTGCAATAGCCGCACCCATTAAACCGAATCGAGGTATCAACACCGCGTTCATCATGATATTGAGAACTGCTGCGATTCCTACAATTATTGCTCCCTGGGTATGATGACCTGTCATTGACATTAGAAAACCAGCTGAACCAAATAATGACTTAATCACCATGCCGACCAACAGGATTATCATCGGTTGATAACCAATGATAAAATCCTGACCAAATAAACTGAGGGCGTATGTACCCAGCAGAAACAAGCCGATACTCATACTAAAAGTAAAACTAAATGCACCCCGTGCAGCTAGAGTAACCATTCTCTGTAATCTGTGATACTGTTCTTTACTGTGAAGTTCAGAGATCATTGGTGCAGCGATGTTATCAATAGCATTCGAACCAAAAAAAACCAGACTTGTGATGCGCGAAACAACGGCATAGATTCCAGCCTCTGTTGGGCCCATAATGATACCAATCATAAGGACATCCGCTTGCCTGAGAATTAGAAACATTCCTGAACCAAAAAACATCGGCAGTGATACCTTAAGCCATTCCGGCCCTAAATAAACAGGATTAACATTACGAACCTGCCCAGGCAAAGCTTTAATTAACAGCATACTACCAACAATAAATGCTATTAACGTTGCTATCAGGTTAACTAACATTACCTGCATAGCTGTTAGAGAGTGCTGCGCCCAGAAATACAAAAGAACCACCATCACTGAGATAAGCAACGGGCGCACAATACCATCTGGAACCGACGATAAAACAACGCGTTTTAATCCGCGCAAAGCTCCATGGCGAAGACCCGTCAGTGCAATTAAAGGCAGAATTAGCAAACCTATCCATAGAGTTTCAACTTGACCTGGTTCCATACGATCACGAAGAAACCATATAACGAAGGCTGCGGCTCCTCCTATAATTACAGTGGCGAACATGACATATATAATGCTACGACTCAAAATGCCACGAAATAATCCCCACTCTTTATTGGCATTATAAGCTGAAACAAAGCGCACTAATGATGTTACTAACCCAATCTGACATGCCCATGCGAGTAAATTTATCCACGTAAGTGCATATATATATACGCCGTATTGGGTTACACCCAGAATCCTGGCTAATAACACGTTGGTACCGAATGCTATACCTGAACTAAGCACCATAATACCGAAAGAGCCACTAGCCCCCCTTACCAAAACTGCGCCAATTCCATCTCCCTGTAAGCGTTTCCATAAACTGGATAAGAACTTTCGCTGATTTACTTCTGTATCTGACATTTTGTATCCATTACAATCCAGAGATAGTGTGAATTATAAATATGTGCAGCTACTTTATTCACTGTCTAACAGAGTGGAATACCCCTGGCCCCACTCTGATAGAATATTAAAGTAAACAAAGACTTCTTTTGTCAGTTTGTACAGGTTAAGACTCATATTAGAAATTGTGATAAACAGCATCCTCATCTACTAAAAAAGAGATTCAATAAATATTTTCAGACAAAACTATCCTTTTTTCTTGTCCGAATAAGCATAGGCATAGCCGTAGTATCTTCCATGCCCATATCGGCTACTGGCTGGTTTTATACCGTTGAATATCGCGCCACTCAAATTAACACCTGACTGATTAAATCTTTTTACACTTTGTTCAATTTCTCGCAACGGGCTCTGACCATCTCTAACAACCAGTAATGTTATCCCTACATGACGACCAATAATCGCTGCATCAGTCACCGCCAACACCGGTGGTGAGTCTATGATAATGTGCTCAAAATTTGTCGATATTTTTTCCAGTACATTTTCAAAACTTTCCTGCATAAGTAATTCTGAAGGATTCGGTGCAACTGTTCCTGCAGTGAGAACAAAAAGATTATTTATATCCGTTTTAAGAATGATATCTTTGTAGTTCGTATCACCCGCAATGAGATCTGACAAGCCCAGTCTACGCTGAATTCCTAATAACTGATGAATGCGTCCCTTGCGCAGGTCAGCATCAATCAACAGGACGCGTTTACCTGCATCCGCTAAAACGGCAGCCAGGTTCATGCATAAAAAAGATTTTCCGGCACCGGGGCCAGGGCTGGTCACCAATAACATATTATTTTTTGCATTAAGCTTTGCAAAATAAAGTGATGTGCGCAAACTTCGTAAGCTCTCCACGGCAAGGTCGTCTGTATCTGCGGCGGCTAATAAAACCTGCTTTAAACTTCTCTGTTGACCGCCTTTTGCGTGTTTTCGAATATGCTTAAGTTTATGCTGTTTGAGACTATAGGGTACTGTTGCTAACACCGCTATGCCCAGTTTTTTTTCTATAACATCAGGGTCTTCCACCGCACCACGTAGACTCTTACTAAAAAACGCAAGCCCAACCCCCAACAAGCCACCCAGTACCATCATCAGGGCAATAATAAATCTCTTTTTAGGTTTTATGGGCTTATCCGGTATCACCGCATAATCAACGATACGCACATTACCAACAGCACCTGCCTTAACAACTTTTAATTCCTGGGCGCTATTCATCAGAGAAGTATATAGTGATGAGCTAACTTCCAGGTCTCGTGTTAAACGTAAAATTTCCTGCTGTGTTCCAGGTAAACCTTTAACCTTATAATCAACTTTTTTTAATTCTCTGTTCAAATTAAGAATCTGTGCATCTATAGAGGCAATACGAGGATGCTCCGGTGTAAACTGCCGTATCAATTCTTCACGATCACTTCTTAACTGGGTAAGCTGTGCATCAACTGACACAATTTTTTCCAGTGTTGACTGTGTTTCCAGGGAAAGATCAACTGAACCTTTTTGTAATCGATAACTATTAAGTGCAGCCTCGGCATTTTCCATTTTTTCTTTGAGCACGGGTAGCTGTTTTTCAAGAAATAATAATGTTTTCTCTGCCTCCGCTGATTTACGCTCTACACTTTGTCTTAAATATATATTGGCTATTTCATTGAGTATTGCGGTTATCTTTCCTCGACTGGGTCCTTGCAGGATCAATCGCAAAATTCCGGATTGTTTTCCCTGTTCGCTAATGCCTAAGGAATTTTTCAGACCATTGATGACTGAGATCTGGGCTTTTTTAATCAATACAAATTCGGTATCTGGTTTACTGCTTAGCTCTGATACGAATAATTTAATTTCATCACCATCAGCAATTATTATTTTAACCGGTTTACCGACCTCACCCTTAATAAGAAACTTATCATCTGGATCAAAAATCATAAAGTGACTATCGCCACTGGCGACGAGCTTAAAGGCAGCACCATGATAAACTGCAGGGACTTCAAAGTTCTCTAACTTAATTCGCTCTGTACTTAAATCTACAAATAAATTAACAAATGGGAGATGCTTTGCATGGGCTATGATATCCAGTTTAAGGTTTTTAACAACCGCCCCCAGCACCATTCTTGACCTTATAATTTCAAATTCTGCTGTAACAGGCGATTCTTCCTGCAGCAGCTCAGAAAGCTCTGCCAGCCCACTAATACCCTGTGATTTTTCTTCAACCTGAAGCAACACATCGGCTTGATAAATCGGTTGTGCCGTCATAACATATAACACGCCTATAGACAGCATTAGTAAAACCATTCCACTGATCAATCTCCATGATTCTACAATGGTTCCAATAAGCTCTCTTATCTGCATTTCATTGGCAGATGAATTCACGTCACTCATCTCATTTTTGATTAGTTTGATATGTTGATTACTTTCTTTTTGAAAATTCATATCCATATTAATCTCTCGGTCATTTTACATATCAGGCATATATACAAATAAAACATACTTACTACTCATCCAATTGCCTGGTTTCGATATCAGAAATATTTCTCAACAAAGTCGTAGTGGGTAACAACTGTTCGATTACACGATTCCAACGAGTCACACCGGCAGTATCTACATATACAACATCCCGTGCTTTAAGTGAAAACTGATCACCCAGTATCAAAGCCTCTGGTGAGCTAGAGTTCAAATGAAATATATGGGTGTCCTTTGATTCTCCACGAATAACATATATACGTCCGGGATTGGATGTCTCTCTATCAAAACCACCTGCATCACTAATCGCTTCAGACAAACTGATTCGACCCTTATTCATCAAAACAGAAGCAGGGGTTACAACTTCACCCATAACAAAAACTTTTTGCTGGATTCGATCTGGTATATTTAAAACATCACCATCTTGCAGTATATAATTTAACGAAACATCACCCTGTTCATACATACTCAATAAATCTATTTCTATCCTCTTGCCATTACGACTGAGAGTGACATTAACCATATCGGATTCTCTGGTCACTCCACCAGCCCGGTTAACCGCTTCAACTATAGTAAGTGGTACATCAGAAATGGGTTGAGGACCGGGTGTTACCACTTCACCAACAATGAATGCTTTCTGGCTGCGGAATGCAGCTACTCGAACATCAAGTTGAGGCCGAGCAATTGTGCGTGAAATTTTTTTCGTTAGTATTTTACGCACTTCACGTACTGTTTTACCCGACACGTTTACCATACCCACAAACGGATAAAAAATAGTGCCATCTTCTGCGACTAAATGCCCCGCGGCTTCAGCACTTCTAAACTCACCAGCGGGTATAGTTAGCTCAGGATGGTCCCATACGGTAATATTAAGAATATCTCTCGGGCCAATTTTATATTTATATCGCTGTAAATCTTTTTTTCTTTGTGCAGCTAATTCAGTAGAAAAATCACGTTTATTCTGCGAGCCCTGTTTATAAATTAGCTCAGCAGTAATAGGCACAATCCTTATGCCCGAATCGGTTTTATAAACATTTGGTTGCGAAGTTGGCTCGTCATGCATTGTCATGCCAGGCGCAATAGCACAACCACTTAATAATAGCGCAAACATAAAAGCAAATATTTTTTTTATCATTTTAATCACTTACTCCCTAAGCTTTAACACCCAATCTGAGACTCCCCTTATTAACAGCTCAAGAGCAGTTTCAAATTCTTTATCCGATTGCTGATATGGGTCGGGTACATCAAAATCTCCCCACTCGCCTATTCGATAAATCTTACCTCGTGCACTAGGATCCCAGGACTCAACGGCAAGCTTTTGCGCCGTTTCCATCACCAGCACCAGATCAGCCCAACGTAAAATACCACGATTTAGCTGTTGGCTACGGTGAGCTGATATATCAATTCCTCGTTCCAGCATTAGGCGCTTAACGGTCTTGTCAGCCTGGCGTCCAACCAGAGCATCCAGTCCAGCAGACCTGACCTCAATTTCATTCATATCCGTTTTATTAAGCGCCTGTATCAATAATCCTTCGCCCATTGGGCTTCGACAGATATTACCAACACAAACCACCAGAATACGATTAAACATATAGAGCACTTTGATATAATATCGCCAAGTCTATTCTTCCTGTAAATTTCAATTCTGCAAGATGATCACACCATCTTTATACGCAAAATATTAATGGCATAATTTACCGGTCTACATCTTCTGACCAACTTACTATGGCAACATATACATCCCTATAGCGTACAGTGCGAGTTAGGTATTACATCAACAGTTTGCGAACCAACTGTAATGCTTAGGGTTTTACCGCTAATGTCAATGGCTGAAGTCAGGGTCAGCTTCACCATATTACTCAAAGAGGCTGACCAGCTATCAACCTCAGCCACCAAACTGAACGGATCGGTTACCTGTACAACTGCACCATGATCACCCGCAAGTGTTGTCAACACATCCGTTTTGGCATCGCTGGTACCCAGTATAATTACAACTGCCTGGTCATCATTTGCAATTGTTGCAAGACCTGAATCTGTATATACACTCGACATATTGTCATCACCATCGGTAAACACCACTAGCATATGTGCAGGTCGGCATCGTTCTAAAAGACCAGTCGTTCCAACATCACCTTCTAATGCAACGCCCATGGAGTCATAAAGTGCTGTTTTATTTCTGTCCGAATGAGGAATAGTCACAGCCGTTTTTAAAGCTGCTAAATCAGTTGACCAATTTTGTTTTAATTCATACAAATCGGAAAAAGTCATCACCTGGGCTTCATATACCAGCGGCATATTATCCAGCACTCCGGAAAGAATATCGCCCACAAACAGAAGTTCACCATTGGTACTGTTTGAGTAGTCGGTTACAAGCGCCAGCGAGAGAAAATTATCACCGTCAACTACTTCAGTAATAGTAAGACTTCCATCACCATCAGTATAGGATGTACCGTCAACACTGAGACTAGCAGCTTGCAGATTTGTCACTGTTAATGGATCACCATTGGGATCTGTACCATTGACGTACACCTCCAGGTTACCAAAGTCATCTACCTGTGCGCCTAAAACAAACACTTTACGCTCTAAATTATTCTTAGGTGTAAATGGCGAAGATGAATCTGATGATGAGCACGACGTGAGTATAAGTAGCGCCAGAATATTAATTGCCAGCAACCAGAACCTGCGGTATCCAGTGAATGGAATAATGCTTAAAATTTTCATCATTTACTCCTTATTATAATTAACGACCATAAGTTACTGCTCTCGGCTAAAAAGAGGTTGATAAATAAAAACCTCCCTAAGTCAATCTAGTAACATCTAAATCAACACTCACAATGCATTAACAGATGCAGTAAATTTATAGACTGGTTTGTACACGCCGATCACATAAAAAACACTTACACAAAAATAATATCAAGATATCCTCCTAACATTTTTTGCATAGTCTCTGTTTACATATATCACCCACGTATAATGTTAAATTTATTGAAAAAAAACTTAACAACTACCTGTTTTTTAACCTATTTCTCAGATATAAACATTGCTTAAGATCAATACAGTTACGGTAATTTTTCACCACTGTCTATTTTGTTTTTAAACATTATTAAATGTCACACTTTCAATACTAAATTGCTCATTAAGCGCTAAAAAAACACGTCATAACATACATATTTTTTTAATATCACTGATACAAAACAATTAATACTGACTAAATTTCGATACCGCTTTACAGGAACACAGCTCGCTAAATATTAAGAAAATTCAGCGATTAAAAACGGTAAGAAACACCAAAAACCAGTACATTGATAGCTTCACCATTAATACTATAACGTTCCCAGTTTAACTGACTGATAATCCCACCCTGCTTAATCCATCTTCCCGATTCCAGACCGACACCATAAATAATATCTGTACCTTTTTCATTTACATCCTGAGCAACCGTATTTGTCTCTAATGTGTAATCCGTTGTCCAGCTAAATACACCCACTCTACCTGTTAGTTGCAACGAACCGCTCACGGCGTAGCGATAAACACTAGAGAGCTGCCAACCCGTTGCGGTTTGTGGGTATATATCCTGCCCGATTTCAAAATAGTCATTTACACCTGTAATAGTTCCGTTAATAGTTGCACTGACATCACCCAGATCCACATAACCCAGTTCAACGCCCCAGCGCGGCAGGTACTCATAACCCGCAAATATCTGCATCATGATTCGATTGCTGTCAACATCACTGATCGTTGCATTGATTCCCCTGTCTAGCAGGTCGTTATTTAGCTCGGCACTATCTTCACCACCCCAGGCAATGCCCAGACCTCCTCCAACCATCCATTGGCCCGCCAACGTGGAGCCGTTAATAAACATCAATGTAATAAGACAGACTATTTGTATTCTTTTCATATTTTCATGTCCTTATTCCTTAACCTCAAAAAACTGAGAAATATTGCCAGCAGCAAAGTCAACGGGTGCCATGCTCCATTACTACTGCGCACTTTAACTGTTTCAGCTATTGCAAATTGAGCCACGCCTCCCGGGTCAGTAATGCGTTGATTAGCCAGACCATCCACATCATTCCCGCCACCATCTTCTATAAGTAACTGCACACACCAATGACCTGGGGTCAGGCCTGGCGTGTAGGTGATATCCCCCGGTGGCGGGCAGTAACCCTGTAAACCAGGTGCCGATGATAAGCTGTTTTTACTATCTTCTTTAAAATCAGCCCAACCGGTTGGCAACAACTTACGGTACACCGCATTTTCAGGTATCACACTGATCTGAGGTAATACAAGCATTGCAGAACCTCCAGCAACCGGCAAGCCAGATATCTTGAAATCAAACAGGCCTCCCAGATTTCCCAGCTCATCTATTGGTGCGTTTCCGCCATTTCCATAGTTAGCTACATCGGCAATTGAAACACCCGCCTGGTTTGCACTGGCCTGAAAAGCCACACTGCCCAGCGACAATTTAAGACCTGTCTCCGCCTCCATCAAAAACTGATCCGCTGCCTGACCCTGCAATACATTTCGAGCCCCTATTGCATCAAGGTAATCAGCTATACCATCGTTATCGGCATCCGCAAAACCTTCAACTGCATCAGCTACTCCATCATTATCACTGTCACTTGTTAGTGATAGCTGCGGCACCTGAGCAACAACATTCAGCATCAGTTCAGCAGTACCACTCTCACTACCATCGCTTACTAAGACCCGAAGCATATAAACACCCTCAACTATGGCAACCGGATCAAAACTGAACACTGCGTTATTAGTAATACCATCGTTATCCAGCAGTGAATTATCCGTAGCGCTCCAGTCATAAGTATGTGTATCGTCACTATTCGGATCAAAGACATTTGCAGTCACTTCCACAACTCCACCTGTCTGACTAATTATATGGGTCCATCCACTTCCCTGGTCGGCACTCAAGCTAACTTGCGGTGCCACATTGTCTTCCATCAGTTCAATGGTGTGGGTTACCCGCGAACCGACAACAGCGTTGATGGCCGACTCTATGGTAATGATAATTGTCTCAGTACCCTCGGCCAGGCCATCAGCCAATACATTAAAACTGACACTCGCTTCAGTGCCGTTGCTGATAGAAAAGACACCATTGGTAAAATTATGATCAATGCCAGGTGTTGCTGTACCACTTACGGTGAAAGGCACTGTAACCGGATAATTTACTGCCGGGCCATTCAGAACCAGCCCCACAGCACCGGAACTACCTTCAGCACTCACCTGGCTGATTGCAAACTCCACCAACGGAATAACATTTACAGTCTGTGTTGCAGTGCCGGTATTTCCTGCCAAATCAGTGGCAGACCAGGTCACAATATGTCGCCCCGGTGGTAGATTATTATTCAGATCGGGGGTGACTAACAGATTACTATCGAGGCTACCCACAACGCTAGCCACACCAAAATCTACCTGGGTAAACAGGCCTCTGGCATCAACCGTGACATCTGCAGGCGGGGTGACAATGGGGGGATTAATATCTATCACAGCAAGATCAAAGGCAGGCAGATTAACTGTCGCTATTCCATCACTCACCCCTATAATAATGCCTGACGTGCTACCGATATCAGCAGCTGAAGGTGTTCCACTCAGGGTACCTGTGGCGATATCAAAACTGGCCCAGCCCGGCTGATTGGTAATACTGAAGCTCAGAATATTACTAATATCAGGATCACTGGCTGTTGGTGTAAAACTATAGAGGCTGCCTTCATTGATTGTTGTTCCCGGAGTACCACTGATAGTAGGTGAATCGTTGTGACCGGTTACTGAAACTGTAAAACTTTGCTCCACCGACACAGTACCATCGTTGACACGCAGGGTAACGCCGTGACTACCTAGATCAACATCATCGGGTGTGCCGCTCAATATTTGGCTACTCGCATCGAAACTGAGCCAGTCGGGCAATACCGGCGCACTGTAGCTCAGGGAATCCCCCACATCAATATCACTGGCTATGAATGTGTAGCTGTATAACACATCTTCTGAGGCCAGCAACCCAGCGGTGCTGGTGATCTCAGGAGGATCATTCGTATTGGAAACCGTTACACTAAATGTAAGACTGTCCTCAACACCCGCCGAATCCCGGACACCCACAATAATATCCTCCTGGATACCCACATCGATATTTAATGGCACGCCACTCACCTGACCTGTTGCGTCATTTATGCTCATCCAGGCCGGATTGTTTTGCAGAAAATAGCTCGCGGTGTCAGCGGTACCATCGGGATCTGTGCTAGATACTGTAAAACTATAATCAGCATCTTCCTCAATTGTGGTCAACGGTGTACCACTAATAACCGGGGGTGAATTTGAACCCGTAACGGTAATAGTGAAACTGACCAGGCCCGACGCGGATGCTGCATCTGTCACCGTTATATTGCCACTCACAATCGAATCCACATCCGCAATGGTTGGCGTACCCGATAGCTCTCCCGTTACGGGGTTAAAACTTAACCAAGCTGGCAATGATGCATTATGGGTAAAGTTTGTTGTATCACCTACGTCAGGATCTTCAACATTCGGTATAAAGCTGTAGGAAACATTAATAAGTGCACTGGCAAGTGGTGTATTCGTTATGACCGGCGGATCATTGACATTGCTTACCAGGGAAGTGGGTACACTAGGTACACTCTCTACTGTGCCCTGTAAATCCGTATAACTCGCCACAACGCGAATAGCTAAACCCACATCCGCCTGCACTGTTATATAGGTTGTGCCTGTTGCTCCACTAATATTGATTCCAGCACGCTGCCATTGATAGCTGACTGTACCCATGCCATCCGCATCCGTCAGACTATTACTGGCACTTAGCACATCGCCCTGGGCGGGAGTGGTGTTATTGATAACTACCGAACCACCGGGGATATCATTCACGTTTACAATGGGACCCACCCCAATACTGCTCACGGATTCATTTGTACCGCCACCATCCGTATAGCTGGCTACCACCCTGATCAGCGTACCAACATCATCATCTCCCAAAGTGTAGCTGGCACTGGTTGCACTCACTATGTCCACACTATTACGCTGCCACTGGTAACTGACCGTACCCATACCATCCGCATCGGTCAGGCTGTTGCTCGCGGTTAAGACATCGCCCTCAGCAGGTGCGGAGTTATCTATACCCACCGCACCACCGGGGAGATCATTCACGTTTACAATGGGCCCCACGCCAACACTGCTTACGGATTCATTGGTGCCCCCTCCATCTGTGTAGCTGGCGATAACGGTGACTATAGTACCTACATCATTATCCCCCAGGGTGTAATTGGCACTGGTTGCACCCGCTATGTCTACACTATCGCGTTGCCACTGGTAACTGACTGCGCCCATACCATCCCCATCCGCCAGACTATTCGATGCACTTAAGATCTGGTCTTCGGTGGCTATGCCACTGATATTAACGCTGCCGGTGGGTGCGCTGTTTACATTGATAACCAGTGCGGTAGCTAAACTGGGCACGCTCTCAAGGGTGCCCTGTAAATCCGTATAACTGGCCACCACACGAATAGCTAAACCTACATCAGCCTGTACGGTGGTATAGCTGGCTGCGGTTTCACCGCTGATATCACTGCCATCCCGCTGCCACTGGTAACTGACAATACCCATACCATCCGCATCGCTCAGGGTGTTACTCGCGGTTAAGACATCGCCTTCACTGGGTGTGGTGTTATCAATTGCCACACCTCCACCGGGAAGATCATTTACATTTACAATGGGGCCCACACCGCTACTGCTTACAGATTCAGCGGTACCCCCACCATCGGTATAGCTGGCTATTACCGTGATCAGTGTGCCGACATCGTCATCTCCCAGTGTGTAACTGGCACTAATTGCACCTACTATATTCACACTATCCCGCTGCCATTGATAGCTGACGGTACCCATACCATCCGCATCCGCAAGACTGTTCGATGCACTTAAGGTCTGGTCTTCGATGGCAATGCCACTAATATTAACGCTGCCGGTGGGTGGGTTATTTACATTGATGACCAATGCGGTAGCTAAACTGGGCACGCTCTCGGGGGTGCCCTGTAAATCCGTATAACTGGCCACAACGCGAATGGCAAAACCAACATCAACCTGTACGGTGGTATAGCTGGATGTGGTTTCACCGTTGATATCACTGCCATCCCGCTGCCACTGGTAGCTGACCGTACCCATGCCATCCGCATCGGTCAGACTGTTGCTTACATTTAAAACATCGCCTTCACTGGGTGTGGTGTTATCTATTGCCACAACCCCACCGGGAAGGTCATTGACATTTTCAACAGGACCGACACCGCTACTACTCACGGATTCAACGGTACCGCCACCATCGGTATAGCTGGCTATTACGGTAATCAGCGTACCAACATCGTCATCTCCCAATGTGTAGATGGCAATGGTTGCCCCCACGATGTCCACACTATCCCGCTGCCACTGGTAGCTGACCGTGCCCATACCATCCTCATCCGCCAGGGTGTTAGAGGCACCTAAGAGCTGGTCTTCGGTGGCAATGCCACTGATGATAACGCTGCCGGTGGGTGCGCTGTTTACATTGATAACCAGTGCGGTTGCTAGGCTGGGTACGTTCTCAAGGGTGCCCTGTAAATCTGTATAACTGGCCACGACACGAATAGCAAAGCCAACATCAGCCTGTACGGTGGTATAACTGGCTGAGGTTTCACCACTGATATCACTGCCATCCCGCTGCCACTGATAACTGACAATACCCATGCCATCCGCATCGGTCAGGCTGTTGCTCGCAGTTAAGACATCGCCTTCACTGGGTGTGGTGTTATCAATAGCCACGATGCCACCGGGAAGATCATTTACATTTACGATGGGGCCCACGCTGCTACTGCTTACAGATTCACCGGTACCCCCACCATCCGTATAGCTGGCTATTACCGTGATCAGTGTGCCGACATCGTCATCTCCCAATGTGTAATTGACACTGGTTGCTCCCACTATATCTACACTATCCCGCTGCCACTGGTAGCTGACCGTGCCCATACCATCCACATCCGCCAGGTCATTAGATGCGCTTAAAAGCTGGTCTTCGGTGGCAATACCACTGATAATTACGCTACCGGTGGGTGGGTTGTTCACATTGCCGACCAATGCTGTGTTCGCACTGGGCACACTCTCAGTAGTACCCTGCAAATCCGTATAACTGGCCACAACGCGAATAGCAAAACCAACATCAGCCTGTACAGTGGTATAGTTTGCAGTGGTTTCACCGCTGATATCACTACCATCTCGCTGCCACTGATAACTCACCGTACCCATGCCATCCGCATCCGTCAGGCTATTACTCGCAGTTAACACATCACCTTCACTGGGTGTGGTGTTATCAATATTCACCACACCACCGGGAAGATCATTCACATTGGCAATGGGGCCGACACTGCTACTGCCCACTGATTCACTGGTGCCGTCATTATCAATGTAGCTTGCTATCACCGTAATTAGCGTGCCAACATCATCATCCCCCAGGGTATAATTTTCAGCAGTTGCCCCTACTATGTCTGCACTATTACGTTGCCACTGGTAGCTGATTACACCTATACCATCGTCGTCTGCCAGGTTATTTGATACGCTCAGGAGTTGGTCTTCGGTGGGGGTACCACTGACAATGACGCCGCCGGTTGGCAAGTCATTCTGGGGATTGATCGTTACATTAACTATATGTGTTGCTGAATCAGTACCGTCTGACACCTGCACAGTAAAACTGTCTAGACCGTTATAATTAGCATTCGGCGTATAACCTATAACCTTGATCTCGCCTGTACCCGAAGCGCTGGCTACACCTTCAATGGCAGCACTGCTAATGCTCCAGCTCAAGGTATGTAAGTCTGCATCCGTAGCATTCAGGGTCAGACTGAAAGCGAGTGGACTACTGTCTTCGTCCATGGTCACTGCACTACTGGCTCCTTCAGTAATAACAGGTACAGCTGCCTGAACTGTGAATGCACAAAACTGCATCCATAGTGTCACCAAAACCAGATGTCCTATTTTGTTACAGGCAAACATTTACATCTTCTCTTTATATCATTTAATTATTGTGCCGGTTAAGCTGTAACGCTTCAGTGGTCAAACACAATTAAGGAACTCCCTTCCTTTTTTACTCTCAAGGTATATAGACAGGCCCTTTATTTAAAAAAGGCTATGATGTTTTTCTAAATAAACCAGCTCATCTAATTAACTATGACTATTTAAAAACTACTATCTATTTATTTAATCAATTTTCATAATTTTCACCATGATTTAAATCAATCAGATCGTTGGCTGTGTTTAGCTTTCTCAGCTAGCAACAGTCAATACAGGCATAATACGAATGGCACTTACTTAAGGGCCAATTAAAAACAAAAGATCTGCCACTAAGACGCAGGGCAATTATAATTAAGCGTAGGGTGGATCAAGCGAAGCGGATCCACCAGACTTCGCGATAAAGGTGGATCCGCTTCGCTTGATCCACCCTACAAAAGCTTTTGTTTTCTCTGTGTTCTCTGCGTCTCTGTGACAGAAGATTGAATACTTATCAGAATTCAGATATTTAGTGTTTAAGCTTAAGTAAGTGCCATTCAGGTCTAATACCCTGTTTTTTATAATACTCGGCTAATGCTCTCAAAAAAGCAGACACATTAAGAATTCATATAAATCCTGTTTATGAAGTCTATTTGATGCTAGTCAACCATATTTATAATAAAACTCATAAAATTTATAGAAGGAATCGTTAGTGAAACTCTTATTTAAGTGAGTTAAGTTAGCTTTTTCTGTTTGTATGTAAATATAAAATTTTGTTTTGGAGTTGCGACTTTGAAACAGAATATAATATTAAGAAAATGACATTATGTATGGCTGGATTATAGGAAAAATCTAATGTGTGGAATCGCAGGCTTAGTTCAATCCTCAGCCAGTGTAAGCAAGCCCGTTACAGAATCCGTACTTAAAACAATGGCGGACAAACTAGCTCATCGTGGTCCAGATGATAGCGGTATTTTTTGCAAGGAAGGCATGGGGCTTTCTCATCGGCGACTCAGCATTATTGATCTTTCTAATGGCCATCAGCCCATGCATAGCGCCTCGGGTGATATAAGCCTGGTATTTAATGGTGAGATATTTAATTACATTGAGTTACGTGAAGAACTCATCAAAAAAGGCCGCCACTTTATAACTCAATCAGATACTGAAGTCATCATCCAGATGTACCAGGAATATGGACTGGATTTTATACAACAGCTAAATGGTCAGTTTGCAATTGGCTTATGGGATGATAATTACAAACGACTTATATTAATCAGGGACAGGGTTGGAATCTGCCCACTTTATTTTACTCAGGATAAAGGGCGACTGATTTTCGCCAGTGAAATAAAAGCATTAAAACCTGCGCTGAGTAATGGGCTGGAAATTAATAAGGAGGCACTCGACCAGATATTTACTTTCTGGGCGCCGGTGAGTCCAAATACCTTTTTTAAAAATATCTACGAAGTATCACCAGGGCAGCTCATTGTTCTGGAAAACAACAAACTCGAAAAGTATCAGTACTGGGACTGGGAATTTAATAGCAGGGATTTCTGGCAATCCAGTGAAGAACAACAGGCGGAAGAGTTACATGACTTACTTATCTCCGCAACTAAAATTCGATTAAGAGCCGATGTCCCCGTAGGCGCTTATTTATCAGGCGGCCTGGACTCTTCCGTCCTTGTAGCAATGATTCATCACTACGGCAATGTACCCTTAAGAACCTTCTCACTTAATTTTAATGACGCAGATTTTGATGAAAAAACCTATCAATCATCTTTAATCAGGCATCTACAGGCTGAACACAGTCACCTGATGGTAAAAACTGAGGATATAGCCAGGAATTTTAAGCAAACCCTTTATCACACCGAAACCCCAATCTTAAGAACCGCACCGGTACCCATGGGACTATTATCCTCCCTGGTTCATAATAGCAATTATAAGGTGGTATTAACGGGCGAAGGCGCCGATGAAGTTCTGGGTGGTTATGATATTTTCAAAGAAGCCAAGGTAAGGCATTTCTGGTCTGTAAATCCTCAATCCAGGTTTAGACCCCTGTTATTAAAAAAACTGTATCCCTATCTGACATTGCCAGATAGGGATCAGGCAACCTATCTAAAACGTTTTTTTGGCGAAGCACTTGAAGAGCCAGATAATATTCTTTTTTCTCACCTGCCCCGCTGGACAACCACTGCAAAAGCCAAACAGTTTTATTCAGATGAGCTCAATGATGAACTGAGTGGAAAATCACTGGATGTTATAAAGCAGTCATTACCCGATAAATTAAATCACATGCATCGATTTAATCGTTATCAGTATATTGAATCCAGGTCATTGATGCCGGGTTATCTTTTAACTTCACAGGGAGACAGGATGCTGGCTAAAAATTCAGTTGAAGGGCGATTCCCATTTTTAGATCATCGTGTCATTGAGTTTGCCGGTCGTATTCCACCTAAATACAAAATGAAAGGTTTAAATGAAAAAAATTTATTAAAAAAATCTATGAAGAAGTATTTGCCAGAAGAAATAATTAACAGACATAAACAACCATATCGCGCACCTGATGCAAAGGCAATGTCAGGACAATATTTAGGTGAAGAACTGCTTCATTATCTAAGCCCTGAAGAAATAACAATGAACGGTTTATTTGACAGCAAAAAAGTCGGTTTTTTATTAAAAAAAGCCAATACAGAAAGAGGACTATCAATAACAGAATCACAGGCACTAGTTGGCATAATTTCAACACAGGTAATATTAGATCATTTTATTCATTAACAAGCTGGTAAGAAAAACACTATGAATGAAGTTAGCGTTAATATAGAGAGCTTACTAAGAAATTATATTCTAGAAAATTATCTATTCACAGATAATCAGAACAAGTTGAATAACGCAGACTCTTTTCTGGATAGTGGAATGCTGGATTCAATGGGAATACTGGAATTGATATATTTTCTCGATGAAAAATTATCTATTAAAGTAAAACCTGATGAGATGATTCCACAAAACCTTGACTCCATAAATAATTTGTTAGCATTCATAAAAACCAAAAACATACAGTGAGTCATTATGAAATTACGCTTTAAACAAGAAGCTATTACATCATGCATAAAACCACACTTATAGAACAGTTTTTAACGATATGCGATACGCATGGTGATGCAATCGCTTTGCAAACCTATACTGAAGAGCTGAAATATTCTGAGCTTAAACTAAGAGTGTCAATAGTTTCCGATTATTTAGTGGCGATAGGCGTCAAACCAGGTGATCGTGTTGTATTAGTCATTGATAACTCTATAGACTATGTTATTGCATTCTATGCAATATGGAAACTATGTGGAATTGTAGTCGCACTCAATGCACAATCGAAGTTTCACGAAATTGAAAAACTAATTAATCAATGCCAGTCAAAATGTATTCTCGTAAAAAAACTGGATAAAAAAAATAAAAATTTATTAAACAGCTCCGACATTAAAGTTATTGAGCTGAACGATAAAAGCATCACTGATATTATTATCTGGAAAGATAAATTCTGCAACGTAACTTTTGACGACAGCTATGTAGCAAACGAGCCTACACTAGCACAAATAATCTATACTTCAGGAACAACCGGTAATCCTAAAGGTGTTTTATTAAGCCACGGTAACTTAATGTGTAATACCCGTGACATTATTAAATATCTAAAATTATCAACCACTGACAGCATCATCAATGCCTTGCCATTTTATTATAGTTATGGAAATTCTGTATTGCATACGCATCTGAGTGTGGGTGCAAAAATTATTCTTACAGGGTCACTGGCATTCCCACAACAAATAGTCAACGACATGCGAAAATACAAACCATCGGGTTTTTCCGGAGTGCCTTCAACCTATAGTTTACTTCTCACGCACTCAGACTGGAAAGATAATCCACCTCCATTCAGGTATATCACCCAGGCAGGTGGCCCCATGGGTAAAAAACTAACTGAGCAACTTTGCAAAGCATTAAATCCGGATACCCAGTTATATATTATGTATGGCCAGACGGAAGCATCAGCCCGTATAAGCTGGTTACCTCCTCAATCATTAACTAGTAAAGCCGGATCAGCCGGTATTGCAGTTGATCATGTAAGGGTAGAAATCAGGGATGAAAAGGGAAACAAGTTACCTGCAAATGAAAAAGGAGAAGTTTATGTTTCTGGCAAAAGCATAATGCAGGGGTACTGGGAAAATCCAGATGCAACACAACAGGTATTAAATAATGGCTGGTTAAAAACAGGCGATCTGGGTTATCTGGACGCGGATGGTTATATTTTTCTCGAAGGGCGAAATAGCGACATGATAAAAGTGGGGGCCCACCGTATTCACCCCCAGGAATTAGAAGAAGTGATTAATAAACTAAATTTTATTAGTGAATGTGCGGTTATAGGAATAGATGATGAGATACTGGGACAAAAACTAAAAGTGTTTATAGTAGGCGATGAATCAAAAAAAAATTTATTAGAATTTAAAAAACACTGCAATGAATACCTGCCTGCTCACAAGATTCCAAGAGAAGTAGAATGGATAAATGAGCTGCCTAAAACAGCAAGCGGAAAAATAAAAAGATATAAATTAAAGGGCCAACTGGAGATAATAAAATGAATGAAAGTATATATGATTTAGATCCGGTACTGGCACTTGATTTTGACAAAGAGCTTGAAAAAATCACAGAAAAAATGCGACAAATTTTGAGCCAGGACCTACATCGTCGAGGTTTTGTTATTGCCATGTCAGGTGGAATCGATAGCTCAGTTTGTGCAGCCCTGGCCGTAAAGGCGCTCGGTGTAAAAAAAGTATATGGATTGCTCATGCCCGAAAAAGACTCATCATCTAATAGTGGAGACCTGGGCAAACTATTAGCTGAGCATCTGGGTATTGAATACACAGTGAATAATATTGCACCTACATTAGAAGCCATTGGCTGTTATCAGTGGCGTGATGATGCTATCCGACAGGTATTCCCCGAATATACCAACGAGTGGAAAAATAAAATTGTCATTGCCGGTGGTATTGATGGACAGATAAATCATTACAATATTGTAGTGGAAAACCCACAGGGTGAACGATATGAAGAAATGCTTCCCCTGAAAGCTTATTTAACCATTGTTGCAGCCACCAACCATAAACAGCGCATACGAAAAGCTCTTGAGTATTTTCATGCCGACAGACTTAATTATGCGGTGATTGGTACACCTAATAGACTCGAATATGACCAGGGTTTTTTTGTAAAAAATGGTGATGGTGCGGCGGATATAAAACCCATATCACATTTATATAAATCTCAGGTATATGCCATGGCTAAACACCTGGGTTTACCTGATGCAATCTGTGATACGATCCCAACTACGGACACTTATAGCCTGGAGCAAGGACAGGATGAATTTTATTTTGCCTTACCCTATAAAAAAATGGACATTGCCCTGTGGTATTTAAATAGTGGAAAAACAGAAAGTGAACTAGCAGAAAAACTCGACATTAGTCAGGAAAAAGCAAGCTATGTTTATAAAGATATTTTAGTTAAACGCAAAACAACCCGATACTTGCATTTAGCGCCTCAGCTGATTGAGAAAAATATTCTGTGATTACAATGCTGATACGTGCAGCTACCTGATTTTTAAGGAATCCAAATACTCCATTAAATCAAAAATTTATTCGCAGTATTTAATGTCATAACGAGACTAATACAAAAATACATCTTGACCTTTTCTAATAACATCTGATAGATTCGCCCAGCAAACTCAATTGACTAACAATAGCCTTGAACCTAGAAAAATCAGTTGACCGCACATTTATAGCGCAACCTCTTGACGCGCCTAGCAAATTCAAAAATCTGCTTATCACCAATAAGGTGACCGCGCACTTTTTGAATTCACTATGCACATCAAGAGATTACACTCTAAACGCACTTTCAACTGATCTTTCTAGGTTGAAAAGACAATAAATTAAAGATGCGGGCATAATAAAATATTAATATTTGAACTATATGCAGCGATCCACATCCAACATTCGAATTAACGACTGAATTCAATAAATATGAAACTTAAGCCTGGCAAACAGCTTTCAATCAGAATATTGATCATGTACATGATCAGTATTCTGTTGTTCCTGTCATTTATTGAGTTACATATACACACAAAAGAAGCGGCTGCTACTGCGGATCATGGTTTTTCTGTGTCGGTCACATCACTATCTAGTGGTCTTATTAATATTGATGCCGCTGGGGAAATAAAAGTTAGCCCTGATAACATGCTGGAAAATGATAACAGCGTTCCAGATATGCTGGCCATTTTTTTACTACTCGCACTGGTTATTGCTGTATTCAGCCCGATTTCTATTCCTCGAATAAGAGACTCCCACACCACACCTGAACTACCTTTTTTTGGTACACCAGGTTTAAGAGCCCCACCACAATAAACTCCTGATAATTCCCTTTTATTTTCAGTTTAGCGCTGAGAATTTAAGTTATGAAATTACTGGTTAATTTCGTTTTACATTTATTAATTAAGATTTTTCACTTAGTTTTTACGTATAAGAATATCCATTTAGGAGCTTATTGATGAGCTTAAAATTTATTACACCAACATATTATGTGTTGGTTACTAATCTGTTTGCAATACTGATAAATTCATCTGTTGCAAATGCCGCACAACAGTGGACTATGCAAAGCAGCATAGCACAAGCCATGTCCACCTCTCCCGAGCTAAAAAAGTCATCAGCTGAAGTGGCTGCGCGAAATGCTGACCTGCAACTTTCAAGCCTTTGGCCTGATCCCAGCGTTGAGTTGAAAGTTGATAACCAGGTGGGTCTTGATGTAGGTTCTGGCGATTATGAGCTTTCAGAAATAACCATCAGTCAGGACATTCCCTTATCCCGTATCAGACACCAGAAATCGGTTGCCGAAGCACACCTTAGTGCCGCAAAGCATTCTCAGAACAATGATACCTTGTTAATAGAAAACCGTGTTGCAAAAGTTTTTTATGAATTACAACTTACATCAGCAGCATACGAATTAACTGAAAAACGCGTTCAATTAGCAGATAAACTCAATGCCTCCTCCGTTAAAAACAATCAGGGTAGCGTAGTGCGTTATTTAAGCCCGCTAGAGAAAATGCGCTTGAGTATTATCCGTGAAAAGGCTCACCAGTCTGAATCTGCAGCTGAAGGTAAACTCCAGGAAACGCTCACTGAGTTCTATAAATTGCTGGGTATAAATCCTGTAGATAAAATAAATGTACCTGACTTAATGCCTGTTTCAATATTACCCGATCTTGCGACATTAACCCAGCTACAGGACAGGCACCCGTTACTTTCCAGTCAGCAGCAAAATTTACAGGCGGCTACTAATGAAATAGATCTTGTACGCAGCTCGACAATGAAAGATCCGTCAATAAGTATAAATAGATTACGGGAAAACTTTTCAAGCGGCACAGAGAATGTTTATGGGCTTATGTTTAATATTGAAATCCCAATTCATGACCGCAAAAGCACTGCGATTAGCAAAGCCCGTTATAGTGCCAGTCAACAACGTATTGAACTGGGTCGTTTAAAGCGTAATTTACAAATTAATTTAAAACGCAGCTTTACTCACCTGAATCATATTATTGAACAGGCTTCTGAGTATGAGAAAAATGTTTTGCAGCCCGCCACTAAAATGCTTGCGCTGAGTGAAAAAGGCTTTATCAGTGGTGAGTTAAATATCCTGTCATTAATTGATGCTAACAACACCTACTTTGATTCACATATGCAATACCTGGATTTAATTTACCAGTCATGGATTGAGTTGGCTGATATTAATTTGTATGCGGGTAAATTCACTTCAGACAATAATCCCCAGGCAACTAATAACATTCAGGGAGTGCAATAAAATGATTTCAACTATTTTACGTTTCTCCCTGATTCAACGACTCATGATTGTGCTTATCACATCAGGTATTTCTGCTGCGGGTATCTGGTCATTTAAAAATTTACCGATTGATGCTTTCCCTGATATTTCATCCCCTCAGGTACAAATTATTATTAAAGCACCGGGCATGTCACCTACAGAAGTTGAGCAACGCATCACCTTTCCCATTGAAACAGAAATGCAGGGGATACCGGGGCAGAAAGTACTCAGGTCAACAACCAAATATGCATTGAGCGTAATCGTAGTTGACTTTGATGACAATGTAGATATTTATCATGCACGAAACCTGGTAAATGAACGCCTTAACCAGGTATGGGCATCATTACCCGCAGGGGTTGAAGGTGGACTCGCACCGATTACCACACCACTGGGTGAGATATATATGTATCGCATTATCGGTGATAAATATACCAGTCAGGAATTACGCAGTCTGCAGGACTGGGTCATCAGACCTCACCTGCGCCAGGTTGAAGGTGTCGCTGATATTAACTCACTGGGTGGCGAAGTACGCAACTACGAAGTAGTCATTAAACCCGCCGCACTGGTAAAACACGGCATTAGTATTGATGAGATAGAAGATGCACTCGCGAAAAACAATCGTAATGCGGGTGGTGATCGAATTATTCAAAACAATGAAGTATTACTGGTACGTACTTTGGGTAAATTGCACGATGCAGAAGACATAAAAAATATAAGTATCCTCACACGTTATGGCGTGCCATTACATATTGGTGATGTAGCCGAGGTGCGCAACGGAAGCATGACTCGTTATGGTGGCGTTACTGCTGATGGTGAAGGCGAAGCGGTAACGGGACTGGTGCTTTTGCGCAAAGGTGCCAATAGTTTAAAAGCAGTAGAAAACACCAAGCAGGCACTTGATTCATTAAAAACCATTCTTCCAGAAGGCGTTCGAATAGAAGCATTTTACGATCGCACAGATTTAATCACCAAAGCTGTGTGGACAGTTGAAAAAGCACTGGGGGAAGCCGTGATACTGGTTTTTCTAGTACTGATTATTATGCTGGGTGATACCCGTAGTGCATTAA
>Ga0316207_10000243_pt1 | contig 105566 bp, 70 predicted proteins | sample 6weekpyrite_MG_FD_204943 | JGI IMG/M metagenome (GOLD analysis project Ga0316207, IMG submission 204943) | Microbial mat bacterial communities from mineral coupon in-situ incubated in ocean water Damariscotta River, Maine, United States -... | ecosystem: Environmental > Aquatic > Marine >...
TAACTGTGACCAGCACCAAGATCCACTGCTCTACCGGTAGTATGTGGACCTGTACGACCCGTATTTGAAAACTTATCGTTATAATCTGGACATCGGTATCCACTGGATACAATCAATGGGAAACCCAAGTTATGTCTTAAATCATCGAGTTTATCAATGAAACTGGCATCCATTAAGTTATCACCACATCCACACTTACAGGTGAATTCATCGAATGAAAAATAGCGCCAGTTCACTTGTATAACTCCCCATGTGCTTTGGGAATACTACAACCTAGAACGTCGCTAATTTGATCTATACATTCAATGCTTTTTGTTCGATTAACTTGGACTTCTCTCGTAATTTTTCCGTTTTCTTTAATCTCAGACTGTTCGTTGAGTATCGTTCGATTCTGAGTTTTTAAAACAGCAAGATCAATAGCATGTCGCTGCACGTTGCCGTGAATTTCTGCAACTGTGGTCGTGAGATTTTCAGTCGTAGCAATCACAGATCCTAATTTAGCATTAGCGGTTAAAGCTGCACCGACTAATACCGCAAGTAAACTACCGACGAACTTATTAATAAAATTAAGCGCGTCATTTACACCTTTTTTCATATGCATCACCGTCATCATTACTACCCACCGCTAAAAGAATTATTCACGTTTTATAAATACTGCATCAACATACGCTGTGCCTGCAGATGTCATTTTGAAACCTACCGTCATGTATCTTGTGTTTGCATCGATTGTTTGACCTGTACCACTCTTTAAGGTCCATGTACTTGTGGAATGAGCGCCAAGTGTCTTTGTAGCAACTACGGTGCTTTGATCGTCTTGATACAGTGTTAATATTAAAGCCACTGTGCCGCTTGCTGCGTTAGCCCAAAATCGCCACTCGAAGGTATCAACTGACTCGACCGGAATAAATGCTTTATTGCCGCTGTACCACGTTTGCTCAGTTAATGATGTGGATGTAATTTTAAGTGAGTTAGTCCCGTATTTAACTGTACCTGTGTCTTTCGATACAGTTGCACCTGAATTCCAATATAAAATATCATTTCTTTCAAAATCACCATCAATAGTTAAATCATCTGAGTAAGTTTCTAAAACATGGGCTCCGGTTTGATCTGATGTGGGTTTCCATTGGGTGTTAAATACAAATGCTTTACCTTCCTGTGTTGAACCTTCGTCGGCGTTATTTGCTCCAACTGCTAATACAGCGCCATCTGATGAAATCGCAGTTGATGATCCGAATCGTGCGTCTGCTTCTTCATCACTCGACAATAAAGAAGTTGATCTTTCAACCCATGCCGATCCGTTCCAGTCAAAAACATAAACAGTACCCACCGTGAACCCGCTATCAACTGCAGTTGACGATCCGACGAATAACGTCAACCCATCGTTTGAAAGCGCAACACCCGACCCAAATTGCCAATTAGCAGAAGCATCGCTTGCTGTAAGAATGGTTGATTCTTCAGTCCACGATGAACCATCCCAATCATAAATATACACGGCGCCTTGACCGCTACCTGCTCCACCGTCCCATAAATACGCGCCGACAGCCATTTTGCTACCATCAGCAGATAATGAACAGGCATTACCAAAATAGTCAATTGTTCCCGCATCACTAGCTTCTAATGCCGTTGTTCGTTCAACCCATTCCTCACCTTCTCTTTCAAACACATACATCGCACCTTGATCGGTACCACCTGACCCATCCCAATTTATTGCCCCAACCGCGATAATGGTTCCATCGCCTGATATAGCGACACTATGACCGAAATTATCGCCCGTTCCACCATCACTTGAGGTTAATGTTGTTGATTCTTCGGTCCATGTTTCGCCATCCCAATTATAAATATACACAGTACCTTGAGTGGATGCTGCATCAACAGTAGCAAGTGCTGCGCCTATCACTAACGTTGTACCGTCACCAGATAAAGAAACACCTGACCCGAAACTATCACCCAATGAAGCATCACTGGCGGTTAATATTGTGGACCTTTCATCCCATGATGAACCATTCCAATCGTATAAATATACTGCGCCTTGGTCTGTCCCCGCTCCACCATCCCATTTTGGCGCACCAACGGCCATCACCGTTCCATTTCCAGACAGTGCAATACTTGTAGCAAATTCATCAAGATTTCCAGCGTCACTTGCTACAACCGTTGCTACCTCAATTGGATCAGTTGTTGGATCATTTCTATACATTGTATCCGTAGATGTGTCATGCCAAATATCACCTGCGGTCCCTATCGGTGAGGTCGATTGTTTAAATGTATTAGTCGGGTTAATAATATACGGTAGTGGTCGCTTATATGATGTCGGAGTTGTGGCAACACTTGACGAACTATTCCCTGATGTATCAACCGCCTTAATCCAGAAATATTTATGACTTCCTTCATATAAAGGTATTGTGTAATACTGGTTTGTACTTGGTTTACTCGCTGCCACACGATAAGTCGGATTAGTTGGGATAGTATTCGCACTAGACATGTATATTTCATAGATGTTCATATCAAGATCAGAGGGACATACCCATTCAACACGCGCACCAATAGGGTCAGATCGAACCGTCACACTGGTTGGTACTGATGGTGACACACCCTTACCCGCAATAGTCTGATTCGTTAACTCAACTGATTCTGAAGCTACTTGCCAAAGATTAATCGCATTAACTTTAAAATCATAGACTTCACCATCAGCAAACATACCATACAATAAAACGTCCGTATCAGGCGCTAAGATAGTATCACCTAAATGCCAAGGGTCTTGCACAACATGCGTGGTTATCGTCCCACCAGCGCCAGCAGCGTTGAACGTAGAAGCATCCACACCATCAACAGAAAAGGTTGTTGTTGTTAGCACGGTGACACGCAACGGGTAAATATTATGATTTATTTGCCACATGCCCGTATTTCTGATTAATGCAAGTTCACCAGTACTCAATCCATGTGCAGCATCTGTTGTAATTACTGGTGGATTCGCTGATGTAATACTACTGACATTAGTAGTAGTTACTGTTGTATGCTTGCGCCAAAACACTTCATATTTATATACATCTTTATCTTCTGACCCATCCCAGTCAATTAACGCACCGCTAACCACCGTTCCATCAGGCAATGTTTTTAGATAATCTGTGCCACTGGATATATTTAAGTTAGATATTGATGCTGGCCCTGCAGGTTCAGGCTCTGTAAATATTTGTGTGTTGGTTGTTATGTATTTTACTATTCTCATGCCTTGAGATGCATCAGTATTATTGCCATGATTTGGTGGAATTGCATAAGCATAATCAGAACTATCAGCTATTCCTACGAATTCAAAATTAGGGTTATATAGTTTTGAAACAGAATAGGGCGGTTGTGGAGTTGATCCATATCTTGCTATGTGATTTGTAGCAGTAAAAACTGGAGGTGTTGCATTTGCTCCATCCAAGTATATTGCCAGTCCTCCTGGTGCACCTCCTGCTCCAGATCCTGGCATAAGATCATACCCCCTTCCAGGATTGTAAACAGCAGTTGCTTGTGATCCATCTTCACCTGATGTATTTATTGATCCATTAATCCCAAACACAAACCCACGACACACAAACATGATCCCTGAGCCACCATCACCTCCATCCCCAGCACCATTGGTTTTTGTATGGCTTACTGTGTAATCAGGTGGAGTTGCTTGTCCTATTACAACACCCCCTCCTGCTGCACCACCAACACCCCTTAAGTCAGTTATTGATAAGGAAAGTGATGTTGTAGTTGATGCCTTTGGTATTGCATTTGGAATTGTTAATTTATTTGGGCTACCAGTATGGCCTGGCTGTCCTGCCCTAGCATATAAATTTGGATAGGGTTGATATAGGTAAATACCACCTACTGAACTGGTATAACCCATTGGTGTTGTTAGTTGATAGTATGATGTTGATTCATCATACCCATTAGCAAAATTATCTTGGTTGCCTGATGACCATGTTTTTCCAGAATCACCACCACCACTAAGATCACCAACACCATTCCATGAAACTTGACCTGGTATGTAAAATCGAACATTACCAGTTGCAGTAATCATTACACCATCTAATACAACCAATGGTTGATCAAGAAAATAAATCGAACTACCGTATGAACCATCATCATTACCAGTGAGCGTAAGGTTCGATGTCAACCGACCTACGCCACCAGAAGTTGCATAACCAGTTAATGTACTGATGTCAATCGCACCCACTTCATATGTGGAAGTCGCATCAGGATTTGTAGACCACGCACTATCCACAGTGGCAACTTTTGTTGTTCCATTATAATCGGTGACTGTTTTGCGTTGGCCAGATCCAGTACCACCAGTGATATAAATGCTGTCATAGTTATAGTGATCATCAGTAGCATTCGCGCCAGCAGCTAATGTGATTGTTGTTGCAGCACCCGCTTGTGCGGTCCCTGTCTCCACATGGGAGGCATACCACGAGTCATCCAGCACTGCCCCTCTTTCAGTGCTATCAACAACATATGGATCGCCAGTTGCACCATATAAATCCATGGTTACTTTTTGATTCCAAGCATCATATTTTATTTTCGTAACTATAAAGGACTGGTATTGTCGTGATGACCAGGCTCCAGTATCTGGATCAAACCAATCTGTTGAGCCACCAGTTACAGGAGTATCAATTTGTAGGCTTTCCATACTTAGCATTACAGAATCACCAACTTCTAATAATGATGCTATGTAAAATGTCTCAGCCCTAATTAGTGACGGTGATCCAGAAAACATCGCATGTTGGTTTTCTAAAATTTGATGAACAAATTCATTTGTGTAATTTGATCCTCTTAAGCCTCGGTATTCAATAACTTTAAAATCAGTAATTCGATTAAGCCTATCTATTGCTGCTAAATCTATGAATTGAGTTTCACGTCTGTGTCTTTCACTTGAATCAGACCAGTCCCACAATAATGAAAATCTGTTAAATATATTATTTGCATCATGCTTTAGTGAACTTTCACCCCAACAATTTTCAGGACCAAAAGACATTACACCACCAGCAGTAGCATATGCCTTCTCCCTGCGCCGCAAACTTAATTTGTTATCTCCAGTTATTACCATGTACATATTAATAAGGCATTGTTGCTCGATAAATTTCTTGCAATCTTGTTCTTTTTCCCCATCAAAAAATGCAATTATTCCATCTTCATTTGTAGCATCCCATATGTCTGTTCCAATGGTTGAAAATGAATCAACATCAAGATTACTTGCAGATAAGCCTGCCTCCCAATAGCTAGGAATGTTTTCACCTGTTTGATTTTCTAGTGCACCAACCAACACAGCCTTCATTAGCTTAACCAATTCCATTTCTAAGTAAACATGCTGAGCCACTTCTAGGCCACTGGTTCCAGTCTTAGTTAACACAACAGTTATGTTATCAAGAGATCCATCAAAATCAGTAGTTGGTTGAAATTGTAAGTCTGTATTGCTGCTTGATCCTGAATAAACTTGAACAGTGTTAAGTTGATTTGTTGAAAATGATCCTGCTGAAGTGCCACCAAGCTTAACCACCACACTTCCTGCTGTTCTATCTAACATTTGAAATTGAACTGTGTACAGCTTGTTGTCTTCTATATCAATTGATTGATCTAAATTTGAAACATTTCCTGTTGAATGAGTTATTTTTTGCAATGATGTGTCAATTGTCCACCCACTCAATGCCCCGCCTGATGATGTCCATCTTGCATTTTTTATAAAGGATCCATTCCTTACTAATTGATCATTGCTTGGTGAATGCCTCTCAGCAACCGTTCCCAGTGCCCCACGGACTACTTCGCTTGCAGTATGGTTATCAAAATCAATGTATCCATATGGACAGCGTATCTTTTCATCATCAATTTTTACATATATATACTTAGGATAAATTTGAAAATCGAACGTACCAGCAGGGACAGCACTGGTTGTGTATAATTCCGCATCACCTGTGATCGCATCGATAGTGTAATCAGTGCCATTAATATCTATCCGATCCCCTGGGGATGCTTTGCCAATCACTGTCACATTGGTGAATGTAACTTTTGTCGTTCCGTTACCTGTACAATATGCACTACCACCTGTTGTATCGTAGCTAATGCCGTCAGAGAAGTGTTTGGAGTGTTCTACTGGCTCCCAGCCAGTGATATTTCCAAATTGCAAAAACCTATCTGTCTCATTAATTGGATACAATAAAGTGGTTACTTTTTCTTGAAATATTTTTTTACCAAGCAGTATCTCAGCACCCTTCGCAACAATTGTATATGCTCCACTTTGCCAAGTGTAGCTTCTTATATTTCCTTCCTTCCCAACAATGTAATCATCCCAGGCCATATCATCATAACCTTCATAGACTACCATTTCAGCATTAGATAATGAATATCCAGCAGCTTCCATTGTTTTAATTTCTGTGTTAAATGATCCATCATCATCAACAATTGTAACAACTAAGCTGCCTATTGATGAAATACCACTTAGGAAATCAAGCCCCTGACTTTCACCATTGTATCCAGACAAAATATCATCATAAACAGTTGCTCCTGCTGGATGTTGGGCTGAGGCTGAATTTGTAATGTATCTATAGTCAGTGCCTGCGCCATTAGAAAAATCAATGCGCACAGTAAAATAAGGTGTAGCATCATTTTGATATAGGTGAGATCTATACTCAGAGGATGCACCTCCATCATTAATAAATCTCATAATACACGAACCTTAAATGATATGTTGAAGTAATCCAGCAAGCCAACTCTTGTTATAACAGGGTCAGTTTCCATAATAACTGACACAGGGTTGTCCACAGAGTCACCAGATGTATGACGGTAAGGATCTATTGTAAATGTTTCCCCGCCAGATACAGAATCAAAAAACTCAAAATAATCTGATTCCAATGCTGTTTTTGTTACATTCAATAAGTTAATATGGAATAACTTGTCTCTGCCCTTTCTAATGATTCTAGTGTTTCCTGAATCTGTTCTGGACCTGTCAATATGAGTAACAAATTGTTGATCTATTCTATTAGCAGCAGGGTATAAATCCCATATCGTTGTCAAGGAGCAATACACATTATCCAAGTCACCATTAAAATCGCTCGATGGAGTAAACTCTAAAAGTGAATTACTTGAGCCTGCTACTATGGATTGTGAAGCAGTAATAGTTGTGTTGTCTGGGGTTGATACTGCTGATCCATCTGCCCCGCCTATCGATGGGGTAATTGTTCCAGCATAGCTTGCAGCAGGGCCAATTACATCAAATGACAAATTATGAGCATATCCAGATGTAAATGCAATTGTCTGATAAAATTTAGCAGTGTTTCCTGCTGTGTGATCAGCCACGCCACTAGATATTGCCCAGTTAGTCTCACAAGTCCAATTGGCACCGCAAGCCGTATCAATGGTTGAGTCTGTTACCAACTCACTAACTGTGTGAGCTGATTGTATTGATCTTGTTGCTGTATATTGTATGTGCATTAATAAGTTCTCACTACTCGTTCACCACTTGATGTTTGTAGGTTCAGGCTTTGTGTGTCGATGGCTTCATAAACACCATCTTTGATTAATTCTTTTACAGAATTATCACCAACTGCATTCCCATAAATATTTACAGTAACAACTGGCCCTCCAGCAATACCAGTTTCAGGAGATGTATCATCAAAAAATGATCCATCATAACCACCAGTTCCTGTGCTAGCAGCAGCCCCTCCACCACCTGAGCCTCCGCCTGTGGCTCCACCGCTTGATAGTGCGCTGTGAACACCAAGCCCAGCAACTAAAGCAGCATTGGCATATCCAAAAGCTCTTATTGCTTTAGCAGTAGCAAAGAAACTCACCGGCCCACCAGCAGCTGCAACGGCAGCAGCTTTAGCAGCAGCTACTTCAGTAGCACTGATAATTGTTGCTACATCTATTCCTTTTTGGGCCAGAAATATTGCTTTTGCTACTGCTGATTGCTCATGACCAGATCTTCTCATTACCTCTGTTAGATTATCACCTAGATTTCTAGCGGAATTTAATGTAGTTCTTGCCAGAATTTTAATTGTATTTGCTCTTTTCTTAGCACTTTCCTCCTCAGCATCCTCAACACGCCGATTGTGTTCATTGGTTATTTCCCAAACCAATAAGTTGTGTTCCTGTAGGTATTCAATCCGCTTCTCAAAAGAGGCTGCGCCTATGTCTTCGGCAAATTCAACGCTAACTGCTGCTTGATCCTGAGCTATCTTTTGTTCATTAGCAGCAACATAAGAATTAATTGCTTCACTTGCTGAATTTAACTCTGCTATTTCCTTTTGTCTTAATTCAGAGTTTATTTGACTGCTATTTTTATATGCTTCTGTTAATGCATCAATTTGAACTTGATACCTTTTGGTGAAACCTTCCCTTATAGAATTTAATGCCCTTTCATCAGTAACATTTTGAGATACTTGCTCTATTTGCCTATCTCTTGCAACCTCTACTTTCTTTATAATTTCTAAAAATTTGGCTTCTTTTCCTGCATTGTCTTTGTTTAATTGAGCAAGTCTTTCTTGAGCAGAAGCCAATCTTATTGCAGCATCAGCAGTTTCATTATATACAACAGGAGCTTTTTCTGCTAGCCCTGTGAACTCCATGAACTCTTGAAGTGCATCAGTAGCACCACGGAATCCTGACTCAATTATATTACCAACACCACTGGCTAAAATATTTCTAAATAGTGAGTCCCAGGTGTCTTGTAGGTTTGAGATAGCCCCATCTAAAGTTGCCATTCGATCAGCCATGGCTCCAGCAAATTCATTCTCACCTAGTGCCATTAAATAGTTTTCAATTTCAGCCGCATTCTTGCCTATGGTAGTAGTCACACCACGAAATGTGAATGAAACCTCATCCCCTTGGGACTTAGATTTTATACCAAACTCTTTTAATCGTTCAAATTCTCCTGTCGTAGCATCAGCAACAGCTTCAATCATTTGGTTTAGATCCTTGCCCATAGCAGAAGCTGTGTTGCCGTATGACATCATGGCTTCTTGGCTAGGAGTTAGGCCCAAATTAGTTAGCTTTGTGAAAGCATCAATAGATTGCTGAAGTAAAAATGGTGTCTCTGCTGCGAACTGCTCTAGTTTTGTAAACTCTTTTGCTGCTGCTTCAGCAGATCCAGTGGCTGTTTTTAACTGAGCAGACATGACAGCGAATGCTTGCCCTTCAGATATCAACTTATCAACAGCTGCATAAGCAGAAGCAGCTGCTGCCAATGGCCCAAGCACAGACTTTATAGAAACACCAGCTGATTTAAAAGATTGATCAACCTTTTTATTGGCTGAAACCACATCTTTTTCATAGCCTTTTACATGTTTCTCTGCGCTATCAAGTGCACTTTTAAGCTTCTTAACATCAGCAGATAATTCTACAACTAATTCATCAATGGTTGCCATTATTTGCCTCGTTTATTCCTAACTTTTTGCTCATTTGCCCTTGCCTTTGCTTCCATTGTTGCTCGTTGGGTATCTTCACTTTTCAACTTGAAGTAAGCAACCCATTCTGCAACTTCAGTGCTGCTCATTTCACTTAACATTTTAGAAACTGAAGCGTACCCAAGCGTTTCTGCTAATTGATAATAGAATTTTCGCTCAGGACGCTTTTTTAGTTTCCCTCAAGTGCCTCTAAATCAGCATCTGACAATGAGTTAAGCTTTATGGCAACATTATATAGCTTTTGCAAATCACGGATAGGCTTATTGCCAAGGGATTCAATGTCTGATTCACCAAATACTCTATTGTTGTCTTCATCAACAATAGAAAATACCAGCAAAGTTGCCCTCACCATCTTTGGCATATCATCAGAGACACTGGAAAGCAAGTATGATTCATATTCATCCCGCATATTTCCAGTCATCTCTAATAGCTTGACCTTCCCACCAAACACATCAACTTCTTCAGAACGCAAAGTGGATCCTGAAAGAATTTGATCTTTACTAAGCAAAGCCATTATGATGTAGACCTTGCTAGTGTTCCAGCAGCATTAATGGTAATTGAAGTTGTTGCAAGATCACCCACTGAACCACCCAAAGGAGGATAGGACTCAAGAATGCCAGTGCCATTGAAGTTTGGATTTGTTGCACTTACTGAGGCGCTAGTTGGCAATATTGATACAGCAAACGTAGAACCAACCAATGGAAATAATGTTGCATCAACTTCTGATGCTGCAAAATCTTGATTAAATTCTAAATCCACAGACCAGTTTTTAAGGCCACCAAGCATTGTATGAGTGTCATCACCCATTGCTGTGTCCTCTTGCATGTCTGCTGAATAATTAATTGTTACTGATTTAACATGATCAGATAAATCCACAGAGTTAAGAGTTACACTTGCGTCTGTTAATACAAATTGTGCCATTTTTATATCTCCTATTTGATTCCTATTACTACTACAAAATTAAAAGTCCCAGTCACAGTGTAATTGACTCTCCAGTAATCATCAGTTACAGCTCCTGCTAGGCTCATCCACTCAGAAGTTTTCGCAGTTGCGTTTGTGAAAGTAATTCGATTAGTTGCTGATGTCATGCTTCCATTATCATCACTTTGAACAACAACATCTAATGATCCACTTCCAGATAGTACGTGAAGTGAAGCATAAACTGACTCTCCAGATGCTACTGCTCCTAGTTGCCTGGCAGTTCCATCTCCACTACCAGACACAGAGCTATTGTGCATTACAGTTCCACGAACAAGACCATCTCCGTTTGCTTCAGCGGAAACTGAAAATGCCATAACCTCTCCGATTGATGCGCCTGGGGAGTACTCTGATAGAATAGATTGCATAGTGTAAGCAACCTCCCCATCAGCGCCATCAGTCGGGCCAATGCTTATCACTGAGTTCGCAGTAGCAATATTAGTAAATAGCGTTGGATCAACTTCATCAGTACCAGCGCTAAAATACCCTTCATGGCCTAGTGTTACAGATTTTAGACCACCAAGAAATTGATGTGTATCTTTGGAAAATGAAGTATTCTCTTGCATATCTGCTGAGTAATTTAATGCCAAGGCATTCATATCACCACTAAGATTATACTCATTAAAATAAAATTTGCAATCTGTTAAAACATACTCAGCCATAATTATGCCTCATGTAAAATAATTGTGTATCTTTGGATCCCATGATGAGTGAACCCATCTGCCTCTTTTGTTGAACTTTGAAAATCTAATCTTGTTGATATGTGAACATTATTTGATATTGTTAGTGATCCATTGTGTAAAACTGTAGCAACTAATTTCATAATGTCCTTACAGCTTTTTCTTCCTTCTATTTGAGTCCATGTATCAATTTGAATATTATATTCACCACCATCCACACCCATTGTGCCAAACCAATCATAATCATCATCACCAATAGTGATATAAGGATAGCTAGTGCTTTGTGGAACAAAATCATACACTCCAGTAATGGCTGCCATCAAAGTGACATCTCCTGTTAAGGCACTATATATAGCAGTTTGTAAATCAGTTTGTGCATCAACGGACATTTTTAATCACCCTTTTGGCTGCCTTTTCAATCTTTGTTACAATTTTCCTTCCATGCTTTATTAGTGCCGGCCTAACAAAAGGACGAGGTGCAATATAAACACCACGCTTGTCTCTGCCACCAAATTCTAAACGTCTAGAATATCTCACATCAGACATATCAGTGACTCCTGCTTTTGCTGAAAGACCACGCCGAAACAAAAACATATTAATGTGAGACACCAGCCTTCCACTATCAGTAGCTGGTGATTCACCTGGAGCAGAAGCTCTGTGGAATTTAAATGCCCTTCCGCCCTTCAAAGATCCTTTCCTGTATGTTCTTCCTGTTTTTGGCCCTTTCTGAATAGATCGTCGCATTTCATTTTGAAGAGTCAGTGCACCTCTTGCAACTTCATCTCGAACAGCCTTTGTAACATCAACAGGAAGCTTCTCAAGTTTTTGAACTAAAGACTTAACCCCAAGAATGCGAATAGTCATATTGCAACGCCCTGTGTGATTGAAAGTGTTAAATACTTCCTATCAGAATTCATATCTGAAAATGACTGAATATTATAATTCACACCTTCAATCACAACTCTCATCTCAGTGGTTACATCTTCTCTGTATCGAATTACCAAGTCATTTCCTACAAAATGAGTCTGTTGGCCAGCATTTAGCAGCTCTCTTCCAGCTTTAGGCTTCAGAAAACACCACACTGTGAAATCTGTTGACCATGTTCTAGTATAACCACCCATATTATCAGTGGTTCTAGCCTCTGATTGGAACGCAGCCCTTTTATTTAGCTTTCCAATTCTCATAGTCTTCTCTTTTTAAATTGCTCCATTACAATTCCAACAGACAGGGGAACTGTTTTCAGCCCATCACTACTGACTGATTGTCTATTCTCATACCAATGAGCAGCTAATTGCATGATAGCAGTTTTCAATACCTCTGGAACATCTGTTGCAGCATCACCATACCCAGTTGTGTATATAATTTCCACTGCATCATGTAATCTTAATGCGGTTGGCCAAGTATATCCTTCATTTAAAAACACAATGCTTCTTTCTGAAGACATGGAATATGAAGCAGAAGCAAAAGTGTTTAGGGTGTTATCTTCATCATATGATTTTATTGAGTCTATAGATTGAACCACACCATAAGGCAATTCAATGTATCCAGCATTAGGAAATGAATTTAAAATAAGGTTCCATTTCTGAGTTATCAAAGATCGCTTGATGTTTTCTTCAATATAAACTCTAGCTGAAGTTATCAGATTATCAATCAAGGTGTCATCTGTTGTTATGTCATCCATCTTGAGCCACAATTGCATCTCTGCCGATGTAACTGGCTCTATAGATGGAGCAGTGTTCCTCGAAACACCAGAAAACACTTTGTAAGTCTCATCCTTTTGGCTATTGTTTGTTAATTGCTCAAGTGGGCTGCCCATGTCTAATCCTTATTTATTTTTTGAAGATCCAAAGAAAGATTTATTTCCTGGCGCTTCGAAGATAGCCTTTTCATCCTTCTCAACTTCTTCAGCTTCCTTGATTTCCTCAACTTTCTTAACTTCTTTTGCATCACCGCCTCGAATTAATGCTTGTGCATCATCATCACACAAATCAACTTCACTTCCAGTGTCTAGCCATTTTAGATCCTTATCTATCACAACAGCCACTCTTTTTAAAATTTGAATTAACATAATTAATTCCTTTTTTGGTTAAGATAGCTGGGGATTTCTCCCCAGCCAGTTTGTACAGCAATATTATGCTGGTGGATTAGAAGTTGCACCATAATTAGGATTGCCAAGCAAACCAACAATAGCAAGTGGAGCAGAGCCAGTATTTGCCACAGGCGTAACTGTTACACGACAATACCGTTTAACACCACGATAGCCAATCTTCAATGCTGAAGCATCTTCAGCAAAAGTAAAACCAGCAAGTGCCTCAGTACCAAGCATATCTGCATCAGCCACAGCAGCATTATCAGAAAGATCTGATTCATCACCATCTTCTAATAAAACAGTGAAGGTTGCATCAGCATCTGCAAGCGTACCAGTAGCAATGACAAACATACAACTGTCATAGCCTTGTGTATCAACTACTCCAGATACCACAGCAGTAGTATCTGTTACAGTAATAACCCCAGTAGCAGCAATGCCAGTAGGATTAACATTATTAAATAAATCTCTCATATTGAATCTCCTTTATTAATCCAATAAAAATTAAGCAGCTAGTTTAATGATCTTGATAGCATCAGTATCAACAACATCACCACCAGAGCGTGAACGTGCATAGTACTCAATGTAAGGCTTTTGAGTATATGGATCAGGCATAATTGTGATGCCTTTACGATCAACCCAAGTGTATGCTGCTCGGAAGTCACCAAATGCACCAGATAGTGAGTTAGTGGCAGGAGTAGCAAAATCCTGAGCAAAGCGCACTGGGTAACCAAGCAAAGTAGATGGCTGGCCAACAGCAATTGATGGAATCCATAATGGAGTATCATTACCAGATAGCGCCAAGACTTTACCAATCAATGTTCGGTGTAATAGCCACTGAGCATTTGCATAGTAGCCTTCCTTAAGACCAGTAGCAATTGCTGCTAACTGAGCATAAGTAACACCACCATTAGCACCAGAAGTAATCTGCTCAATTGTTGATCCCCAAGTAGTCCCATCTGTGTATGTTGCTATGCCACGAGCCTGACCAACACCAGTTCCTAAAATGAACTCATTGCCTTCAACACGAGCATATTTCTTGCCGATTTTGTTAGCAATATGAGATTCAATATCAAACATTGAATCCTCAACCAACTCAGGAGTTGCTTTTGGACGAGCTTCAATAGTATGAGCAACAATTTCACGCTTACCAAAGCTACCAGTTGCTGTGTTAGCAGTGGTATTTCCTTCAGTAGTACGTGCTGCTGTGTACTCTTCTGGATCATCAATGATCTGAAAAGACATAGAGCTAATTGTCTCAACATTAGCTACTTGACGTAGAGGTGAAGTTTCAAATTGTCGTGAAACAATTCGGTTGCTCATCTCTGGAGTCACTGTATAGCCACCATCAGGATCAGAGCCAACAGATAAAGCTTTTGCTTGATCTGGAGACATGTGACGAACATCAGGAGTGCGTAAGTGTTGCTTCAAAGCAGACTCATACTCATTGTAAATGTCTAAATTAGCAACGCCATTTTCAATAACACGATCATTCCCAATTAAAACATCACCATGCTCAGCACGTGCTTTGCCAGTGCTCTTGAAGAACATCTTTGCTTCTTGCTGCTTTTTATCAGCATCATCATAAGAATCAATACCAAATTGAGGTCGATTCATTTTTGTTACAGCAAGGTCAACTGCTTCCTGCAACTTAACCAAGTCCTCAGACATTTTGGCATTTTTAGCTTCAAGCAATGGATCAATATCACCTTTCTTCAAAAACTCTTTTTGAGCCTCTTCAGTAGATGATTTGAATTCATTAAATGTAGTGTTTAGATTCTCATGAGTCTTTTTTACATTTTCGGCCAGTTGACCAATTTCATTTTCAATATCCATTGGATACCTCTCTTATAAAGTTGATAACAAGTTGTTGGCATTCTTTAACGCATCTGCCACATTCGTTGCCTCAACCTCACGTTGGGGGCCAATCTTGGCCGTTATGGCCTTTGCTTCAGAATTTGTGAACCCTACCTCACGCAAGGCACTTTCATACTCTTTAGCATCCGATGCTGCACTCAATAATGCAACATTGAAACTTTTTGTAGATCCCTCCATTTCAACAATTTTGAATGGTGAATCCAGATCCATTTTGCTATAATACTGCTCTAGGTGGCTGACAATCTTACTTTTCGCTGAATCCGGTATATTAAGGCTATCCACAGAGCCTAGCATAGCCCCTGCAGCGGCAAATATCGCTTTAGGTATAGTAACTACCTCGCCACCTATTATATCGGCTATAGGGAGCTTATACGAGCTTTTTTCCTCAGGGGAATCCTCGTCAAAATATAAGAATGCTGATTTATATTTTTCCCAATCCATGTTTTCAATTGACGTTTCACCACCAGCCCACTGAGCAATTCTTGATTCTGCTTTTTCAAAATCATAAATTCTGCCACGATCTGCTAATTTCAAATCTTGAAATGGAACAGCAGATTTAACACGCTGAATTTTAGCACGTTTATTTGCAGGAAATGTAACAATGGAAACTTCCCACAAATCAACACTTTTAATTCTGCGTGCTCGTCTTTTTTCATCAATCGTGTATCCATCTTGATCGATTGAGAATCCAATGGACATTGTGTTGATTGCGCCTGCTTTCATCAGCGCATACGCTTCTCTGGCTTGCTCAACTTCAAGAATTAATCGGCCTTTCACAAACAAGCCCTTTTGATCTTGAGTCATTTCCTCCCACACACCAATAGGCTTGCGAGCATCATGATACCAAAGTAATTTAATGTCCTTTATGTTCTTTTTATTTAAGGTTTTTGTGAAAGCACCTTGTTCAATAATGTCTCGATCAGAGTCCATATTATTGAAAGTAGATGCATACCCAGAGAATGTTCCATCCTCAGACACCTCTTTTATTTCAAAGCCAACATCTAAGCTTTCATCCCATAATTCAGGAGCAGCAGATTTGGTGATTAACTTTTTCATTTGAAAGTCCCTCTGTTAAATTTCATGGTATAATTCCACACATCTACATCTAATTGTTTCACTAGCAGGCCCACTTGGATCACCTGGGTACATTAATTCAGATCCATTCACTTTAAATTTCTGATCCATGTCAACTTTTTGTCCATCAGCACTATCATGAGAGGATCTTGTTCTTGAATCACTAGCAGAAACCCATTCTTTTTTCAGAACCAGCCCAGTGGACTTGGCGGCTTGTTGACTTCCATAGGAAGCAGCACTGTGTGTCTCTGTTATTGCTATTGTTGATGCTCTGTGTCTTGCTATGCCTTTGCCTAAATCAAATATTCTTTTTGATATCACTGATGTTGGCTCACCATCCATCTCACCTTGTGATATTATCTCAAAAATATCATCTTTTGTAGTATCATCAATCTGATTAACTTTCTCAAGACCAAAATCTCTAAAGTAATTTTGAACATATCTTTGAAACTCATCTGCTTTTCTTTCTGATTCAAAGTCCTCAATGGCCTTTTTGCCAAATGCAACATAAGCTTGTGTGATGTTTTTATATAATATTGGCTTTAATTCCATTCTAAAACCTGTTAAAGCAATTTCAACATCCCTTCTGCTTCCAGTTTCATAAGCTTTAGCAGACTTAAAAGCGTACTTTGCCAATATTTTTCTGTATTTGCGCGTATAAATTCGCTCAAAACGCATCATCATTTGTAATCTGATAGCAAGTTTTCTTTTTCTTGCTGCTCTACTCACTATAAATTTCCTCAGAAAGCTCTTTTGCTTCTACTTCACTAAACCCACATTCTTTTTCTAGGAAATTTGCAAAGTCTTTTTCATCAGAATCATCACTTTCAAGCTCAAGCCCCAGTGGAATCATATTTGCTGGAACTAATATTTCACCAACTTCCGGCTCTTCTGAATATCCAGCAGCAATTCGCTTCTCTGGAATAGTTAAAAAGTCTGCTTTTTGTAATCTTTCATATAATTGATCACGCTTAATTGACAAAGCAGAGATTGAATCCTCATCAATATCTAATTCCAGGCCATCACCAAATTGAGGAGTCAGCCAATTATTTAATTCATCTCTAATTTTGTATGCCAAAGGCAATACAGTTTGTTCCCAAAGCGACAATCTTGCTTCTTTTTGATTGCTGTAAGTATTATCACCAGGAATGCCTAGTAACATGGGAGGCACCCCATATGCCAAGCAAATATCTCTTGATGTAACATGCTTACTGTTTATGTAATCCATATCACTAGGGGATAGCCCCATCTCAACCCACTTCAAGCCACCTTCAAGTAGCAATGGCCTGCCAGCATTTTCAGATCCGGTAAATTTTGAATCAATATCCTGCTTTAATCGGTTGTATTCCTCTTCACTTAATGAGCTTGACCCTTCTTTTGGATCATAGACAACAGCACCACTAGGTTGACATCGATTATCCAAAAGAGACTTATTCCATTCAAGTGCTGCATTGTGTATGTCTATGCTAAATGCCGCTGCTTCCATTGGTGAAAGACCATGCCAATCATCAGTTGGGTTGAATGTTTTTAAATGAAGAATCCTATTTTCTTCAACTGGCCATGGCACATCCTTTCCATTAACTGAATATATATACTTAGATGGGCCAAACTTTCCTGGCACAATCTTCATTCTGTCTGGTCGCAGTGTGTACAATTCCATTGGGGGCTTATTGTCTGGGCCTACTGACTCAATGTATGCATTTCCTGCTATTTGATAAAATCCCGCAAGTGCCTCAAAGAATGAAGACCCACCTTGTTGATCATTTGGTCTTGATAATAAATCCTTTAATGGATGGTTGATTATTTCTTTTCTATTCTTATCAATATCAGTTGTGTATAGTTGCCAATCTATTTGTGATAGACTTGTTGATACCTCATTAATTGCACGATAAGCAATAATATTTTTCTTGTATCCTTCATCAGCAAATTCTTTGTAATTGCGCTCAGACCACACAGCACTGCCAAGGCGCTGCATAGATATTGCTTGCTGGACAGCAGATGCCTTTTCAATAACTGTTTTCTTAAACCAATTAAACATAATTGAATCCTATATAATTTAACATCATCAACTCACTTCCTGCCAAGATAAACCACCATGGATATCTGCGTTCGACGATAACGGCATGGCAATTAACCATAGCTCATCTGGAGTACCGTCTATTGCTGATCCGAGCCTTAGCTGACTTCTTGTTGTTAAGGCGACAGACCCTGTGTTATTTCCTGCTTTAACATAACCTGAATCAATAACATGCCCACCGGTTATCACTGTTACACTGGGGCTGCCAGCTGTGTCTCCTGTTGCTTGATCAATAACGGAATGTGTACCATGACTCGCCCATACTGGTGTACCTGCAACGGTTGGATTCATTCTAATTTCCCAGTGGAAATCATCTGCAGTATCAATGAGAACATTAATCCTTTCTAATTTTACAATACCATCTAAATTTGCAGATTTTAAACGTATCCCAAATACTGCGTAATATGTTCCAGCCGTATTTGCATTTATATGTTCTGCTTCTGTACTTGCCGCATGAGTTACACCAATATCTTGCTGACCGCCCTCGGAAATAATCGTAGAACAAATATGATATACACTCGCCGCCTCTCCAGTACCATCGTTTTCTATTTCATAACGAATTGGCAAATTAGGCGTAGACATGTATACGCTTGTCCCTACATTTGCATGTAAGAATTGATGAGTGTAAATGGGGATGCCATTGATAACCCAACCCATGCGAACACGACCAACACCTAACCATTCGAAATCTATAATCAGAATTTGTGATTTAGAGCCATCTAGTGTTATTCCTGAATTTCCAGAACCATCCATTTTGTCGATGTTCCAATCAGATTGCGCGACCTCTGTATCTACAACGCTGCCACTTACAGAACTTCTGACAACAAACTTAATTGTGCCATTATCGTTTTTGGCAAAAATCCCATTATTGTCATCAAACAGCCCCATGCACCGCTGTACGCCTGTCGCAGTTGGATTATTTAGATAACCTGTCAATAAGACTAATTGTGATTTTCCTGGCTGATAATTGAACCGCATATAGGTCTGTCTAATTCGTTTACCTGCTGTATTTGCAGTAACAGCCATGTCCACATGCGCATTTTGTTGTGACCACGTAGAACTTGTACCAGAGCCGGAAACCTCCTGATCATCCCACAAAAGACCACCTGCATTATGGATCTGTTTAGAGTCAAAGATAGTCTGAGGCTCTGATGTTCTTAATCGAGCAAATGCGTCGAAATTTGCAGAATCAGTATCAAGCGCAACTTTATTATAGAAATTACTCATCACAATACCCAAGCACTCAAGTTAGTAGATCCACCAGCATCACTAATTACAGCACGTATGTGTGTTCCCACTGAAACCTTCTGTGTTCTGATTAGCTTCTGGGTAAACACCAATTCACCAATTGGATCATCAAACCATTCTGTTCCATCAGGAGAAAATTGAACCTTTACAGTGGCCCCATTAAATGTGCCCCAGACATAAACAGTCAGCAAATCCATATCAGGCTTTATCCAGCTTCCTGAATTGGAATTTACTGCTACTTGATCAAATAATTTTTGAGCCACTAAACTATTCTCCTGCTTTTTGTTTGGCCATGTCTAAATAATGTTTGCTTAGCAGGTGTTCTCACTGTCACCTCATCCGATATGTCACCTTCTATACCTTCATCATCAACCAATGCTACAGAATACAAATCACTTAATGAAGTAGATGAATAAATGTAGATATTCTCTGTTGTTGTCGTGCTACCCACGGAAACACCATTGACATAGACCACATAGTAAACAGCCGTACTTTGATCATTCCAGCTTAAATGCACCGACCATGGTGTTGATGTGTCTGTTGTTACGGCAAGCAATCCTGATACAGAATCGGCACTGGATGCAACACTTGTAGTGGCGTTTGCAATGTCTGACGATGTGCCAACATTTGAATAAACATCAATCGCTTCCACTTTGAAATAATATTTTGTTTCAGCAGTTAACCCTGTTGCACTGTATGAATTAGTAGATGCTCTTGACGTTAGAATTGTGGTAGGGGAAACGCTAGTATCACCATATACTCTATATAGACTCGCGCCTGCGATTGAATCCCATGTTAAATCAATACGTGTGCCAGACCCTGTCGTTGCAACTAACGTTGTCACTTGTCCTGGTGCGGTAATATCCGGCGTATCATCGGTTGCAAAACTAAACCAAGTTAATCTACCTGTATTATCAACAAAATTACCGTGACGTGTGCCTGCGTAACTACCTGTGACTAATTGAGTATCTATCACTGTAAGCTTTAGGCTGTCATCGACATAAAACGTCAGTGTACCGTCTGTTTCTCGAATAAATTTGTATCGAGCCAAGGTGCTTAATGATGGCGTGTAAGCTACTGAAGCTATTGAAGTTGATACACCACCGACTTTACGATAAATGGTGATATTGCTGTTTTGGTGTCTGACTAAAGCATGATAATCATTGTCTCTTGTCGAGTCTGACATCAAGAACAAAACGAGATTATTATTTACACTACCTGGGTTCCAATGCGCCTCAACACATCCGGTATGCACCCCACTGATAAACTGAATATAGTCATCGTCAGCGTCAAATCTAACACCTGTCTGATCACCTAATATCGTTGCGCCTGAACTCTCCCAACCGTTACCATTAACATCATAGTTTGGGGTATCGTCTTGTACTGCTGTGTTACTGGCCTCTCTGAATCGGTCAGCAAATATGCCATTCGTGGGTAAATAGTAAACTCTGGCCGCATCAGCAATAACTTTCCCGCCAGAGCTATCGTTATCAATAATAATATCGTAAGTATCTGCACCTAGATCAGTTAAAGAGGAACCGAGAAGATTAAACACGCCACCGTTTGCGGTCATGTCCACAGTGCCGGTTGCTTGGCTTACGCTATTCTTTTGGATATCCCATCCTACAGTTGTGCCGTTGCCTGCGTCCTGCGTCCAATGTAACTCAAACCATGCCTTTTTAAATGCGGGTAGGTCATAGGTCCATGTAGCGGTACTGGCTGCAACGCCTACGGTATAGTAACCAACCTCATAAAAGTCTTGAGTTAGGGAATTAATATACCCTTCAATAATCCCTGATCCGTCAGCATCAATAATGCCTTGAGAATTAAACCTTACTGCTGAACCTGTAGTCGTATCGCTGGAACCATTCTTTCTAAGGCCAAATTTACTTGAATCAGTTTGCACCACTTGAATGATTGTTGCGACTGAATCAGCCCTAGTGGTAAGGTCTGTCCACGTACTCGTAGAACCTAGACTCTCATCAGGCGCATTTGTGTTATAAGTGGCGTTTTTAGTAATCCAGCCAACAAGATACATCGAAACCGCGCTAGACTCTCTATACGCTTCGAATATTTCTGAACCATCACAACCAATATTCAACCAAATATGCCGATCAACATCAGCCTTGTGTGTATCTGTTGAGCCGTTCTTTCTAACGCCAGCTTCCACTTGGGCTGTTGTTGTCACCTCAACAATGGCACCGATTGCCGTTTCTGCGCCTGTTGTAGAACTAATATCTACATCTAACCACGTTAAATCACTTAAGGTTAGTGACGTGGCATTGGTTTGGAATGTTGCGTTATCGGTGTGGTATCCCTCTAATGTTAAAATAACATCAGTGTAATTTTCTAATTTTGTTTCGAATATTTGACTACCATCGACGCCGATCTCAATCCACATAAGACCCGTTTGGAACATGTCAAAATAACGATCATCGGTTGAGCCGTTTTTACGAAATCCCACCGACCTAGCACTTGAAGCGTGTTGGTTTTCAACCCGTAATTTAACACCTGTTGCGCTAGCTGGAATATATGCCGAACAATCAACATCCAACCAACTACCTGAACCAGAAGGGGCAACAACTTGATCGGTGACTTGTGTATAACTCACGATTCTTCATCCACTTCAAAATGATCTGAGTTATAAGCCCCGCTTTGAGGTGTTCCAGCATCAGCAAAATCACCTGTTGAACTGAAATCTGTATCTTCGTCATCCACAATGAAACCGTTGTAATCATTTCCATCTGTCACATTAACCGTTACAGTTCCGGTATCAGTGTTACTTGATCCATCCTGAATGTCGTAGGTAAATTGCTCAGTGCCGGTGAAGCCTGTGCCTGGGGTATATTCAACATAAAGATTACCACTCTTAACCGCAACCGTTGAACCATTACCCGATGAATAACTCACGCCTGTTATGGTAAGACTTGAACCATCGTCATTGGCTAGAACGTCTAAATCTGAGATTGCCTGATTCAATGTTTTATTAAATGAATCATCACTTGCTGTAGCCACAACTGAGCCGCCATACGGAATAGCACCTGCATCCGGTGCAGCACCTACCATATAATCGTCTAAATTAACCTCATCGCCCATTGTCCAACTGACCGAACTTGTTACTGTGATGGTATTGGTTGCGTAATCTACCTCTGAAACAGTCCTGACAGTACCAGCAATATTTATCGAGTCGCCTGTAATCCCTTGCGCACTCCAACCCATATCGTCACGAAAGAATGTTGCATCTTCGACAACAAAACTGGTCCCTGATCCGGTTGCACTGGTGATGGTTGTTAAATCAATCCCCGCCGCTCTAGCTGAACTACCACTGGTTAATGCAAAATGGGCTTTAGCTGTGGGTGGATCGGTTGAGAACTCGGGATCAGCCACAGTGTTATTATTAACATTCGTTGCGTGATTACTTTCAAACCATGTAATTGTTTGCGTACTGTAGCTTTCATGGTAAATCTTAATGTCACTGGCTGTTGCTGATTCATCATGTGCAATACAGTTCCCTGCAATGCGCATGTTTTGCCACGGATCGCCTAAGTAATCATTCCAGTTATGAAAACCTAACTCACAATCATAACGAGTCCGGCCTTTTGAGCCGTTAGTCATCACGTCTTGATTCTGGCGTGTTTTGTAAATGATGTTATTAACAATATCGGTCTTTTCACAATCAGCAGTAGTAGCCCACAATCCACCTGTACCACCTTGAAGATATGCCCCAAATGCTGGACCACCTGCGTTATAAACCGTGTTGTGAATAAACTTACAGTACTGCATGGTAAACGTGTTGGCCGAAGTGATCATCGTCACGCCCCAATTGGCCATGTCAGCAAAGACATTACCTCTCATCACAGTCCATTGGCCGTTGAGCTTACAAACACCTGTTGTATATTCATCAGGTGGTTCACCTGAATCGTGGAAATAATTATCTTCGTAAAACACTCGTTTAGTGGTGTTCATAGTCGTACAGCGATTACCAATCAAATCACCTGTATCCACATGACCAAAAGGCGTACCGGCAAACACACCGTAAGCATTTGAGAATTCATTATCAATAATTAAATGATCATCGCCGCGAACTTTAAATAAATCATGACCACCTAATGAAACGGTATTACCCTTGATTAACCAGTTTGTTGCGTTCGTGCCCATCGAGAAGAAATTACCTTCATCATCATGAGTGGCACTTTCACTAATCTGGAATAAATCCCACCAACCTGCATTAGTTAGCGTATTATTTAGGAATAAAACATGATCGGTGTCATCTGAAAATGGCGTATTAAATACCCCACCCCAACCTTCAAAGTTTTGAAAAACATTATCCTCAAATTCACAGTTATGTGATGAGTCAATATCGAAACAACTGTCTATCGTTGAATTAGATTTAACGCCTTGACCGTCGAAGGTTAGTTGAGTGAACCGAACGTATGTGTTGTTATTTGTTGATAAATCAAAAACGGGATCAATTTGCCCTGTACTTGCACCAATAAATGTAGGTCCATAGGCTGTAGCCGCTTGGAAAGTAATTAAATTACCGCTTGATCCTGAATTGTCCACAACGAAAGTGCTACCTGTTTGGATATTTTCAGATTTTAATACCGCTGTATCACCTGCGGTTGCACTTTCACAAAATGTTGCAAGTGCCATATAGTTGCTGGTGTCATCACCACTGAAATCGCCTGTTTGGGCGTAGGCTACTTGTCTAGCACTTCCCCATGTTGCCATTTAAACAAACTTTCGCTTTTTAAAATCAGTGGTAGACCAGAATGGATCGACCTTAGTTTGTTCTTCTGCGCTCATTGCGTTAAATACATCAATGTAAGGCGTTGATACTTCATCAACAGGTAGCGCATACTTAAAAATATCCGCTAAAGCAGTTGTATAGACTGGACTAGGTACAGTTGTTACCCCTTCCTCATCTGTTACGCGCTCGCCATATCGTAGACCATCTTCCCAATTACCCCAAAGTACATCGAATGCAGGCTTAGGGAATGCCGCGTCTAGTTCATTTGCTATCTCTAACGCTGCATCTTCTTCATCAAAGATACAAATAAGTTTTTTATTGTTAACTTCTTGAGAATGATGAGGACTATCTAGGCCAGACAGTTTAGGCATTGATGCTGCTTTACGAGACTTTAATGCTGCCGGAGGTAATGACAATTCATCATCCGTGTCTATCCATAGAGCATGAAGCGTGGCGTTTACTTCGCATATTAGGTTTATTTTCATAATTGTTTAATCACCACGTCTGAGATTTTACAGATTTGACCACTTGCGCCGTTATAATCACTACCTATATAACTTAACTCTGGATCGCTCCAACCCATCGCTCCTTGGCTCTCTGTGTCCGTCTGATCAACTGAATCAATTATCAGTAGCGTATTGCCGCCCTCTAGTTTGAATTCAATATTGTAAGTTGTACCTACAGCCAAAGCAGAGCCTGAAGTCGTATATGTAGAACTTGAACTAACCATAGCTTGAACTGCTAATTTGCCATCACTTGAATTTATATAAATTCTTAATAAATCAGTAGCTGTACCTACACCAAACAAATATCTATGTGCAGAATCATCGTAAGCATCATGCGTATATTCAAACGCAATACTAAAATCATTAACCAATCCACTAGGCCATGTTTTAACATCAATAACAGCATTCCTTGTTACTGCTGCACCTGCTGTGACGATTGGTGACGATACGTTGCCAGCTTCTTCTAGTTGGTTTAGGATGAAATATCCTACCGCCCCTGCGGGGCAAGTTAATTGCACCTTCTCTGTGCCTGCGGCTGGTGTGCCAGTTACAACATATCTAACATAGCTAGACGTAGTAACGTTTTCAGTAGACCCAAAGCCTGCACCGGACGCCCTTACATCTGGAGTGCCTGCCGTAGCTCTTGCGTACATGCTGACCGTGTGCGTATTGGCATTTCCCGGTGTTCCTGCCGAATAAGCCCATGAGTCACCTGAGCCGCCACTGTTATCAAGTTTAAATACATAGCCACTTGAACATATCCCGCTTAGTCCTGCACTTTCTAATTCTGTTGAATCATCGACTCTTGTTAATGTTGCCGCTGCGTCACCGCCCTTAGTCATGTTCGTCAAACTGACATCAGGATTAGCATTATAATTAGTACATTTATTTTCCCGTTCCGGCTCATACTGTCGCTTAGGTACTGGACTTAATAAAGCACCTACTGCTTCACTCAGTACGTTGTCGGTTACTGTGTTTGCAAGCTCAGTGTCGAATACTTGGATACCGTCTACGTTGCATCCGTGAGATAGGGATTTGACGGAGTTAACTCGAAACGTTCCTTTGAAGTCGCCGGAGCCTACTTGCAATGTTCCCGAGCTACCAGCTACACCGGAAAACGTCTTAACACCAGTGGTTGAGCCAGTGTTGCCTAAATTAGTATTACCGATGTAAACAGTTAAATTACTTGCTGTTCTAGTCAGCACCTCAATGTCTATCTTATATTCTTCGCTTTCATGGATATCAATATCAGTGTCGATGGTTTCCCAACTTGAAGAACAGTTGCCGGTAATAATTTGACTTGAAATACTATATTGTCCTGTCCCTTCGTTAGACGCCCAAGGAGCGGTTGCACCTGTTATCGTTCCACTTTGAGAACTGTCATCAGCCTTTAACTCACTACCACGCCCAACACCAGCACTGGTGTATTCTGAGGCTATTATTTTATTAGCGGGACTGTGGGCTGTTTTATCTTCGAGCTGAACTTTAAAACGCTTGGTTACTGTTGTATTTTTGCTAGACCATATGATTAACGTAAATGATGAATTGGATGTTGCGGGTGTTTCTGTCAATTGATAAGTCTGGTAGTCATCATTTGGGGTTATTACGTCCGAATAACCGGACGTAGACGATGCAAACCTTATTGTAGCTGTAGGATCAGAAAAATATCCCGCTGGTGGTATGGTGACTCGAATGACAAAATCCTTATTCTGTCGCTCACCAACATTAACACCTTGATATATTCGATTGGTTGACGCGCTTCCAGCTTCGAAATAAAAATTGTCTTGACTAGTCGCGGTTGAGCTACCCTCTTTAGTCCATGCGCTATTACTAAAATCTTCGCTAAATTCTAATAAGTTTATTGCGTATCGACCCTTATAGAACTTAGCAGCGTTGCTTGGTAGCAGAAACTCGAAGTCTTCATCTGTGAGAACATACCCTGCACCCTCTTGGCTGGAGTAGTGTTCGCCGATTTGCGGAATAATAGAAGTGCGGTTGGATAAGGAGAATAGGATATTATTCACCTTAGAAATAACACTGCCAATTACAACCCCAATATTAATTCCTAAAGACACTTATAACAATCCAATTAAATTAGTTGCAGTTGTGTTTGTTGCTAGCACGTATGATGCCCTTACAGGAAGGGTTGTTCCTGCTGGAACAGATGAAAATACCAATGTAGTTCCTTTTGCTGTTGTTATTTCAACATCACCAGCCCCACCAACATAAACCGCTCTTGCACACACTGCTAATTCACTAGCTCCTGGTGTAATATCAAAACCATCATCAGCAGGGGAATTCAACCCTGTTTCATGACTATCAAATCTATCTGTCATAATTTATAAACTCCTTACACTAGGCTTTGCCTGAGCAATAGCCAATTTATTGAATGCCCCTGCAGCAGCATCAACCTGATCTTTCACCTTACCAGATGGAAAAACCTCATGCTCTGATTTAAAAGACTTATTCCAGTCACCTTTAACCAAAAATACATTCCCGCCTTGAACTTGAACAGCATAAGGATCTGCTCTCAATTCCTTGTCCCCAGTCGGACACTCTGATCTTATTTTAAATCCTGCGAGGTTTCTGATTGTAGCCTGTGCGCTTTCCTTGCCACCTGATCCTGGCTCTTGCTCAATCCATACATTTGTATCACTGCTGTCAAATTGAGCAACAGTTTTAATTTTTTTCTCGCGTTCCAATGCTTCCCACTGCCCACGTTGCACATCCTCCACGACAAATCGACCATCTTTAAGCCGATGCATTAAAACGCCTGCTGTGTGTGGCTTTTTGCTAGCCTGTGTTCCTTTTTGCTTTGACCCTGCCTTGTCCCAATAGCGCACTGATTCAGCAATCAAACTGCGATCAATCGATGGAATTATTACAAATTCCTCAACAGGGAACATCCCACCGCCTCGCGGTGCTGGTGATTGTTGAAATTGACCGGCGGCAGCATACTCGCCCATGACTTTTTTGTCTCTTTCCACTACTTCTCTTGGAAAACGCTCTTCAAAGAGCAGTTCACCTTCTTCACTGCGTGGATCAACAAAGCCAATGCTGGTTATACATTGCCGGTCAGACTCAAACTCCATTGGTAACATTAAATGTTCATATCCTAAATCTTTATCAAGAATATGCCCTGACACATCATCCTCATGTAAACGCTGCATTATAATGATAATTGCCGATGAGTCAGGATTGTTTAATCGAGTTGTTAATGTTTCATCAAAAACTCGCAGTGCTGTGTTTCTGTGTTGGTCTGATATTGATGCCTCAACACTGTGTGGGTCATCCCATATAACCCTGTCACCCCTTCTACCAGTCATGGATCCTACTGGACAAGCCAGTCTAAATCCTGTATCTTTATTTTCAAAGTGAGTTTTAGCATTCTGGTCACCAGTTAAATCAACTGGCCATCTATCCTGAAACCATTCAGATGTAATCAATCGGCGCATTTTAAGGCAATCACGAATTGCAAGACCTTGTTCATGAGAAGCAGCAACAACGCGAGTTGCTGGCAAGCCCATTGGTCCCCATTCCCAAGCAGGCCAGAATACATTTGATAAAAGGGATTTCATTGTTCCAGGTGGGATATTAATCAAAAGTCGATTAATTTGATTATTGGTTATTGCTTCGAGGTGTTCACAAACAGCATCAATATGCCATCCATGTACATATTTTTGGGCGGGTTCAATTACCTCCCATGCCAATTTGATAAATTGAGCCAAGCTTCTTGAAGACAGTTCCCTGTCTATGTTAATTATATCAGTCTTGCTCAGGGCTAACAATAATTGATTCCTTCAATGCGATTAATTGATCCATTGTCAATTTGCTAGTATCTATAGTTGTGTATTCTTTTTCTCCATCTGGAGAAGTCGGTGCTATTTTAACAGGCTTATCCAATCCCAACAATTTTGATCGTCTTTCTTGAATTCTTAATGCAGAGGAAATTGCGTTTGAATCACCAAGACCCACTCCAACTTCCAAGCCAATTAACATCCTATCAAGACGCGCCATTTCCAAATCAATTACTGTTTCACCTAATTCAGAATTAATTTTGCGCGCTTTTCGCAAACCTTGCCGAATCCATTTCTCAACAACACTTTGCTCAACACCAAAAACATCAGCAATTTCTTCATCGCTGTGTCCTGTTATGCGTAATTGAAGCGCCTCTTTCTTTTTTTCAAGTGCCCACAATTCATCTGACTGTTTTTTCAGTTGATCTTCTTCTGTTAGATTTTTTGACATATTGATTACCATTTTATATGAAATGGTTAAAAATTACTAAAATTAAAATTGTCCTACCCGTAACACTATTATAGTAGCATTTCAGCACCTCGTATACCCTATTTTAAAATAAAAGTAAATAGTTTTTAAGCGGCCTGTAAGCCTCTCTATAAGGCGCTATCCTTCCTGCCCCCGATTGCCTACCCTAAGAGAATTAATCCTCCCTACCCACTATTCATAAACGCTTATTCGAATAATAACCCTCCCCCCTTCTCGCTTCTCTCGCTTCTCTGTGTAGAGCGTCTTTATATGCTTGTCATCTTTCCAAACACCAGCATCTGTTAATCCATCAAACAAAACTTTATTGAAGTTATCAATGTCATACCTTCTCAAACTAGGCGGGTGCAAAAATAAATCAACATGAACATCACAATCCAAGCCAAAATCAAATTCATTCTTGAAAACCAATCTGTAAATTTCATCTTTGTACTCTTTCCCTTTTGTTTTCAAATAAACATTACCACGAGCATAACCATAAATTGCATTTACTGATGGTGGCCAGGGCAGTTCAATTTCGCATTTTTTCTGAATTTGATTAGAAAACTTCATTTTTGACTCCCATTTAGTATAAAAAGGTAGGAATTTTCCTTTAATAGCATTAATAACCCCCCTCTGATATTTATTTAATATTTATTTTGAGGTCGTAAGTCATTGATTCAGTAAAGGGTTTCTATAATAATATAATAAATATATAAATATATATATAAATATATATAAGCTCGCCCGCCTCCGCCTATAAAAAAATATATTTTTTTATTTATATTGGTATTTATTATAGTTATTATGTTATTTCCGATTTTCCTTTTGATTTCAATAACTTACGCGGTATGTTTTTAAAAAACTACCCGAATTTATTATATTTATTATCGATTTCCCGCCCGAAATAACTTTGTTGGCTTTCCCCTTTTATTAGAAACGGACTTAAAATCCAGAAATTCTGACTCAACCAAGTTTTCAATCACTGAATTTAACAATCTTGGATCAGCTTTACTGGCTGCCTTGCAATTCACAATAAAACCACGCTTGACCCAAACGCCTCTTTTCAAATTTGCACGCTTCATTATTGCCTTGCTAATCAAATCTGTATCAGAATCACCAACACTGTCTGAAAATAAACCAATAGTAAACTGACAAGATGACTCAATAAACTTCATTTGCCGTTTTATATTATCCAAATCAACAATAGGATTTTCAGGACATTCCAAAATTGCCTCACACAAAGCATATTTCTTGGCATTAGGGACACGACGATTCCAAATCTCCAAATTATGCTTTCTGTTATGGTCTTTCACGGATTGCTCATAACAATAATCAATAACATCATCATTAAATTTGACAATTTTAGGGCTGTACACTCTTGCAGCAGGCATTTTGAATGCTTTGGTTTCTAGCAAACTTGAATCAGCCATCTTTTTTAAGTTAACAACAATATCATAAGGCAAATCAAGAGGTTCAATTTTCCTAACAGGATTTTCACGATAATTACTTGCATTAAATAGCATTAATCGAGACATAACACCAGTGGCAACAAAATCAGAATTTAATCCATTTGTAATTAAATCAGGAGTTGTTGCGCCAGAAACAATAAAATTTGGCGCATATAATGTTGTGCCTTCAACCACATCCTTCCCTTTTGCCTTTGCTCTTTCATTACTAATCTTTCCAGCTTTTGTGTACATCCTCAGGAAATATTGGAATACTCCAGCTTTGAATTGATTGCCAGAGGTGGCTTGCTTCATCAAGCCACCCATTTCATCTTTGACAAATATCGCATCATGCTTTTCACCTAATGATCTTAATCGATCATCAAGACCTTCAGCAGAAGCAGCTTCTTCAATGACTCCATGAACCAATTTCTTTACAAGAATTAAATCATCCATAAAAGCATTCTGGATAACATCACTCACAGAAGACACAAGCAAATCCTTTCCACATCCTGAAATACCAACTGCACATTGTTGAATATTCACCCTGTCTTGAAGCTGACCCATGAAATTTCCACCAGCCAAATAAGCAACTACAGAACGAGCTGCCAAACTAGCAATCATGGAATTTGGCGCCCACCAGGTTTTCTTTAATGCAATTGCTAATTGGCCTATTAATTTATCAGGAGGCATTAATATGGAATCAGGCAAGGTATCAAGATCAGCCTCTTCAACACTCTGATTGTCACCATAACCATCAAACACTAAATCATTATCAGTATCATGAGTTCCAATGTTGTCATAGCAATCCCCAATGAATTTTTGAAGTGTGGCTTTTCTTTCATCCTTTTTTTCTTGATCCCATTTTGCCTGATCAATAATGACCTCTAGCATATTGATGCAGGTAGTTTTTGGAGTTCCATTTCTTGCACAAGCATTTCCAAACTTAATAATATTAGTGTGGCCAGCACCGCCAGATAGAATTTCCTTTATGGCATCCTTATAATATGTTGAATCATCAGATTGTGTTTTGGTGGTATCATTAACACTATCAGCTTTCAAATATGAATCTGGGACATCACTAGGAATAAGCCTATCACCATTATATTTGTAAATAGAATAATCTTGATCCGCTTCTCTTAGTGCTGGATAGAACCAGGGTTGGCTCCAGGTATGATTTTCCTTAACATCTTTAATAGGAATGTTTTTTATGTTCAAAAATGCAATAACCCAGTTAACACATTTTGTTAATTCATCTTTGTTTTTTAATTTTGCAGGAATAACAACACGGTATCTATTTTTGTTAGGTGGGTCATTGGAATATGAAGGGTAAATCAGATGTGTTATATTATCATCTTTTAATGCTTTGTGTACTAATTCTGGATCAGGCGCACTTTCTGGATTATCAATTGAGCTATCAGCATCAATAATAACAAATTCAGCACTTAGTAAATTTTCATCCTTTCTAACATTTTCTTTTAATTCACCACCTCTAATAAAATAAGCACCATACTTCTCACCAACAACTGGGTTTTCAAATTCCTTTACAAAATCATCATACTCAATATCTTTGATGTTTAAAACAGGTATCTTATTCAGTCCATATATATTATGATAATGGCCTATTTTCAATTTTGCTCTCCTTGAAATTTAGAAAATAAAACGAACCTTTTATTATACGCGAAACAAAATTGGATAGTAACTTCATCGATTAGGTTTACTTTCATTTTTATTTAAGAGATAATACGTTCTCGGTTGCTGCTCTAACCTCCCGATGGCTTATCACCATCAACATTGCTCTCCAAGCAAAGTCAGAGCAGCAATCGTTCTTTGTCTTATAAAGAAATTTTACTTGAGTGATTGTTTTAAAATCATTCAACTAAGATAACTTAAAATTTGGAGTAACATTATGGCTATTAATATAAAGCGTACTGGAGAAGGAATAGACACAGTCAAATTTCTTGTTCATGGTCGTGCGGGTTTTGGTAAAACTGTTTTAGCATCAACAGCACCAGCCCCATTAATTTTATCTGCTGAAAGTGGTTTATTATCATTGCGTGATAAAAATCTTCCATATATTGAAATTAATTCAATGGATGATTTAAATGAGGCATATGAATTTATCACTGAAAGTGAAGATGCAAATCAATTTCAAACTATCTGCTTAGATTCTGTATCTGAAATAGCAGAAGTTTGTCTTTCTGAAAACAAAAAGATGTACACTGACCCACGCCAAGCTTATGGTCAGCTTTCTGAGCAATTATCAAGTGCATTAAGAGCATTTCGAGACATCAACAACAAACATGTTTATTTTTCCTGTAAGCAAGCCCGAATAACAGATGAAAATTCTGGTATATCAACTTACACACCAATGATGCCAGGAAAAACATTAACACAAGGTGTGCCTTATTATTTTGATGAGGTGTTTGCTCTGCGAATTGGTGAAGATGAAGATGGTGAAGAATACCGTTATCTTCAAACCAATCCTGATATTTCTTATGAAGCAAAAGACAGATCAGGAAAGCTCAAGCATATTGAGCGCCCAGACTTAACTTATATTATTAATAAAATTTTAGGAGAAAAATAATGGCACAATTACCATCAGCATTTAAAGCAAAAGACCATGGAACCATGCAAAGTTTCGCAGCATTACCAGCTGGAGACTACATGGCTAAAATTGTAAAAACTGAAATGAAAATGGCTAAGAAAAAGCCAGGACAGAAAGTCAATGGCCAGTATTTAAGTGTTCAACTTAAAATTATGAATGGCAAATACAAAGACAGAACTGTTTTTCGCAATCTAAACTTAATTAATGATAGCCAGCAAGCAGTTGAAATTGCCAGTCAGGAACTGGCGACTATTTGCGCAGCCTGCGAAAAGGAAAACGTGGAAGACACAGAAGTGTTGCATGATGTTCCAATGGTGATTACTTTAGTTAAGAAACCAGCAACGGCCAACCAGCCAGAAAGTAACAATATTAAGTTTTATCGCAAACCAACACAAAGCGATGTTGAAAAATTTGCTTCTGGTGTATCGGCTGCTAGTGATAACAGCAAGACTGAAGAGGCACCAAAGAAAAAATCTATTTGGGATTAATTTTTAATGCGCGCTTCGGCGCGCTCTTTTAATTTGGAGAGCACTATGAAAAAAGTAATCAAAAATGAGTTAACAGATCATGTAATGAAAATGGTGTCTAAGCATGGTCCAGATCTAGTGGCAGAAACAGCAAGCCTACACAAGAACACAATTCAGCGATGGATAGATGGCAGAACTAAGCAGCCATCCTTGTTAAGCTCACTAAAGGTAATCAATGCCTTTAATTTGCAAATAAAAATAATGAAAGGGAGAAAATTATGATACTCTTTATGGCACGAATGTTATTATCACTAGCACTTCTTGTGTATTCATATACAGAAACTGGAATTGCTACTGTAACAATTCTTTTTCTTATATTGTTCTCACTGGAAATTGTTAAGAGGATACTGAATAAGGTCAGTAATGATTGTTCTGTTATCATTGAGACACTGGACAGGAGAAATTAATGGCACTACTACCAATAAAAGCAATGGAGCAACAGAAAGATCAATTTGCCAGCAAAACACTGCTGGCAATTGACTCTGTTGTTGAAACAGGGCAAGGCCGGAATTATTCTGGCATGTCAGGCATAGGAAATAAATGTATCAGAGCACTTCAATATGCTTCTCGAAATGCTTTTGATAAAGAAATCCCTGCAAGAGTCAATCGGATCTTTGAAGCTGGTCATAAGTTTGAAGACATTATGATTGAAAGCTTAAAGTCAGCAGGTGTTGAAGTGTTTGATGAACAGCTTGAAGTAGTCGGTTTTGCTGGTCACTGGAAAGGACATATTGATGGAAAGTGTATTGGTGTGCTGGAGGCACCAAAGACTGTCCACCTAGCAGAATTCAAAACGATGAAGGATTCTAAATTCAAAACTGTTGTGAAGAAAAAGGTTAAGGATGCTTTCCCAGGATATTATGCGCAGATGCAAATGTATATGCATTATACCAAGTTAACCAGAGCATTATTCATGGCCATTAATAAAGATACGTGTGATTATTACATTGAGCGCATACACTACGACAAGAATTTTTCATTGGAGTTAGTCAGAAAGTCTGAAGAAGTCTTTTTAATGGAATACCTTTCACACAGGATTGGAAATGAGGATTCTTTCGACTGCCGTTTTTGTAATGCGAAGCAGGTGTGCTTTGGTGAGATTGAAATTAACAAAAATTGTCGAACGTGTGAAAATGTTGATATTGAAAATGAAGGCAAATGGGTGTGTGGTAAAGAGTGGCAAGAGATAGACACATTTGAGAAGCAGATGGCTGGGTGCAGACACTGGGTCAAGGCTGAATTTTTCATTTAATAGGAGGGCAAAATGGATGAGGTACCACACCACCCAGTAATGGGAATGAATATTCATGGAGATGACGTCAGAGCATTAGCATCTCAAATAGGCAGGAGCAAGAAAGATGCTCGCAAAATGCTAGTGCGTGATTATTTCAATGAGAAAGTCAAGGATGCAAAAACCATTGATGAGTTGAAGCCGTTGTTGTATGAATTAATTGAGGAGCTATACCGATGATCAGAGTAACAAGAACATCACCACTATCAGGAAAAACACGAGTTAGAAATATTGATGTTACAGAAGAGCAATGGACTGATTGGGAATCTGGAACACTAATCCAAGATGCCATGCCCCATTTATCAGCCAGTGATCGTGAATTTTTGATTACTGGGATTACTGATGATGAATGGAATGAAATGCATAAGGAAACATAGAAATGTTAACAGAAAAAGCACTCGCATTTGCTACTGAAGCACATGGTGATCAAAAACGTAAATACACAGGCGAACCATATATTAATCATCCGATTGCTGTTGCGGAAATAGTTAAGACAGTACCGGAGCATAATGAACACATGATCGCGGCTGCATTGCTCCACGATACTGTGGAAGATACCGATGTTACCCAGTACGATATCGTGCGTGAGTTCGGTGATATTGTGGGAATATTTGTGGCTGGATTAACGGATGTTTCAAGACCTGAAGATGGTAATCGTGCGAGGCGCAAAGCTTTAGACCGCGAACATTCTGCTAGGGGATTACCACCGGTCCAAACAATTAAACTGGCGGATCTGATTGATAACTCACGTTCGATCACAGAATACGATCCTGATTTCGCTGTTGTTTATATGAAGGAAAAGAAACTACTACTGGAAGTCATGACGAAAGGTGATATCGGATTGTATGAACGAGCGTGGAGTATTGTTAATGATTATTACGATAGGTGTTGAATTATGATAACCATACTAAACGAAAGTGGAAAAATCTTCGAGTGTTTACTGATGAATCAATGGAACACGAGATATTGGGAATATCGAATATAGAATTAAAATCTATGGGCTACACCTCATACATAGAGTGTGTATTGACTTTTGGAGCAGTAAAATATTTAAGGGACGATGGATCAGACGGATCTGATTATTGTTAGAAGGAGACATAATGCAACCTCGTTGGTATCAAACAGAATGTGCAAAGGCAATGTTAGCAGATGTCTTTGAACACACTGCTATACATCCTGTCGGCGCATTGCCCACGGGCACTGGAAAATCATTAACCCTGTGTCTACTGGTGGATGGGATTTTATCCAGAGTTCCAGAAGCTAATATTTTAGTTTTATCACATGATAGCAAAATTCTTGAGCAGGATCACGAGGCGCTGACTGATTATTTTCTTGGCTTTGATATATGCCTACACAGTGCTGGCTTAGGCTTTCGTGAAAAGGGAAAAATCACGGTAGCTGGGATCCAGTCTATTTATAAAAAGGCAAGTGAATTTCAAGATGTGAAGTTTATCATTATTGATGAAGCCCATAAAATTCCATTCACTGGGTTTGGGCAATATAGACAATTTCTAAGAAGCATCCACGCTCAGTATATGGGCTTGACAGCCACGCCATATCGCTATGGGAATGAATTGATTTATGGTGAGATTGATTACACCAATATTAAATCGCCAATGTTCAACAGAATTTCATATGATGCTACTTATGGCAAAAAATTCAACCGTTTAATTGATGAAGGCTATTTATCACCGCTTATTATTGAGGAAACAAAGTTAAAATTAGACACCAAAGACATTAAAATAGTCAATGGTGATTTTTCAAAGACTGAAATGGCTCATAATTTTGATAGAGTGGATATTACAAACCAAGCAATAGCAGAATTATTACCATGGAAAGACAAATATAAGAAGTGGATGGTGTTTGCTATTGATACTGTTCATTCTGATCACATTGCAGAAACCTTAAATGCAAATGGTGTTTCTGCTGTCTCCATACATTCCAAAAGTAAAACTTCTGATGAAGATTTTCATAAGTTTAAAACTGGAAAAGTCCAGGTTGCTGTCAGTGTTGAGAAAATGACTACTGGTGTTAATGTTCCTGATATTGATTTAATAGCAATGTTGCGCCCCACTCGCTCACCAGTTATCCATGTTCAAACTGCCGGCAGAGGAACACGGATCTCACCAGACACAGGCAAGACTCACTGTGCATTCTTTGACTTCGCAGGGAACACAGAAAGGCTTGGGCCGATAAATGATATCAGCGTCACTGTGATGGAGAAGAAAAAGAAAAAGCGGAAAGGCGCACCAATATATAAAACCTGTGAAAACTGCGGAAAGAAACAACACCCAGCAAAACGAAAATGCGTTGAATGTGATCACCCTTTTGAATTTAAAGAATCACTGACCAAAAAGGCCAGTAATTCTAAAATAATTAAGTCTGAAATCAAAACTGGAAAACACTGGTTAAAAGTTGATGACGTTTTATATTCCATTCACTCCAGGAAAGGCGTGCCGTCATCATTAAAAGTTGAGTATGAATGTAATGGTGAGAAAATTGATGAGCTGATCAAATTTTCAAGCAAAGGTTTTAATAGATATCTTGCTGAAAACTGGATAAAACACAGAGCACCAAAAGATGCAGGATTACCAAAGGACGTTTCTGGGCTTTATCGTGGATCGAAATACCTAAAAAGGCCGGTTTATATCATGTTTGATTACTCGAATAAAAAGATAATCGATAGTAAATTTGACGGATAATCGGCATATATAAGGAATAAATCGTCTGATTGGTTAAAAAACGACCTATATCCTAGAATAAAAGCTTTACCCGTTTAGGTAAAAAGGGTTATAATAGGACGTTCGCGCAAAAACGAACGGTTAAAAATTAACCTTTTTACTTGGAGAGCAAAAATGGAAAATGAGCAACTCGAATTAAATTTTGAAAAAAATTTACCCCCTGTAAGAACCATCAAAGTTCCAGATAGCCTTGGAAATCCCCAAACTGTCACAAAATCTGAATTCTCAAAAATGTGGAAAGATTACGTGAAAGGTTTTGCCCCACTTGTTTTTGGATCTGAATATTATGAAAAATATGAAGAAACAAAAATTTGGGTCATGGACTGTGCTAATTCAGAATTTGACAGATTATGGGAAATTCAAAATGCTGGAGGATCAAAATAATGACTACTGATTTTGAAAATCGAATTTCTGAAAAATTAATTATTACAACTTTTGATGATGTTGATGCGGTTGTTTTTGAAATTGAAGGAGGTTGCGATTCACGATTTCAAGAAGTTGAAATTGATGAAGATGAAGCAAAGAAAATAATCGCACTTTTACAAAATTCATTCCCGAATTTATCATAGATCGAAACGCCCACTGGGCGTCTGTCGGTTTCTCCGGCACTGATGAGATCAGAAAATTAACTCTTGGAGAGCATAAAATGAAATACTTAGTAAACGCAGAATTGAAAGCAGTACGAAAAGGTGACTTTGTTGAAGCTGATGAAAATGCTGGTGAATTTATTTTTGACTCAGAAAACAATGAACACACCAAGGCAACTTTAGTTGGAATTGCTGAATCCAACCAAATCAAAATCAGCAACAAACTAAGGCTCATGGAATATTGTGAGCTTTTATTTAGTGAACTTAATAAACTTAAACTACCGGAGCAAAATAATATGACTGAATCTGCAATGATCAAAGAAATTGTAACTGAAGGTGTAAATGCTGATAAGGAAGACAATGAAATTTTAGTTGCCCTTGTTAACAATGGTGTTTCTTTTAAGAATGCTGTTAAGGCATTTAACACAGCGATGAATGAATTAGGCTTTCGCATTTCACCTAAAGAACGCTTAGAAAAAGCAACTGCTATTTTGGATGAAGTCGGTTTTGCTCCTGAGACTTTTCAAGATGTTCAGGATGCTATTACTGGTCTTTGTGCTAAAATTTCTAGCACTAATGAAAAGCAAGCTCTTTTGGTAATTCGCAAATATGCTAAAGTGAATAGCATTGAGATGCCAAAAGCTGTTAAGGATCCAAATAAAGCTGGTGGCGCACGCGGTAAAGTGTTGAACTGGATGGCTGCGAATCCTAGTGCGACTATTGAAGAATTTACTGAATTTTGTGAGTCGATTAATAAGCCTAAAATGGTGAAAGGCTACTGGCCTATTTTTGGAGTTGCTAAGGCAATGGCTGATAACATGGCTGAAAGCGCAAAGGCCGCTTAATATAATTATGTAAATTTTTAAATTTTCAAAAACCACAAAGGGACTCAATCGAGTCCCTTTTCTTTTCATTTTGTTTCCCGTATAATATAAAACGGTAAGATGTAGGAAGGCCGCTATAAGCCGCTGTAAGGCATTCTATTCCCTCCCTACCTTCTACTATTCCCTATAAGATAAAGACCGGCTGAGGCGCTTTGATGTCGCTTGATAGCTAGTCTTTTTATATTTATATAAAGGTATAAGATTATGAAAAACCAAGGCACACTAAAAGATCGATATGAAATTTACAAAGCACAAATGATTCAGCTCGGATTGTATTACAAAAGTTTTGATGATTGGTTGAATTCATAAAAGGAATTTTCAATGATATTTTTTGATACAGAAACAACAGGATTACTAAAGCCTAATTTAGTTTCATTAATGCAGCAACCAAGAATTATTGAAATTTATGCAGTTCGTTTTGATTCTGACTGGAATGTTGTTGGTGAAGTTGATACTTTAATTAATCCAGAACAAGAATTGGAACCAGTCATAACACGGATCACTGGAATTGAAGATAAGGATTTAATTGGAAAGCCAACCTTCATTGAAGTCTATCCACAGTTGTGTGAATTGTTTCTTGGAGAAACAGAAGCAGCGGCACACAATGCTGAGTTTGACTTTGGAATGCTGCGAGTTGAATTACAGCGATCAGATTTACACTATAAGTTCCCATGGCCAATAAAGCATACTTGTACAGTGGAGGAGAGTACTCATTTAACTGCTGACTCAAAGTTAATGAGCCAGTTTGATAAGCCGGTGAATAGTCGCCGCTTAAAACTCTCACAGCTACACCAACTTGCTACGGGCAAGCCGCATGAGAATGCACATAGGGCTAAAGATGATGTGATGGCATTGGTTAGGTGTTACAGATGGTTGAAAGGCATAAAGTAATGGGATACTTTGACTTTGATAAGGATGATCCTGAAACTCAAAAAATGCTCGAAGCATTTGGTGGCAAAAAGAAAAAAGAAATTGATCGAAGACCACCTGTTCAAAAATATGTTGAAGATCATGGTGAGAAAATTTTAACTGAGGATGATAAGACACGGCGATTTTTAGCTCACTACGCAAAGATTTGTAAAACATATAATCGATCTTTAACAACACTTGCTAGTTTTGTAGTCACTGAATTTTCAGAAAAGGATGTTGATAAAGTGTTGTCATCTTCTTTTCAAGAAGATGAGGAAAAGAAACGAAATTATTTTTAAGGAGAGTAATATGGCATTAGAAAATAGATATGGAAAATTTACACTTCCAGCGAAAGGAAAAACTTTTGATGAGTGGTATGATGATTCTTTGTGTGTTCTTGAGCATGTTGTGGTTGTAAGGGCTGAGCACTTTATCATAGAAAATGAAATTGAGTTTTGTGGATATAGTAGATATTTTGATTCACTTCCAGTTGGTTCAATGGCACCAACTTACAAGGCAATTATAAAAATAACAGGAGCTAAAGATCACAGCCATCTTGAATTTGTAAAATTTGAAAGGGTTGATAAATGATCCATCTAGCACTAAGAACAGAATATAGCTTTGGAAAAGTTTTCGGGAAAATCGAAGACATTGTTGAACTAGGCAAGAAAACTGGTGTAGTTGGTATTGCTGATATCAATAACACGTATGGATTCGCAAAATTTGATAAATTGTGTAGGGCTGCTAATGTTAAGCCCATCTTTGGTGTTAGGCTTACTGTTATAGATGACTTAGCAGAGAAGCGCAGACCAGCTGGCCCTGAATGCATTTTCATTGCTAAGAATAATGATGGACTAAAAGAGATTTACAATCTAGTCACACACGCTTATGAAAATTTCTATTATGCACCGCGTGTCTCTGGGCGCCATGCTAAAAATCTTAGTGAGAATGTGTTTGTTATTGCTCCGTTTATGACTGCTATGATTACTGGTAGAGTAGATTACATCATTAAAAATAAATACACACCCATTAAGAATCCTGAGACGCTGATTGTTGCCATCAGTGATAATTATTTTATGAATGCTGAGGATAGACCTATTTATGAAATAATTTGCGACGGCGGGGATTCAAAAACTGGATTTCAACACATCCTTTCTAATGAGGAATATCTTTTGGAAAATCCAGGTTGTGAGCTAGCAATAAATAACACATCACACATATCTAATTTGTGCAACGTCACTTTAACAAAAGCCCCAATGGTTAAGTTTGAAGGAAAAATTACACTAGAAACATTATGTAAGCGTGGGGCTATGCGACTGGGAATAGATATTAAAAATGATGGTGAGTACAAAGAGCGATATGAATATGAAATGAGCCTAATTAAAGAAAAGGAATACACAGATTATTTTCTTATCGTAGCAGATATGATATCCAAGGCAAAACAAAAAATGTTAGTGGGCCCAGGCCGTGGATCATCCGGTGGATCATTAGTGTGTTATCTTTGTGGAATTACAACTTTTGACCCCATTAAGTTTGGATTGTTATTTGAAAGGTTCATTGATATAAATCGCCATGACCTTCCTGATATTGATATTGACTTTCCTGATGACAAACGGCAAATGGTTTTAAAAGATTTAGTTAAAACTTATGGTGAAGAAAAAGTTGCACACATCGGAACTATAAGCAAGCTAAAGCCAAAGTCAGCCATTGGAATTTTTGCTAAGCAATTAAACCTGCCTTATGGTGAAGTGGAAGAATTAAAAAATTCAATTATTGAAAGGTCTGGTGGTGATGCCAGGGCGGCTATGTGTATTGAAGATACTTTAAATTCCACTGAGGTTGGGCGGAATTTCATGGAGCAATATCCTGAAATAAAATTAGTTTCCAAAATAGAATCACACGCCAGTCATGTTGGAGTTCACGCAGCAGGTATGTTGGTTTCTAATGAAGACTTGAGAAAATACTGCAGTGTTAATAAAAGAGACACAGCTGCAATGATTGATAAGAAAGATGCTGATGACATTAACTTATTAAAAATAGATTGCTTAGGGCTAAGAACGCTAACAGTACTAGCAGAAACTGCAAAGCTTTCAGGATTTGATTTTGAAGATTACTATAGCTTGCCACTTGATGATGATAATGTATTTCAAATCTTTAGGGATATGAGGCTATCTGGTATATTCCAGTTTGAAGGATATGCACTTCAATCTGTTTGTAGGCAAATGGTCATGGATTGTTTTGATGACGTGGTTGCTGTAACTTCTTTATCTAGGCCTGGGCCGCTTCATTCTGGAGGGACAACAGCCTATATATCAAGAAGAACAGGAGCAGAAAAAATCGAGTACATAAGCGATGATCCAATATTTAAAAAAATAACAGAAGAAACTTATGGAGTGGTTGTATTTCAAGAACAGTTAATGAAAATAGCAAGGGAATATGCTGGAATGGAGTGGACTAGTGTATCAGCTCTAAGAAAAGCAGCATCCAAAAGTCTTGGTGATGATTTCTTTAATAAATATAAAAATGAATTTTTGGAGGGCACTGATAAGAGAGGGATTGATAGAATGGAAGCAGTAAATGTGTGGGAGCACATTGTAACATTTGGATCCTGGGGCTTCAACAAAAGCCACGCAATAGCTTATTCACTAATTTCCTATTGGACTGCTTGGGCAAAATATTATTACCCAACTGAATTCTGTGTTGCCAATCTGAATAATGCCAAGGGGGATTCCTCAGCCGTTAAAATGTTACGTGATATGGTTAAGAATGAGGACATGAAATATATTGCTGTTGATCCTGATTTATCCGGTGTTAAGTGGACTCCAAATAATGGTGTTATCTTGGGTGGCCTGACTAACATAGAGGGTATAGGGATTAAGAAAGCCCAATCAATTATCAAGAAAAGAAATGAAGGCAAGGGATTCACACCTTCATTAGTAAGTAAGCTCGTTGAGTCTAAAACTATTTTTGATGTGTTATTTCCCTGTGAGGAATACTTTGGAGATTTTTATAGGCATCATAAAAAGCTAGGGTTTGAACAGAAGTTGGATTACATTGAGAATATACAAGATAAGGGAAATTATATTTTCATAGGCCGGCTGGTTAAAAAGAATTTACGCGATGTAAATGAGTATCAATCAGTAGTTAAAAGAGGCGGAGAGATTATTCATGATAACACACTCCATTTGAATATAACTATTGAGGATGATACAGATTCTATTATCTGTTTGGTTGATAGATTTTCCTATGATAGACTTGGAAAAGATATAGCAGAAAATGGAATTGTTGATGAGGATTACTATTTGATTGCTGGCATGGTTAAAAGTAGCTGGCGAATAATTAGTATAACAGAAGTTTTTAAACTTGATATTAATCAAAAATACTTGGAGAGCTAAGTGAACATTATAGATTTATTTTCAGTCTGTAATTCTCTTTCTACTATAACAAGATACTCACAGACACATCTTTTAAAGGATGAAAGTGTTTTAGAACACATAGGTTTTGTGGCTTTATTTTGTTTATTGATGAAGGATGAATTACAATTTGAAGGAGACTTAGGTCAGTTATTAGGAAAGGCTTTGGTTCATGATTTGGATGAAGTCATTACTGGTGATGTTGCTAGGCCAACAAAGTACTTTAATCAAGATAGCATTAATATGTTTAGGCAGATTGAAGTAGTTGGCATTGAACAGCTAGTTGATAAGTTTGATATTGATAAAGAAATATTTGATTTATGGGATGAGTCTAAAAAGGGTGAAAGTGGTAGGATAGTTAAAATAGCAGATTTAATTTCCGTGGCCTATAAGATATGGATGGAGGTTATTGTTTTAAATAATCACTCAATGATACCTCATGCCATAAAATTAAAAACTTATTTGTCAGAGTATGAGCATCAAGTAGTTGATCAAGTTCGTGAAATTTTAGATTTTGCTATATCAAAAAATCATGAATTCATAAACAAAGTGGAGACTCTAAATGGAAATTAAAATACTAAAAATTGATTCACCTGATATTGTGAAAAAAGCATGGGAAATATCACGGCCTAAAGATGTTGATTCAAAGATTGAAGACATTATAAAAATTGATGCTCCTATATTAGATATACCATCAGCAACACTCCATGTTAAAAGCACAATATTAGAGCGTGAAATTTTTGCTACTATGCGTGATCATATCATTTGGGCACAAACTTCTCGTGTGAATGACCCGTTCCACTGGCCAGTTCCTGAAGAAATATACCATGGGCCATCTCTTAACATGCTATATAAGAAAATGAAATCTGAATATGATAAAGGCATGTCCCAAGATGAATATCGATTGAATTTGCCTCTGTGTCTGTCTACTGAATATACTTTGAAAATATCCATTCGATCTTTGATTAAAGTCTGGAAATATTTTAAAAATAGTGAAGTTCAATACATACGAGACAATTCAAATTATTTAAAATTAGTATTATCTGAATTTTTTGATAGTGAGTTTGAATCAATAAAGCCTATTGATATATTAAAATCGCCTGATGATATTGAATCAGGGGTGATAGGTGACTTTATTGTTTTAAATTTTAAGGCATCCTTGGCCTTACGAGCACAACTAATCAGACACAAGCTTATTTTTGTTAGAGATGGGCTAGCTGATTTAATGAATGATGAAATTTGGAACAACCCAATTTCCACTGAGATCCCTATTCAAATATGTGCAGATAAAAGCTTTATAAAATCTTTAGCAGAAAAACGAAGTTGTTGGATGGCTCAATATGGAATTTGGAAGCCTATAATGGAAGAAATAAATAAACACTTAGATTTATCAGAAACTATATTGCCTTGTGACAATAAGTGCCCTTATGATAAGGATGCTGAGTTAAGATACACCAGTGCTGATCCAGGATCTCCTTGCCCTAAACATGCCATTATTACTGATAAAAAAGTTTGTGGGGAATTACATGGGGATATGATAAATCAATTTACCAATGAATCACGCCCAGAATTTTGGGTTAAATTAATTAATCAAGTTGAGGTGTTAAAATGAAACAGAAATTCTATATAGCTGCTCCATTCTTTAATGAGAAACAAGTTAAAATTGTTGAAGGCATTGAGGAAATATTATCAGCCAATGGTTTTGATTATTTCTCACCTCGAAAAGAAGGTGTGTTGATTGATGTTCCACCAGAAGAAAGAGCGCAGCATACACAGCGAATTTATGATTCTAATATAAACAACATTGAAGATTGTGATTGTATGATTGCTGTGGTTGATGGGCGTGATATCGGAACTATTTTTGAAATAGGGTATTTTACTGCTTTGAAAAAGAACTGGGGCTATGATGGTGATGGTAATGAAATAACAAGACGACTCATTACTTTTACTGATGAAAATTTTGGCCTTAATGTAATGATTCAAAAATCTGTTGATGCACACATGTTCGGTCATAGTAGCTTGATTGAGTTTCTTGCTTTGTGTAAGTATAATTTGAAAATGACTGATGATGAATTATCACTCTATCGAAATTTCAATGAGAAGGTGTATTAGCATGGCTAAAATTTCAGTATTACTGTCATCAAGCAATAATTTTAGCAATACAGGGATGTTTTCTGTTGATTATGCTGCATATGAATTCTTTTCAACCAACTACCCAGGCTGTGATTTGTCATTTTATGTTTTAAATTTGCCCAGTAAAGATTTATATCCATATGATGACATCATGCCTTATGAAATCTATAAGGAAATTAATTGGTATAATGTAAACGACATACATACATCTGATTTAATTGTGTTCTGGTCTGATTTCTTCCACACAAGACACTATCTTGAGCAGTACATGGAAGATTATGTTTTGAAGCATTCTGCTAACAGAAATGACATTGAAGATTTATTCTTCAAGGCTTTTTTTCTTGAAGGCGCAGATGAAAGTGTGTTAAAAAAATCAATATCATTTGGTAATTCACTTATGTTCTTGAGTGATGATAATATCAATCCTGATAGATACTCAAAAAACTTCAATAGGCTGTATTCTAATATTGCCTTATCAATGCCAAGGGACTATGTATCACTATTTAATTTAATAAGTTCTGTTCCAGGTTGTAATGTGAAACAAGGCTGTGATCCTGCCTTCACCCTAGCCCACAGATCTTTTGATAAAAATAAATCAATAGGCATATTTATAGGCAGAAGAAATGAAATTAAGATTAGGGATGTGTTTAAAATCTATGTTTTGTCAAAGATTCTTGGATATGATATTAAATGGATAAATTGGATGGTCAATAGAGAGTCTTTTATCAAAAGAGGGATTTCAAATCCATCACAAATGAAAAATCTTTTGACTCATTTAATTATGTCAAAATTATTCAAGAGTGGGAAGGGTGTCCATGAGAGTCAGTTTACAGAGCTTGGAAAATACAGCCTTGTAATAACTGACACATATCACCTATCTATAAATGCAATAAACAGTGGTGCTAATGTTTTTTGTATTGGTGATGATAACATAATATACAATAAGAATGCTCTTGATCTTCATGATAAAAAGAAAGAGGTTTTATTTAATATGATGGATCTTGCAAGTTGCTATGGAAATTTCTCAATACTTAAAGCAATAAAAGCATCTTATTGTAATTTTCCTGCTCAATATTTCTATTCAGCTATAGGTATTGAAAATGAATTAAAAAAGATCTGTAATAAAATACTAGGAGCCAAGGCATGACTGATGTAGATCACGGAAAGCACTATAGATATGAGTACAGAGGAATTAAGCTTGATCCTGCTAGAATTTGTGTTATATATGATGTTCACCATCCAATGCAAATAAACATTCTGAAGAAATCACTAAGAGCAGGATCAAGCATTAAAGACCTAAGGCAAGACATTAATGACATGATTTGCTCTTGCAATAGATGGCTTGAGATGATTGAGGAAGATGAAAAGATGACTGAGGAAAAGAAATGATATTCCAAGACTTAAAGGGGCTAGATCCAGCAGGATACATAGCCACACAACTTCCAAATGGGAAGTGGGCCTTGTATCATGATAATGATCCTGAAGGATATGTTTGCAAACGCAAGCACAAAAGAGAATTTGGATCATTTGATGCAATCATAACAACATTACAAAGGGCTGAAGTGTTGGATTTTGTTATAGAAGTTTGCTGTGATGGAGATGGATATGATGGATCATAAAGAAACACTTTATGCAAAAGATGCCAAGGGCCAATTGCGCTCTTGGACAATTGAAGTGATTGATTTTGAATTGATTAGAATTACCTATGGGCTTATTTTTGGGAAAAAGCAAGTTGAAGAAGAATTCATAGGTGTTGGATTAGCAGGAAGAACTGTTGAAGAGCAGGTTTTGTCTCGCTTTAATTCAAGAATTAACAATAAATTGAAATCAGGATATGTTAAGGATGTAAATATTGCTGAAACCAATGAGCGTGTTAATCTGCTTGGATTTAAAAAGCCTATGTTGGCTGCCAAATATGATCCATTGACAACAAGCCATCGAGATATGTACTTTGGACAATACAAACTGGATGGACATAGATGCCTTGTTAAAAATGAAAATGGTGTTTTGCATGCCTATAGCAGAAATGGAAAACCAATAAACACACTTCCAGAGATATTGTCTGAGCTTGATATTCCAGAGGGAATGACTGTTGATGGTGAGTTATATGTTCATGGGGTTCCACTTCAAACAATTACATCATGGGTCAAAAGACGACAGGAAAACACAGCCAAAATTCGATATCATATGTATGACATTATTGCTGATGAGCCTTATGAAGCCCGTTATAACCGGCTTTTAAACGTCCCTCAGGGCTTATTAGCGACCGTTTTACCGACTAATCGAATAGATACACGAGCAGACGCCCACAACGAGCTTGTACGGGCTGTTAAGCTAGGATATGAGGGGTTAATCCTCCGTGATAATAAGACTGGCTATGAGGCTGCAAAGCGGTCTAAAAGCCTACTCAAATATAAGTCGTTTTTAGATGAGGAATTTGAAATCACAAATATCATTCCATCCAAACAGGGATGGGCAAGAATGGTGTGTAAAACTGATTGTGATAAACGTTTTGTTGTGACTGCTCCAGGCAGCATGGATGAAAAATATTATTTCATGATTAACCCTGATGCCCATATTGGTAAAATGCTAACTGTGAAATTTCAGAAATATACAATTGATGGAATTCCATTCCATCCTGTTGCACTTCAATTAAGGGAGGACATATGAACAAGCCATTTAAGCCTACAAATTTAGAGCGTGTACTGGCAGTGATCATCATAATGCTGTTGATAATTATTCCAGGAACTGTTGAGTTACTTTTGAAATAAAGGAGAATTGAAGATGGAAATTGAAATTAACTTGGTGTTGTTATTGATTACATTTATTTTCTGTGTTTTATTATTTATTAGAAACAGTCAATTGCATTGTGAAAATATTGATTTAAAAGGTGAATTACATGCTTTAGAGATTGAAAATGATCATCTAAAGTATAATCTTGAATCAAACCGCCAATGGCTAGAAAAGTGTAAAGCAGACCTTGAAGACACAAAGGAAAATCTAATATTGTGCCAGCACCCAGGTCAGATAGAATGAACTACTTAATACTATCGACATTTTTACTCTGTGCTGACTGGCGACAAAGTTACAACATGGCAGACCAACGTAATTTTAGAGAATCAAATGTGATTTTGGGCGAACGTCCATCCACAAAGAAGGTTAATTTGTATTTTACAGGTATGGTTGCAGCAAATGTTGCTGTGGGTTATGCACTACCAAAGAAACACCGAAATGTATTTTGGGCTTCAGTAGCAGCGATTGAAGCAAGTTATGTGGCAAACAACATCGCTTTAGGCGTGAAATTTAATTTTTAAATATGTTTATTTCACTACTTCTATTGCTAATTTTATTTAATGCACCAATTGATAGCGAGTGGGAAATGTTGTCTAAGGTAAATGGATATTATAACCAAGTGCCTTATAAGGAAGATATTGATAATTATGGCGTATGGGATCATTGGGCTACACCTCAAGAGTTTATGGTTAACGGTGGAGACTGTGAAGATTATGCCATTGCCAAGATGTTTCGACTGCTTGAGTTAGGCGTAAGCGCAAATCGATTAAAGCTGCAATTAGCATGGAACGATGAACGCAAACACATGGTTTTATTGTACCAAGAAAAATCAGGACAATGGTTAACACTGGATAACAATGTCAATTCAATTGAGCCGATTCAGTTCAGGGATGACTTAATATTAATAAAGGATGATATATGAATATAGCACAACGTTTACAACGATCACATGATGATAGATTTAATAAATTATTTGCTAGAGCAAAACGAAAATCAGTAGATATTGATTCGACGAATAAGAATGTTTTGTGTCATTTTGCCGATGGGTCGATGAGTATATTTGATCTAAAAAATAAATCAATTGGTGTATCAATTAGTGATGCTTAACGTATTAATAGTTAATTAGGATATAGATATGGAAAATCAAATAGAAAAATTAACATGTGAATATGAAGATAAAATTGGTACTTGTGATGATCAAATTCGGAATTGCGTGATTAGGAAAAGCACAGCTAGACGAAACGGAAATAAACGTGATGTCGATGATTTAAGTAGAGAGGTTGCAATTATTAGCGCTCAACGACAGGCATTTGTTCAAGCTAAAGTTGACATTGATAGCTTGTTGGATCACTTGGAAGCCTAACAACCTTCGGGTTATGAGCACTAAGCGCGACATATACAGCCATATGAATCAGCGACTTACAAACCACAATTGTACACAAATCACCGGACTGAGCATAACAATTCATAGCTCGTTCCGGCAAATCTTCGGCAAGGGGTAAATGATGAAAAAAACAATGATAATGAAATCAGGCGGGATATCGACTCATTATATTTGCCCTTCTTGCATTCCTGATTATTCAGGCGGAACTAAAAAATGCAGCGAGGTAATTCCCACTTTTTATAGCGAAGAACACGCTAAAGATAATGGATGGATGCCAACAAGGGATATTAAATTTTGCCCACCTAGCGAGCCTTTTGTGTGGGTATGCCCTGAATGCTGGAATAGCTAACACTTAACAACCAACACCGGCAAAGGTCGGTAGGAGATAGATATGACATTAGATGAAGAAATGAAAAAGGCGGGGATGATGCCCCTTTCTGACATACTAAACAAAAACTCACTTGGTAATTATTCTGCTCATGCTGGAGTGACCGACCTTGAAGCATTTGAAAAGTGGCTTTTAATGAAGCATGAAGAAATGACAAGAGCTTTTATTAGATTGGAGCTAGACAAAAATCAAGATCACAAAATGTACGAATGGTATTTATCACATAAAGCTGTGCTTGGTGAAGTTGTCGCTAATTTCAGACAAGCCACTAACCACCAAGGGTGAATAAGATGAGTAATCGAAAAGTTGTTGTTTATGAATATCAAAGGGATGAAGTAACAAAGAAGTATGAGAAAGTTCCTATCGGGCATGGGGTATTTCATCAATTCGGAATGTGCTATGAAGAATTTGAAAATGGAGCTGTTAATTATACAACTGCGGTTGTTGAAATGCCGGACGGTAGCATTAGAAATGCACCCGTCGAAATGGTTGTTTTTAATAACTAGCTCAAGACTATTGAGAGGTAATTATGAGAGAGATTAAATTTAGAGCGTGGGATAAATATCAAAATATAATGTTTTCAATGAATAACTTAAAATTATCATGTGGTCCTAATGGGTTTGAGTTCCACTTATATAAGCCAGAGGGTGGGCTAGGGAAAGCCATATTAATGCAATACACCGGCTTAAAAGATAAATCAGGTAAGGAAATTTATGAAGGTGATATTGTTAAGATGTGGCACACTGAGTATAACACTGGCGGTATTGGTGATGGTTACAAGAATGAAGTGATTGAATTTAGAAATGGTCAGTACACATCTATCAGTCTCCATGAGTCACACCCGCCAATGATAATCGGCAATATTTACGAAAATCCAGAATTGTTGGATTAACAAGGCTTATTGAGGGGTGATGTATGAAAACTTATGTGTGTAACGGATATTTTGAAGACGGGGATATGTCAGAAAGTGAAGATGGAGCCTGGATTAAAAAAGATGATCTTACTAAAAGCTTGGAGGAACATGTGAGCACAGCAACAACCATTATTAATATGACAGATAACAAACATATACAAGAGATGGCAGCAAACATTGCCGATGGTTTGATATCTCTTGGGAAAGTAGAAAACCTTTAGGCTTTGTATTTTATATTAGAGAGGTGACAACGTGGAAAACTTAGTTAAAGAATTTGAATCGCTGAAAAATGATAAAGAACGTTGGTTATGGGCTGTAAATAATCAAGACAAGGGAATTACTGTTAATCTTGATAATGACGACACTTTTATAACATTTGACAATATAGAAGATGGGCCCATATTACAATTTGATTGGCATATCGGATGGGCAGACGGTATCCAACATTTATTATCAGCAATTGGAATCAAAGCCGACTGTGTTTAATTAGAGAGGTGACTATGACCCCTGACTATCAAAATTCAGATATTACAGACGGCATACAATATACAGATGTTACGTCAAATGGATATGTGGAAGTTTCGATTGCTGACTATAGTGTTGAAATGAATTATCAAACACCCAAAGAATGGGCAATCGAGCAAATCAAGCAGCAACCGTTTTTTAATCAACATTAGGTAGGGATTTATGGATAGTAAAATGACTTGTAGAGGAAGCATTTTTAGGAACTGCATGTGGATCATGTGCTAAGTGTAAAAAAGAAATAGCGGAATTGATCGCGGAGAAAAAAGAAAATGAGAAGGCAAAAATGATATCATCGCAAACACAACCCCAGCAATATGGATGGACATGCTCTAGGTGTGGTGGAAGTAATTCACCGTGGTCGTCACGTTGCCCCTGTGTACCTTTTGCCACCACTTGTAGCAACCACTTGGCACTTTAAAGGGGAATGATTGTGACATATAGAGAAGTCATTTATTACGCGTTGTGTATTCCAATATCTGCGCTAGTCATATTTTTTGGATTAATGTTTGTGCTATCTAGTTTAGTAGAACATTATTCGATAAAATTTGAAGAATGGGCGTTTGAGGATTAATCTTTAGATTTATCAATCTTGTCAGCAATAAAATTCTTAGCTTCTTTGGAGTAATGCATTAAGAACGCAACGATTGTTGAACCGATTAACACATTCATGTTGATATCTTCCAAGCTACCTTGAGCCATGACGCCACCTAACTGAGTACAAGCGCCTAGAATACCGGCGTGGATACAAAACCGGAATTTATCAAGCTTGCTTAACATCTTGAGTTTATCATTCATATTAGTAACTCCATATTGTTAAAAATGATCGTGGTAAATCATCTAAATGTATGAATCGATGTTTACCTTTTTGACTAACACCAAATCCTCGGAAACCTGCTTTATATCCCATTGCAAGAATTTCAATTGCGTAACTGTGACCAGCACCAAGATCCACTGCTCTACCGGTAGTATGTGGACCTGTACGACCCGTATTTGAAATCTTATCGTTATAATCTGGACATCGGTATCCACTGGATACAATCAATGGGAAACCCAAGTTATGTCTTAAATCATCGAGTTTATCAATGAAACTGGCATCCATTAAGTTATCACCACATCCACACTTACAGGTGAATTCATCGAATGAAAAATAGCGCCAGTTCACTTGTATAACTCCCCATGTGCTTTGGGAATACTACAACCTAGAACGTCGCTAATTTGATCTATACATTCAATGCTTTTTGTTCGATTAACTTGGACTTCTCTCGTAATTTTTCCGTTTTCTTTAATCTCAGACTGTTCGTTGAGTATCGTTCGATTCTGAGTTTTTAAAACAGCAAGATCAATAGCATGTCGCTGCACGTTGCCGTGAATTTCTGCAACTGTGGTCGTGAGATTTTCAGTCGTAGCAATCACAGATCCTAATTTAGCATTAGCGGTTAAAGCTGCACCGACTAATACCGCAAGTAAACTACCGACGAACTTATTAATAAAATTAAGCGCGTCATTTACACCTTTTTTCATATGCATCACCGTCATCATTACTACCCACCGCTAAAAGAATTATTCACGTTTTATAAATACTGCATCAACATACGCTGTGCCTGCAGATGTCATTTTGAAACCTACCGTCATGTATCTTGTGTTTGCATCGATTGTTTGACCTGTACCACTCTTTAAGGTCCATGTACTTGTGGAATGAGCGCCAAGTGTCTTTGTAGCAACTACGGTGCTTTGATCGTCTTGATACAGTGTTAATATTAAAGCCACTGTGCCGCTTGCTGCGTTAGCCCAAAATCGCCACTCGAAGGTATCAACTGACTCGACCGGAATAAATGCTTTATTGCCGCTGTACCACGTTTGCTCAGTTAATGATGTGGATGTAATTTTAAGTGAGTTAGTCCCGTATTTAACTGTACCTGTGTCTTTCGATACAGTTGCACCTGAATTCCAATATAAAATATCATTTCTTTCAAAATCACCATCAATAGTTAAATCATCTGAGTAAGTTTCTAAAACATGGGCTCCGGTTTGATCTGATGTGGGTTTCCATTGGGTGTTAAATACAAATGCTTTACCTTCCTGTGTTGAACCTTCGTCGGCGTTATTTGCTCCAACTGCTAATACAGCGCCATCTGATGAAATCGCAGTTGATGATCCGAATCGTGCGTCTGCTTCTTCATCACTCGACAATAAAGAAGTTGATCTTTCAACCCATGCCGATCCGTTCCAGTCAAAAACATAAACAGTACCCACCGTGAACCCGCTATCAACTGCAGTTGACGATCCGACGAATAACGTCAACCCATCGTTTGAAAGCGCAACACCCGACCCAAATTGCCAATTAGCAGAAGCATCGCTTGCTGTAAGAATGGTTGATTCTTCAGTCCACGATGAACCATCCCAATCATAAATATACACGGCGCCTTGACCGCTACCTGCTCCACCGTCCCATAAATACGCGCCGACAGCCATTTTGCTACCATCAGCAGATAATGAACAGGCATTACCAAAATAGTCAATTGTTCCCGCATCACTAGCTTCTAATGCCGTTGTTCGTTCAACCCATTCCTCACCTTCTCTTTCAAACACATACATCGCACCTTGATCGGTACCACCTGACCCATCCCAATTTATTGCCCCAACCGCGATAATGGTTCCATCGCCTGATATAGCGACACTATGACCGAAATTATCGCCCGTTCCACCATCACTTGAGGTTAATGTTGTTGATTCTTCGGTCCATGTTTCGCCATCCCAATTATAAATATACACAGTACCTTGAGTGGATGCTGCATCAACAGTAGCAAGTGCTGCGCCTATCACTAACGTTGTACCGTCACCAGATAAAGAAACACCTGACCCGAAACTATCACCCAATGAAGCATCACTGGCGGTTAATATTGTGGACCTTTCATCCCATGATGAACCATTCCAATCGTATAAATATACTGCGCCTTGGTCTGTCCCCGCTCCACCATCCCATTTTGGCGCACCAACGGCCATCACCGTTCCATTTCCAGACAGTGCAATACTTGTAGCAAATTCATCAAGATTTCCAGCGTCACTTGCTACAACCGTTGCTACCTCAATTGGATCAGTTGTTGGATCATTTCTATACATTGTATCCGTAGATGTGTCATGCCAAATATCACCTGCGGTCCCTATCGGTGAGGTCGATTGTTTAAATGTATTAGTCGGGTTAATAATATACGGTAGTGGTCGCTTATATGATGTCGGAGTTGTGGCAACACTTGACGAACTATTCCCTGATGTATCAACCGCCTTAATCCAGAAATATTTATGACTTCCTTCATATAAAGGTATTGTGTAATACTGGTTTGTACTTGGTTTACTCGCTGCCACACGATAAGTCGGATTAGTTGGGATAGTATTCGCACTAGACATGTATATTTCATAGATGTTCATATCAAGATCAGAGGGACATACCCATTCAACACGCGCACCAATAGGGTCAGATCGAACCGTCACACTGGTTGGTACTGATGGTGACACACCCTTACCCGCAATAGTCTGATTCGTTAACTCAACTGATTCTGAAGCTACTTGCCAAAGATTAATCGCATTAACTTTAAAATCATAGACTTCACCATCAGCAAACATACCATACAATAAAACGTCCGTATCAGGCGCTAAGATAGTATCACCTAAATGCCAAGGGTCTTGCACAACATGCGTGGTTATCGTCCCACCAGCGCCAGCAGCGTTGAACGTAGAAGCATCCACACCATCAACAGAAAAGGTTGTTGTTGTTAGCACGGTGACACGCAACGGGTAAATATTATGATTTATTTGCCACATGCCCGTATTTCTGATTAATGCAAGTTCACCAGTACTCAATCCATGTGCAGCATCTGTTGTAATTACTGGTGGATTCGCTGATGTAATACTACTGACATTAGTAGTAGTTACTGTTGTATGCTTGCGCCAAAACACTTCATATTTATATACATCTTTATCTTCTGACCCATCCCAGTCAATTAACGCACCGCTAACCACCGTTCCATCAGGCAATGTTTTTAGATAATCTGTGCCACTGGATATATTTAAGTTAGATATTGATGCTGGCCCTGCAGGTTCAGGCTCTGTAAATATTTGTGTGTTGGTTGTTATGTATTTTACTATTCTCATGCCTTGAGATGCATCAGTATTATTGCCATGATTTGGTGGAATTGCATAAGCATAATCAGAACTATCAGCTATTCCTACGAATTCAAAATTAGGGTTATATAGTTTTGAAACAGAATAGGGCGGTTGTGGAGTTGATCCATATCTTGCTATGTGATTTGTAGCAGTAAAAACTGGAGGTGTTGCATTTGCTCCATCCAAGTATATTGCCAGTCCTCCTGGTGCACCTCCTGCTCCAGATCCTGGCATAAGATCATACCCCCTTCCAGGATTGTAAACAGCAGTTGCTTGTGATCCATCTTCACCTGATGTATTTATTGATCCATTAATCCCAAACACAAACCCACGACACACAAACATGATCCCTGAGCCACCATCACCTCCATCCCCAGCACCATTGGTTTTTGTATGGCTTACTGTGTAATCAGGTGGAGTTGCTTGTCCTATTACAACACCCCCTCCTGCTGCACCACCAACACCCCTTAAGTCAGTTATTGATAAGGAAAGTGATGTTGTAGTTGATGCCTTTGGTATTGCATTTGGAATTGTTAATTTATTTGGGCTACCAGTATGGCCTGGCTGTCCTGCCCTAGCATATAAATTTGGATAGGGTTGATATAGGTAAATACCACCTACTGAACTGGTATAACCCATTGGTGTTGTTAGTTGATAGTATGATGTTGATTCATCATACCCATTAGCAAAATTATCTTGGTTGCCTGATGACCATGTTTTTCCAGAATCACCACCACCACTAAGATCACCAACACCATTCCATGAAACTTGACCTGGTATGTAAAATCGAACATTACCAGTTGCAGTAATCATTACACCATCTAATACAACCAATGGTTGATCAAGAAAATAAATCGAACTACCGTATGAACCATCATCATTACCAGTGAGCGTAAGGTTCGATGTCAACCGACCTACGCCACCAGAAGTTGCATAACCAGTTAATGTACTGATGTCAATCGCACCCACTTCATATGTGGAAGTCGCATCAGGATTTGTAGACCACGCACTATCCACAGTGGCAACTTTTGTTGTTCCATTATAATCGGTGACTGTTTTGCGTTGGCCAGATCCAGTACCACCAGTGATATAAATGCTGTCATAGTTATAGTGATCATCAGTAGCATTCGCGCCAGCAGCTAATGTGATTGTTGTTGCAGCACCCGCTTGTGCGGTCCCTGTCTCCACATGGGAGGCATACCACGAGTCATCCAGCACTGCCCCTCTTTCAGTGCTATCAACAACATATGGATCGCCAGTTGCACCATATAAATCCATGGTTACTTTTTGATTCCAAGCATCATATTTTATTTTCGTAACTATAAAGGACTGGTATTGTCGTGATGACCAGGCTCCAGTATCTGGATCAAACCAATCTGTTGAGCCACCAGTTACAGGAGTATCAATTTGTAGGCTTTCCATACTTAGCATTACAGAATCACCAACTTCTAATAATGATGCTATGTAAAATGTCTCAGCCCTAATTAGTGACGGTGATCCAGAAAACATCGCATGTTGGTTTTCTAAAATTTGATGAACAAATTCATTTGTGTAATTTGATCCTCTTAAGCCTCGGTATTCAATAACTTTAAAATCAGTAATTCGATTAAGCCTATCTATTGCTGCTAAATCTATGAATTGAGTTTCACGTCTGTGTCTTTCACTTGAATCAGACCAGTCCCACAATAATGAAAATCTGTTAAATATATTATTTGCATCATGCTTTAGTGAACTTTCACCCCAACAATTTTCAGGACCAAAAGACATTACACCACCAGCAGTAGCATATGCCTTCTCCCTGCGCCGCAAACTTAATTTGTTATCTCCAGTTATTACCATGTACATATTAATAAGGCATTGTTGCTCGATAAATTTCTTGCAATCTTGTTCTTTTTCCCCATCAAAAAATGCAATTATTCCATCTTCATTTGTAGCATCCCATATGTCTGTTCCAATGGTTGAAAATGAATCAACATCAAGATTACTTGCAGATAAGCCTGCCTCCCAATAGCTAGGAATGTTTTCACCTGTTTGATTTTCTAGTGCACCAACCAACACAGCCTTCATTAGCTTAACCAATTCCATTTCTAAGTAAACATGCTGAGCCACTTCTAGGCCACTGGTTCCAGTCTTAGTTAACACAACAGTTATGTTATCAAGAGATCCATCAAAATCAGTAGTTGGTTGAAATTGTAAGTCTGTATTGCTGCTTGATCCTGAATAAACTTGAACAGTGTTAAGTTGATTTGTTGAAAATGATCCTGCTGAAGTGCCACCAAGCTTAACCACCACACTTCCTGCTGTTCTATCTAACATTTGAAATTGAACTGTGTACAGCTTGTTGTCTTCTATATCAATTGATTGATCTAAATTTGAAACATTTCCTGTTGAATGAGTTATTTTTTGCAATGATGTGTCAATTGTCCACCCACTCAATGCCCCGCCTGATGATGTCCATCTTGCATTTTTTATAAAGGATCCATTCCTTACTAATTGATCATTGCTTGGTGAATGCCTCTCAGCAACCGTTCCCAGTGCCCCACGGACTACTTCGCTTGCAGTATGGTTATCAAAATCAATGTATCCATATGGACAGCGTATCTTTTCATCATCAATTTTTACATATATATACTTAGGATAAATTTGAAAATCGAACGTACCAGCAGGGACAGCACTGGTTGTGTATAATTCCGCATCACCTGTGATCGCATCGATAGTGTAATCAGTGCCATTAATATCTATCCGATCCCCTGGGGATGCTTTGCCAATCACTGTCACATTGGTGAATGTAACTTTTGTCGTTCCGTTACCTGTACAATATGCACTACCACCTGTTGTATCGTAGCTAATGCCGTCAGAGAAGTGTTTGGAGTGTTCTACTGGCTCCCAGCCAGTGATATTTCCAAATTGCAAAAACCTATCTGTCTCATTAATTGGATACAATAAAGTGGTTACTTTTTCTTGAAATATTTTTTTACCAAGCAGTATCTCAGCACCCTTCGCAACAATTGTATATGCTCCACTTTGCCAAGTGTAGCTTCTTATATTTCCTTCCTTCCCAACAATGTAATCATCCCAGGCCATATCATCATAACCTTCATAGACTACCATTTCAGCATTAGATAATGAATATCCAGCAGCTTCCATTGTTTTAATTTCTGTGTTAAATGATCCATCATCATCAACAATTGTAACAACTAAGCTGCCTATTGATGAAATACCACTTAGGAAATCAAGCCCCTGACTTTCACCATTGTATCCAGACAAAATATCATCATAAACAGTTGCTCCTGCTGGATGTTGGGCTGAGGCTGAATTTGTAATGTATCTATAGTCAGTGCCTGCGCCATTAGAAAAATCAATGCGCACAGTAAAATAAGGTGTAGCATCATTTTGATATAGGTGAGATCTATACTCAGAGGATGCACCTCCATCATTAATAAATCTCATAATACACGAACCTTAAATGATATGTTGAAGTAATCCAGCAAGCCAACTCTTGTTATAACAGGGTCAGTTTCCATAATAACTGACACAGGGTTGTCCACAGAGTCACCAGATGTATGACGGTAAGGATCTATTGTAAATGTTTCCCCGCCAGATACAGAATCAAAAAACTCAAAATAATCTGATTCCAATGCTGTTTTTGTTACATTCAATAAGTTAATATGGAATAACTTGTCTCTGCCCTTTCTAATGATTCTAGTGTTTCCTGAATCTGTTCTGGACCTGTCAATATGAGTAACAAATTGTTGATCTATTCTATTAGCAGCAGGGTATAAATCCCATATCGTTGTCAAGGAGCAATACACATTATCCAAGTCACCATTAAAATCGCTCGATGGAGTAAACTCTAAAAGTGAATTACTTGAGCCTGCTACTATGGATTGTGAAGCAGTAATAGTTGTGTTGTCTGGGGTTGATACTGCTGATCCATCTGCCCCGCCTATCGATGGGGTAATTGTTCCAGCATAGCTTGCAGCAGGGCCAATTACATCAAATGACAAATTATGAGCATATCCAGATGTAAATGCAATTGTCTGATAAAATTTAGCAGTGTTTCCTGCTGTGTGATCAGCCACGCCACTAGATATTGCCCAGTTAGTCTCACAAGTCCAATTGGCACCGCAAGCCGTATCAATGGTTGAGTCTGTTACCAACTCACTAACTGTGTGAGCTGATTGTATTGATCTTGTTGCTGTATATTGTATGTGCATTAATAAGTTCTCACTACTCGTTCACCACTTGATGTTTGTAGGTTCAGGCTTTGTGTGTCGATGGCTTCATAAACACCATCTTTGATTAATTCTTTTACAGAATTATCACCAACTGCATTCCCATAAATATTTACAGTAACAACTGGCCCTCCAGCAATACCAGTTTCAGGAGATGTATCATCAAAAAATGATCCATCATAACCACCAGTTCCTGTGCTAGCAGCAGCCCCTCCACCACCTGAGCCTCCGCCTGTGGCTCCACCGCTTGATAGTGCGCTGTGAACACCAAGCCCAGCAACTAAAGCAGCATTGGCATATCCAAAAGCTCTTATTGCTTTAGCAGTAGCAAAGAAACTCACCGGCCCACCAGCAGCTGCAACGGCAGCAGCTTTAGCAGCAGCTACTTCAGTAGCACTGATAATTGTTGCTACATCTATTCCTTTTTGGGCCAGAAATATTGCTTTTGCTACTGCTGATTGCTCATGACCAGATCTTCTCATTACCTCTGTTAGATTATCACCTAGATTTCTAGCGGAATTTAATGTAGTTCTTGCCAGAATTTTAATTGTATTTGCTCTTTTCTTAGCACTTTCCTCCTCAGCATCCTCAACACGCCGATTGTGTTCATTGGTTATTTCCCAAACCAATAAGTTGTGTTCCTGTAGGTATTCAATCCGCTTCTCAAAAGAGGCTGCGCCTATGTCTTCGGCAAATTCAACGCTAACTGCTGCTTGATCCTGAGCTATCTTTTGTTCATTAGCAGCAACATAAGAATTAATTGCTTCACTTGCTGAATTTAACTCTGCTATTTCCTTTTGTCTTAATTCAGAGTTTATTTGACTGCTATTTTTATATGCTTCTGTTAATGCATCAATTTGAACTTGATACCTTTTGGTGAAACCTTCCCTTATAGAATTTAATGCCCTTTCATCAGTAACATTTTGAGATACTTGCTCTATTTGCCTATCTCTTGCAACCTCTACTTTCTTTATAATTTCTAAAAATTTGGCTTCTTTTCCTGCATTGTCTTTGTTTAATTGAGCAAGTCTTTCTTGAGCAGAAGCCAATCTTATTGCAGCATCAGCAGTTTCATTATATACAACAGGAGCTTTTTCTGCTAGCCCTGTGAACTCCATGAACTCTTGAAGTGCATCAGTAGCACCACGGAATCCTGACTCAATTATATTACCAACACCACTGGCTAAAATATTTCTAAATAGTGAGTCCCAGGTGTCTTGTAGGTTTGAGATAGCCCCATCTAAAGTTGCCATTCGATCAGCCATGGCTCCAGCAAATTCATTCTCACCTAGTGCCATTAAATAGTTTTCAATTTCAGCCGCATTCTTGCCTATGGTAGTAGTCACACCACGAAATGTGAATGAAACCTCATCCCCTTGGGACTTAGATTTTATACCAAACTCTTTTAATCGTTCAAATTCTCCTGTCGTAGCATCAGCAACAGCTTCAATCATTTGGTTTAGATCCTTGCCCATAGCAGAAGCTGTGTTGCCGTATGACATCATGGCTTCTTGGCTAGGAGTTAGGCCCAAATTAGTTAGCTTTGTGAAAGCATCAATAGATTGCTGAAGTAAAAATGGTGTCTCTGCTGCGAACTGCTCTAGTTTTGTAAACTCTTTTGCTGCTGCTTCAGCAGATCCAGTGGCTGTTTTTAACTGAGCAGACATGACAGCGAATGCTTGCCCTTCAGATATCAACTTATCAACAGCTGCATAAGCAGAAGCAGCTGCTGCCAATGGCCCAAGCACAGACTTTATAGAAACACCAGCTGATTTAAAAGATTGATCAACCTTTTTATTGGCTGAAACCACATCTTTTTCATAGCCTTTTACATGTTTCTCTGCGCTATCAAGTGCACTTTTAAGCTTCTTAACATCAGCAGATAATTCTACAACTAATTCATCAATGGTTGCCATTATTTGCCTCGTTTATTCCTAACTTTTTGCTCATTTGCCCTTGCCTTTGCTTCCATTGTTGCTCGTTGGGTATCTTCACTTTTCAACTTGAAGTAAGCAACCCATTCTGCAACTTCAGTGCTGCTCATTTCACTTAACATTTTAGAAACTGAAGCGTACCCAAGCGTTTCTGCTAATTGATAATAGAATTTTCGCTCAGGACGCTTTTTTAGTTTCCCTCAAGTGCCTCTAAATCAGCATCTGACAATGAGTTAAGCTTTATGGCAACATTATATAGCTTTTGCAAATCACGGATAGGCTTATTGCCAAGGGATTCAATGTCTGATTCACCAAATACTCTATTGTTGTCTTCATCAACAATAGAAAATACCAGCAAAGTTGCCCTCACCATCTTTGGCATATCATCAGAGACACTGGAAAGCAAGTATGATTCATATTCATCCCGCATATTTCCAGTCATCTCTAATAGCTTGACCTTCCCACCAAACACATCAACTTCTTCAGAACGCAAAGTGGATCCTGAAAGAATTTGATCTTTACTAAGCAAAGCCATTATGATGTAGACCTTGCTAGTGTTCCAGCAGCATTAATGGTAATTGAAGTTGTTGCAAGATCACCCACTGAACCACCCAAAGGAGGATAGGACTCAAGAATGCCAGTGCCATTGAAGTTTGGATTTGTTGCACTTACTGAGGCGCTAGTTGGCAATATTGATACAGCAAACGTAGAACCAACCAATGGAAATAATGTTGCATCAACTTCTGATGCTGCAAAATCTTGATTAAATTCTAAATCCACAGACCAGTTTTTAAGGCCACCAAGCATTGTATGAGTGTCATCACCCATTGCTGTGTCCTCTTGCATGTCTGCTGAATAATTAATTGTTACTGATTTAACATGATCAGATAAATCCACAGAGTTAAGAGTTACACTTGCGTCTGTTAATACAAATTGTGCCATTTTTATATCTCCTATTTGATTCCTATTACTACTACAAAATTAAAAGTCCCAGTCACAGTGTAATTGACTCTCCAGTAATCATCAGTTACAGCTCCTGCTAGGCTCATCCACTCAGAAGTTTTCGCAGTTGCGTTTGTGAAAGTAATTCGATTAGTTGCTGATGTCATGCTTCCATTATCATCACTTTGAACAACAACATCTAATGATCCACTTCCAGATAGTACGTGAAGTGAAGCATAAACTGACTCTCCAGATGCTACTGCTCCTAGTTGCCTGGCAGTTCCATCTCCACTACCAGACACAGAGCTATTGTGCATTACAGTTCCACGAACAAGACCATCTCCGTTTGCTTCAGCGGAAACTGAAAATGCCATAACCTCTCCGATTGATGCGCCTGGGGAGTACTCTGATAGAATAGATTGCATAGTGTAAGCAACCTCCCCATCAGCGCCATCAGTCGGGCCAATGCTTATCACTGAGTTCGCAGTAGCAATATTAGTAAATAGCGTTGGATCAACTTCATCAGTACCAGCGCTAAAATACCCTTCATGGCCTAGTGTTACAGATTTTAGACCACCAAGAAATTGATGTGTATCTTTGGAAAATGAAGTATTCTCTTGCATATCTGCTGAGTAATTTAATGCCAAGGCATTCATATCACCACTAAGATTATACTCATTAAAATAAAATTTGCAATCTGTTAAAACATACTCAGCCATAATTATGCCTCATGTAAAATAATTGTGTATCTTTGGATCCCATGATGAGTGAACCCATCTGCCTCTTTTGTTGAACTTTGAAAATCTAATCTTGTTGATATGTGAACATTATTTGATATTGTTAGTGATCCATTGTGTAAAACTGTAGCAACTAATTTCATAATGTCCTTACAGCTTTTTCTTCCTTCTATTTGAGTCCATGTATCAATTTGAATATTATATTCACCACCATCCACACCCATTGTGCCAAACCAATCATAATCATCATCACCAATAGTGATATAAGGATAGCTAGTGCTTTGTGGAACAAAATCATACACTCCAGTAATGGCTGCCATCAAAGTGACATCTCCTGTTAAGGCACTATATATAGCAGTTTGTAAATCAGTTTGTGCATCAACGGACATTTTTAATCACCCTTTTGGCTGCCTTTTCAATCTTTGTTACAATTTTCCTTCCATGCTTTATTAGTGCCGGCCTAACAAAAGGACGAGGTGCAATATAAACACCACGCTTGTCTCTGCCACCAAATTCTAAACGTCTAGAATATCTCACATCAGACATATCAGTGACTCCTGCTTTTGCTGAAAGACCACGCCGAAACAAAAACATATTAATGTGAGACACCAGCCTTCCACTATCAGTAGCTGGTGATTCACCTGGAGCAGAAGCTCTGTGGAATTTAAATGCCCTTCCGCCCTTCAAAGATCCTTTCCTGTATGTTCTTCCTGTTTTTGGCCCTTTCTGAATAGATCGTCGCATTTCATTTTGAAGAGTCAGTGCACCTCTTGCAACTTCATCTCGAACAGCCTTTGTAACATCAACAGGAAGCTTCTCAAGTTTTTGAACTAAAGACTTAACCCCAAGAATGCGAATAGTCATATTGCAACGCCCTGTGTGATTGAAAGTGTTAAATACTTCCTATCAGAATTCATATCTGAAAATGACTGAATATTATAATTCACACCTTCAATCACAACTCTCATCTCAGTGGTTACATCTTCTCTGTATCGAATTACCAAGTCATTTCCTACAAAATGAGTCTGTTGGCCAGCATTTAGCAGCTCTCTTCCAGCTTTAGGCTTCAGAAAACACCACACTGTGAAATCTGTTGACCATGTTCTAGTATAACCACCCATATTATCAGTGGTTCTAGCCTCTGATTGGAACGCAGCCCTTTTATTTAGCTTTCCAATTCTCATAGTCTTCTCTTTTTAAATTGCTCCATTACAATTCCAACAGACAGGGGAACTGTTTTCAGCCCATCACTACTGACTGATTGTCTATTCTCATACCAATGAGCAGCTAATTGCATGATAGCAGTTTTCAATACCTCTGGAACATCTGTTGCAGCATCACCATACCCAGTTGTGTATATAATTTCCACTGCATCATGTAATCTTAATGCGGTTGGCCAAGTATATCCTTCATTTAAAAACACAATGCTTCTTTCTGAAGACATGGAATATGAAGCAGAAGCAAAAGTGTTTAGGGTGTTATCTTCATCATATGATTTTATTGAGTCTATAGATTGAACCACACCATAAGGCAATTCAATGTATCCAGCATTAGGAAATGAATTTAAAATAAGGTTCCATTTCTGAGTTATCAAAGATCGCTTGATGTTTTCTTCAATATAAACTCTAGCTGAAGTTATCAGATTATCAATCAAGGTGTCATCTGTTGTTATGTCATCCATCTTGAGCCACAATTGCATCTCTGCCGATGTAACTGGCTCTATAGATGGAGCAGTGTTCCTCGAAACACCAGAAAACACTTTGTAAGTCTCATCCTTTTGGCTATTGTTTGTTAATTGCTCAAGTGGGCTGCCCATGTCTAATCCTTATTTATTTTTTGAAGATCCAAAGAAAGATTTATTTCCTGGCGCTTCGAAGATAGCCTTTTCATCCTTCTCAACTTCTTCAGCTTCCTTGATTTCCTCAACTTTCTTAACTTCTTTTGCATCACCGCCTCGAATTAATGCTTGTGCATCATCATCACACAAATCAACTTCACTTCCAGTGTCTAGCCATTTTAGATCCTTATCTATCACAACAGCCACTCTTTTTAAAATTTGAATTAACATAATTAATTCCTTTTTTGGTTAAGATAGCTGGGGATTTCTCCCCAGCCAGTTTGTACAGCAATATTATGCTGGTGGATTAGAAGTTGCACCATAATTAGGATTGCCAAGCAAACCAACAATAGCAAGTGGAGCAGAGCCAGTATTTGCCACAGGCGTAACTGTTACACGACAATACCGTTTAACACCACGATAGCCAATCTTCAATGCTGAAGCATCTTCAGCAAAAGTAAAACCAGCAAGTGCCTCAGTACCAAGCATATCTGCATCAGCCACAGCAGCATTATCAGAAAGATCTGATTCATCACCATCTTCTAATAAAACAGTGAAGGTTGCATCAGCATCTGCAAGCGTACCAGTAGCAATGACAAACATACAACTGTCATAGCCTTGTGTATCAACTACTCCAGATACCACAGCAGTAGTATCTGTTACAGTAATAACCCCAGTAGCAGCAATGCCAGTAGGATTAACATTATTAAATAAATCTCTCATATTGAATCTCCTTTATTAATCCAATAAAAATTAAGCAGCTAGTTTAATGATCTTGATAGCATCAGTATCAACAACATCACCACCAGAGCGTGAACGTGCATAGTACTCAATGTAAGGCTTTTGAGTATATGGATCAGGCATAATTGTGATGCCTTTACGATCAACCCAAGTGTATGCTGCTCGGAAGTCACCAAATGCACCAGATAGTGAGTTAGTGGCAGGAGTAGCAAAATCCTGAGCAAAGCGCACTGGGTAACCAAGCAAAGTAGATGGCTGGCCAACAGCAATTGATGGAATCCATAATGGAGTATCATTACCAGATAGCGCCAAGACTTTACCAATCAATGTTCGGTGTAATAGCCACTGAGCATTTGCATAGTAGCCTTCCTTAAGACCAGTAGCAATTGCTGCTAACTGAGCATAAGTAACACCACCATTAGCACCAGAAGTAATCTGCTCAATTGTTGATCCCCAAGTAGTCCCATCTGTGTATGTTGCTATGCCACGAGCCTGACCAACACCAGTTCCTAAAATGAACTCATTGCCTTCAACACGAGCATATTTCTTGCCGATTTTGTTAGCAATATGAGATTCAATATCAAACATTGAATCCTCAACCAACTCAGGAGTTGCTTTTGGACGAGCTTCAATAGTATGAGCAACAATTTCACGCTTACCAAAGCTACCAGTTGCTGTGTTAGCAGTGGTATTTCCTTCAGTAGTACGTGCTGCTGTGTACTCTTCTGGATCATCAATGATCTGAAAAGACATAGAGCTAATTGTCTCAACATTAGCTACTTGACGTAGAGGTGAAGTTTCAAATTGTCGTGAAACAATTCGGTTGCTCATCTCTGGAGTCACTGTATAGCCACCATCAGGATCAGAGCCAACAGATAAAGCTTTTGCTTGATCTGGAGACATGTGACGAACATCAGGAGTGCGTAAGTGTTGCTTCAAAGCAGACTCATACTCATTGTAAATGTCTAAATTAGCAACGCCATTTTCAATAACACGATCATTCCCAATTAAAACATCACCATGCTCAGCACGTGCTTTGCCAGTGCTCTTGAAGAACATCTTTGCTTCTTGCTGCTTTTTATCAGCATCATCATAAGAATCAATACCAAATTGAGGTCGATTCATTTTTGTTACAGCAAGGTCAACTGCTTCCTGCAACTTAACCAAGTCCTCAGACATTTTGGCATTTTTAGCTTCAAGCAATGGATCAATATCACCTTTCTTCAAAAACTCTTTTTGAGCCTCTTCAGTAGATGATTTGAATTCATTAAATGTAGTGTTTAGATTCTCATGAGTCTTTTTTACATTTTCGGCCAGTTGACCAATTTCATTTTCAATATCCATTGGATACCTCTCTTATAAAGTTGATAACAAGTTGTTGGCATTCTTTAACGCATCTGCCACATTCGTTGCCTCAACCTCACGTTGGGGGCCAATCTTGGCCGTTATGGCCTTTGCTTCAGAATTTGTGAACCCTACCTCACGCAAGGCACTTTCATACTCTTTAGCATCCGATGCTGCACTCAATAATGCAACATTGAAACTTTTTGTAGATCCCTCCATTTCAACAATTTTGAATGGTGAATCCAGATCCATTTTGCTATAATACTGCTCTAGGTGGCTGACAATCTTACTTTTCGCTGAATCCGGTATATTAAGGCTATCCACAGAGCCTAGCATAGCCCCTGCAGCGGCAAATATCGCTTTAGGTATAGTAACTACCTCGCCACCTATTATATCGGCTATAGGGAGCTTATACGAGCTTTTTTCCTCAGGGGAATCCTCGTCAAAATATAAGAATGCTGATTTATATTTTTCCCAATCCATGTTTTCAATTGACGTTTCACCACCAGCCCACTGAGCAATTCTTGATTCTGCTTTTTCAAAATCATAAATTCTGCCACGATCTGCTAATTTCAAATCTTGAAATGGAACAGCAGATTTAACACGCTGAATTTTAGCACGTTTATTTGCAGGAAATGTAACAATGGAAACTTCCCACAAATCAACACTTTTAATTCTGCGTGCTCGTCTTTTTTCATCAATCGTGTATCCATCTTGATCGATTGAGAATCCAATGGACATTGTGTTGATTGCGCCTGCTTTCATCAGCGCATACGCTTCTCTGGCTTGCTCAACTTCAAGAATTAATCGGCCTTTCACAAACAAGCCCTTTTGATCTTGAGTCATTTCCTCCCACACACCAATAGGCTTGCGAGCATCATGATACCAAAGTAATTTAATGTCCTTTATGTTCTTTTTATTTAAGGTTTTTGTGAAAGCACCTTGTTCAATAATGTCTCGATCAGAGTCCATATTATTGAAAGTAGATGCATACCCAGAGAATGTTCCATCCTCAGACACCTCTTTTATTTCAAAGCCAACATCTAAGCTTTCATCCCATAATTCAGGAGCAGCAGATTTGGTGATTAACTTTTTCATTTGAAAGTCCCTCTGTTAAATTTCATGGTATAATTCCACACATCTACATCTAATTGTTTCACTAGCAGGCCCACTTGGATCACCTGGGTACATTAATTCAGATCCATTCACTTTAAATTTCTGATCCATGTCAACTTTTTGTCCATCAGCACTATCATGAGAGGATCTTGTTCTTGAATCACTAGCAGAAACCCATTCTTTTTTCAGAACCAGCCCAGTGGACTTGGCGGCTTGTTGACTTCCATAGGAAGCAGCACTGTGTGTCTCTGTTATTGCTATTGTTGATGCTCTGTGTCTTGCTATGCCTTTGCCTAAATCAAATATTCTTTTTGATATCACTGATGTTGGCTCACCATCCATCTCACCTTGTGATATTATCTCAAAAATATCATCTTTTGTAGTATCATCAATCTGATTAACTTTCTCAAGACCAAAATCTCTAAAGTAATTTTGAACATATCTTTGAAACTCATCTGCTTTTCTTTCTGATTCAAAGTCCTCAATGGCCTTTTTGCCAAATGCAACATAAGCTTGTGTGATGTTTTTATATAATATTGGCTTTAATTCCATTCTAAAACCTGTTAAAGCAATTTCAACATCCCTTCTGCTTCCAGTTTCATAAGCTTTAGCAGACTTAAAAGCGTACTTTGCCAATATTTTTCTGTATTTGCGCGTATAAATTCGCTCAAAACGCATCATCATTTGTAATCTGATAGCAAGTTTTCTTTTTCTTGCTGCTCTACTCACTATAAATTTCCTCAGAAAGCTCTTTTGCTTCTACTTCACTAAACCCACATTCTTTTTCTAGGAAATTTGCAAAGTCTTTTTCATCAGAATCATCACTTTCAAGCTCAAGCCCCAGTGGAATCATATTTGCTGGAACTAATATTTCACCAACTTCCGGCTCTTCTGAATATCCAGCAGCAATTCGCTTCTCTGGAATAGTTAAAAAGTCTGCTTTTTGTAATCTTTCATATAATTGATCACGCTTAATTGACAAAGCAGAGATTGAATCCTCATCAATATCTAATTCCAGGCCATCACCAAATTGAGGAGTCAGCCAATTATTTAATTCATCTCTAATTTTGTATGCCAAAGGCAATACAGTTTGTTCCCAAAGCGACAATCTTGCTTCTTTTTGATTGCTGTAAGTATTATCACCAGGAATGCCTAGTAACATGGGAGGCACCCCATATGCCAAGCAAATATCTCTTGATGTAACATGCTTACTGTTTATGTAATCCATATCACTAGGGGATAGCCCCATCTCAACCCACTTCAAGCCACCTTCAAGTAGCAATGGCCTGCCAGCATTTTCAGATCCGGTAAATTTTGAATCAATATCCTGCTTTAATCGGTTGTATTCCTCTTCACTTAATGAGCTTGACCCTTCTTTTGGATCATAGACAACAGCACCACTAGGTTGACATCGATTATCCAAAAGAGACTTATTCCATTCAAGTGCTGCATTGTGTATGTCTATGCTAAATGCCGCTGCTTCCATTGGTGAAAGACCATGCCAATCATCAGTTGGGTTGAATGTTTTTAAATGAAGAATCCTATTTTCTTCAACTGGCCATGGCACATCCTTTCCATTAACTGAATATATATACTTAGATGGGCCAAACTTTCCTGGCACAATCTTCATTCTGTCTGGTCGCAGTGTGTACAATTCCATTGGGGGCTTATTGTCTGGGCCTACTGACTCAATGTATGCATTTCCTGCTATTTGATAAAATCCCGCAAGTGCCTCAAAGAATGAAGACCCACCTTGTTGATCATTTGGTCTTGATAATAAATCCTTTAATGGATGGTTGATTATTTCTTTTCTATTCTTATCAATATCAGTTGTGTATAGTTGCCAATCTATTTGTGATAGACTTGTTGATACCTCATTAATTGCACGATAAGCAATAATATTTTTCTTGTATCCTTCATCAGCAAATTCTTTGTAATTGCGCTCAGACCACACAGCACTGCCAAGGCGCTGCATAGATATTGCTTGCTGGACAGCAGATGCCTTTTCAATAACTGTTTTCTTAAACCAATTAAACATAATTGAATCCTATATAATTTAACATCATCAACTCACTTCCTGCCAAGATAAACCACCATGGATATCTGCGTTCGACGATAACGGCATGGCAATTAACCATAGCTCATCTGGAGTACCGTCTATTGCTGATCCGAGCCTTAGCTGACTTCTTGTTGTTAAGGCGACAGACCCTGTGTTATTTCCTGCTTTAACATAACCTGAATCAATAACATGCCCACCGGTTATCACTGTTACACTGGGGCTGCCAGCTGTGTCTCCTGTTGCTTGATCAATAACGGAATGTGTACCATGACTCGCCCATACTGGTGTACCTGCAACGGTTGGATTCATTCTAATTTCCCAGTGGAAATCATCTGCAGTATCAATGAGAACATTAATCCTTTCTAATTTTACAATACCATCTAAATTTGCAGATTTTAAACGTATCCCAAATACTGCGTAATATGTTCCAGCCGTATTTGCATTTATATGTTCTGCTTCTGTACTTGCCGCATGAGTTACACCAATATCTTGCTGACCGCCCTCGGAAATAATCGTAGAACAAATATGATATACACTCGCCGCCTCTCCAGTACCATCGTTTTCTATTTCATAACGAATTGGCAAATTAGGCGTAGACATGTATACGCTTGTCCCTACATTTGCATGTAAGAATTGATGAGTGTAAATGGGGATGCCATTGATAACCCAACCCATGCGAACACGACCAACACCTAACCATTCGAAATCTATAATCAGAATTTGTGATTTAGAGCCATCTAGTGTTATTCCTGAATTTCCAGAACCATCCATTTTGTCGATGTTCCAATCAGATTGCGCGACCTCTGTATCTACAACGCTGCCACTTACAGAACTTCTGACAACAAACTTAATTGTGCCATTATCGTTTTTGGCAAAAATCCCATTATTGTCATCAAACAGCCCCATGCACCGCTGTACGCCTGTCGCAGTTGGATTATTTAGATAACCTGTCAATAAGACTAATTGTGATTTTCCTGGCTGATAATTGAACCGCATATAGGTCTGTCTAATTCGTTTACCTGCTGTATTTGCAGTAACAGCCATGTCCACATGCGCATTTTGTTGTGACCACGTAGAACTTGTACCAGAGCCGGAAACCTCCTGATCATCCCACAAAAGACCACCTGCATTATGGATCTGTTTAGAGTCAAAGATAGTCTGAGGCTCTGATGTTCTTAATCGAGCAAATGCGTCGAAATTTGCAGAATCAGTATCAAGCGCAACTTTATTATAGAAATTACTCATCACAATACCCAAGCACTCAAGTTAGTAGATCCACCAGCATCACTAATTACAGCACGTATGTGTGTTCCCACTGAAACCTTCTGTGTTCTGATTAGCTTCTGGGTAAACACCAATTCACCAATTGGATCATCAAACCATTCTGTTCCATCAGGAGAAAATTGAACCTTTACAGTGGCCCCATTAAATGTGCCCCAGACATAAACAGTCAGCAAATCCATATCAGGCTTTATCCAGCTTCCTGAATTGGAATTTACTGCTACTTGATCAAATAATTTTTGAGCCACTAAACTATTCTCCTGCTTTTTGTTTGGCCATGTCTAAATAATGTTTGCTTAGCAGGTGTTCTCACTGTCACCTCATCCGATATGTCACCTTCTATACCTTCATCATCAACCAATGCTACAGAATACAAATCACTTAATGAAGTAGATGAATAAATGTAGATATTCTCTGTTGTTGTCGTGCTACCCACGGAAACACCATTGACATAGACCACATAGTAAACAGCCGTACTTTGATCATTCCAGCTTAAATGCACCGACCATGGTGTTGATGTGTCTGTTGTTACGGCAAGCAATCCTGATACAGAATCGGCACTGGATGCAACACTTGTAGTGGCGTTTGCAATGTCTGACGATGTGCCAACATTTGAATAAACATCAATCGCTTCCACTTTGAAATAATATTTTGTTTCAGCAGTTAACCCTGTTGCACTGTATGAATTAGTAGATGCTCTTGACGTTAGAATTGTGGTAGGGGAAACGCTAGTATCACCATATACTCTATATAGACTCGCGCCTGCGATTGAATCCCATGTTAAATCAATACGTGTGCCAGACCCTGTCGTTGCAACTAACGTTGTCACTTGTCCTGGTGCGGTAATATCCGGCGTATCATCGGTTGCAAAACTAAACCAAGTTAATCTACCTGTATTATCAACAAAATTACCGTGACGTGTGCCTGCGTAACTACCTGTGACTAATTGAGTATCTATCACTGTAAGCTTTAGGCTGTCATCGACATAAAACGTCAGTGTACCGTCTGTTTCTCGAATAAATTTGTATCGAGCCAAGGTGCTTAATGATGGCGTGTAAGCTACTGAAGCTATTGAAGTTGATACACCACCGACTTTACGATAAATGGTGATATTGCTGTTTTGGTGTCTGACTAAAGCATGATAATCATTGTCTCTTGTCGAGTCTGACATCAAGAACAAAACGAGATTATTATTTACACTACCTGGGTTCCAATGCGCCTCAACACATCCGGTATGCACCCCACTGATAAACTGAATATAGTCATCGTCAGCGTCAAATCTAACACCTGTCTGATCACCTAATATCGTTGCGCCTGAACTCTCCCAACCGTTACCATTAACATCATAGTTTGGGGTATCGTCTTGTACTGCTGTGTTACTGGCCTCTCTGAATCGGTCAGCAAATATGCCATTCGTGGGTAAATAGTAAACTCTGGCCGCATCAGCAATAACTTTCCCGCCAGAGCTATCGTTATCAATAATAATATCGTAAGTATCTGCACCTAGATCAGTTAAAGAGGAACCGAGAAGATTAAACACGCCACCGTTTGCGGTCATGTCCACAGTGCCGGTTGCTTGGCTTACGCTATTCTTTTGGATATCCCATCCTACAGTTGTGCCGTTGCCTGCGTCCTGCGTCCAATGTAACTCAAACCATGCCTTTTTAAATGCGGGTAGGTCATAGGTCCATGTAGCGGTACTGGCTGCAACGCCTACGGTATAGTAACCAACCTCATAAAAGTCTTGAGTTAGGGAATTAATATACCCTTCAATAATCCCTGATCCGTCAGCATCAATAATGCCTTGAGAATTAAACCTTACTGCTGAACCTGTAGTCGTATCGCTGGAACCATTCTTTCTAAGGCCAAATTTACTTGAATCAGTTTGCACCACTTGAATGATTGTTGCGACTGAATCAGCCCTAGTGGTAAGGTCTGTCCACGTACTCGTAGAACCTAGACTCTCATCAGGCGCATTTGTGTTATAAGTGGCGTTTTTAGTAATCCAGCCAACAAGATACATCGAAACCGCGCTAGACTCTCTATACGCTTCGAATATTTCTGAACCATCACAACCAATATTCAACCAAATATGCCGATCAACATCAGCCTTGTGTGTATCTGTTGAGCCGTTCTTTCTAACGCCAGCTTCCACTTGGGCTGTTGTTGTCACCTCAACAATGGCACCGATTGCCGTTTCTGCGCCTGTTGTAGAACTAATATCTACATCTAACCACGTTAAATCACTTAAGGTTAGTGACGTGGCATTGGTTTGGAATGTTGCGTTATCGGTGTGGTATCCCTCTAATGTTAAAATAACATCAGTGTAATTTTCTAATTTTGTTTCGAATATTTGACTACCATCGACGCCGATCTCAATCCACATAAGACCCGTTTGGAACATGTCAAAATAACGATCATCGGTTGAGCCGTTTTTACGAAATCCCACCGACCTAGCACTTGAAGCGTGTTGGTTTTCAACCCGTAATTTAACACCTGTTGCGCTAGCTGGAATATATGCCGAACAATCAACATCCAACCAACTACCTGAACCAGAAGGGGCAACAACTTGATCGGTGACTTGTGTATAACTCACGATTCTTCATCCACTTCAAAATGATCTGAGTTATAAGCCCCGCTTTGAGGTGTTCCAGCATCAGCAAAATCACCTGTTGAACTGAAATCTGTATCTTCGTCATCCACAATGAAACCGTTGTAATCATTTCCATCTGTCACATTAACCGTTACAGTTCCGGTATCAGTGTTACTTGATCCATCCTGAATGTCGTAGGTAAATTGCTCAGTGCCGGTGAAGCCTGTGCCTGGGGTATATTCAACATAAAGATTACCACTCTTAACCGCAACCGTTGAACCATTACCCGATGAATAACTCACGCCTGTTATGGTAAGACTTGAACCATCGTCATTGGCTAGAACGTCTAAATCTGAGATTGCCTGATTCAATGTTTTATTAAATGAATCATCACTTGCTGTAGCCACAACTGAGCCGCCATACGGAATAGCACCTGCATCCGGTGCAGCACCTACCATATAATCGTCTAAATTAACCTCATCGCCCATTGTCCAACTGACCGAACTTGTTACTGTGATGGTATTGGTTGCGTAATCTACCTCTGAAACAGTCCTGACAGTACCAGCAATATTTATCGAGTCGCCTGTAATCCCTTGCGCACTCCAACCCATATCGTCACGAAAGAATGTTGCATCTTCGACAACAAAACTGGTCCCTGATCCGGTTGCACTGGTGATGGTTGTTAAATCAATCCCCGCCGCTCTAGCTGAACTACCACTGGTTAATGCAAAATGGGCTTTAGCTGTGGGTGGATCGGTTGAGAACTCGGGATCAGCCACAGTGTTATTATTAACATTCGTTGCGTGATTACTTTCAAACCATGTAATTGTTTGCGTACTGTAGCTTTCATGGTAAATCTTAATGTCACTGGCTGTTGCTGATTCATCATGTGCAATACAGTTCCCTGCAATGCGCATGTTTTGCCACGGATCGCCTAAGTAATCATTCCAGTTATGAAAACCTAACTCACAATCATAACGAGTCCGGCCTTTTGAGCCGTTAGTCATCACGTCTTGATTCTGGCGTGTTTTGTAAATGATGTTATTAACAATATCGGTCTTTTCACAATCAGCAGTAGTAGCCCACAATCCACCTGTACCACCTTGAAGATATGCCCCAAATGCTGGACCACCTGCGTTATAAACCGTGTTGTGAATAAACTTACAGTACTGCATGGTAAACGTGTTGGCCGAAGTGATCATCGTCACGCCCCAATTGGCCATGTCAGCAAAGACATTACCTCTCATCACAGTCCATTGGCCGTTGAGCTTACAAACACCTGTTGTATATTCATCAGGTGGTTCACCTGAATCGTGGAAATAATTATCTTCGTAAAACACTCGTTTAGTGGTGTTCATAGTCGTACAGCGATTACCAATCAAATCACCTGTATCCACATGACCAAAAGGCGTACCGGCAAACACACCGTAAGCATTTGAGAATTCATTATCAATAATTAAATGATCATCGCCGCGAACTTTAAATAAATCATGACCACCTAATGAAACGGTATTACCCTTGATTAACCAGTTTGTTGCGTTCGTGCCCATCGAGAAGAAATTACCTTCATCATCATGAGTGGCACTTTCACTAATCTGGAATAAATCCCACCAACCTGCATTAGTTAGCGTATTATTTAGGAATAAAACATGATCGGTGTCATCTGAAAATGGCGTATTAAATACCCCACCCCAACCTTCAAAGTTTTGAAAAACATTATCCTCAAATTCACAGTTATGTGATGAGTCAATATCGAAACAACTGTCTATCGTTGAATTAGATTTAACGCCTTGACCGTCGAAGGTTAGTTGAGTGAACCGAACGTATGTGTTGTTATTTGTTGATAAATCAAAAACGGGATCAATTTGCCCTGTACTTGCACCAATAAATGTAGGTCCATAGGCTGTAGCCGCTTGGAAAGTAATTAAATTACCGCTTGATCCTGAATTGTCCACAACGAAAGTGCTACCTGTTTGGATATTTTCAGATTTTAATACCGCTGTATCACCTGCGGTTGCACTTTCACAAAATGTTGCAAGTGCCATATAGTTGCTGGTGTCATCACCACTGAAATCGCCTGTTTGGGCGTAGGCTACTTGTCTAGCACTTCCCCATGTTGCCATTTAAACAAACTTTCGCTTTTTAAAATCAGTGGTAGACCAGAATGGATCGACCTTAGTTTGTTCTTCTGCGCTCATTGCGTTAAATACATCAATGTAAGGCGTTGATACTTCATCAACAGGTAGCGCATACTTAAAAATATCCGCTAAAGCAGTTGTATAGACTGGACTAGGTACAGTTGTTACCCCTTCCTCATCTGTTACGCGCTCGCCATATCGTAGACCATCTTCCCAATTACCCCAAAGTACATCGAATGCAGGCTTAGGGAATGCCGCGTCTAGTTCATTTGCTATCTCTAACGCTGCATCTTCTTCATCAAAGATACAAATAAGTTTTTTATTGTTAACTTCTTGAGAATGATGAGGACTATCTAGGCCAGACAGTTTAGGCATTGATGCTGCTTTACGAGACTTTAATGCTGCCGGAGGTAATGACAATTCATCATCCGTGTCTATCCATAGAGCATGAAGCGTGGCGTTTACTTCGCATATTAGGTTTATTTTCATAATTGTTTAATCACCACGTCTGAGATTTTACAGATTTGACCACTTGCGCCGTTATAATCACTACCTATATAACTTAACTCTGGATCGCTCCAACCCATCGCTCCTTGGCTCTCTGTGTCCGTCTGATCAACTGAATCAATTATCAGTAGCGTATTGCCGCCCTCTAGTTTGAATTCAATATTGTAAGTTGTACCTACAGCCAAAGCAGAGCCTGAAGTCGTATATGTAGAACTTGAACTAACCATAGCTTGAACTGCTAATTTGCCATCACTTGAATTTATATAAATTCTTAATAAATCAGTAGCTGTACCTACACCAAACAAATATCTATGTGCAGAATCATCGTAAGCATCATGCGTATATTCAAACGCAATACTAAAATCATTAACCAATCCACTAGGCCATGTTTTAACATCAATAACAGCATTCCTTGTTACTGCTGCACCTGCTGTGACGATTGGTGACGATACGTTGCCAGCTTCTTCTAGTTGGTTTAGGATGAAATATCCTACCGCCCCTGCGGGGCAAGTTAATTGCACCTTCTCTGTGCCTGCGGCTGGTGTGCCAGTTACAACATATCTAACATAGCTAGACGTAGTAACGTTTTCAGTAGACCCAAAGCCTGCACCGGACGCCCTTACATCTGGAGTGCCTGCCGTAGCTCTTGCGTACATGCTGACCGTGTGCGTATTGGCATTTCCCGGTGTTCCTGCCGAATAAGCCCATGAGTCACCTGAGCCGCCACTGTTATCAAGTTTAAATACATAGCCACTTGAACATATCCCGCTTAGTCCTGCACTTTCTAATTCTGTTGAATCATCGACTCTTGTTAATGTTGCCGCTGCGTCACCGCCCTTAGTCATGTTCGTCAAACTGACATCAGGATTAGCATTATAATTAGTACATTTATTTTCCCGTTCCGGCTCATACTGTCGCTTAGGTACTGGACTTAATAAAGCACCTACTGCTTCACTCAGTACGTTGTCGGTTACTGTGTTTGCAAGCTCAGTGTCGAATACTTGGATACCGTCTACGTTGCATCCGTGAGATAGGGATTTGACGGAGTTAACTCGAAACGTTCCTTTGAAGTCGCCGGAGCCTACTTGCAATGTTCCCGAGCTACCAGCTACACCGGAAAACGTCTTAACACCAGTGGTTGAGCCAGTGTTGCCTAAATTAGTATTACCGATGTAAACAGTTAAATTACTTGCTGTTCTAGTCAGCACCTCAATGTCTATCTTATATTCTTCGCTTTCATGGATATCAATATCAGTGTCGATGGTTTCCCAACTTGAAGAACAGTTGCCGGTAATAATTTGACTTGAAATACTATATTGTCCTGTCCCTTCGTTAGACGCCCAAGGAGCGGTTGCACCTGTTATCGTTCCACTTTGAGAACTGTCATCAGCCTTTAACTCACTACCACGCCCAACACCAGCACTGGTGTATTCTGAGGCTATTATTTTATTAGCGGGACTGTGGGCTGTTTTATCTTCGAGCTGAACTTTAAAACGCTTGGTTACTGTTGTATTTTTGCTAGACCATATGATTAACGTAAATGATGAATTGGATGTTGCGGGTGTTTCTGTCAATTGATAAGTCTGGTAGTCATCATTTGGGGTTATTACGTCCGAATAACCGGACGTAGACGATGCAAACCTTATTGTAGCTGTAGGATCAGAAAAATATCCCGCTGGTGGTATGGTGACTCGAATGACAAAATCCTTATTCTGTCGCTCACCAACATTAACACCTTGATATATTCGATTGGTTGACGCGCTTCCAGCTTCGAAATAAAAATTGTCTTGACTAGTCGCGGTTGAGCTACCCTCTTTAGTCCATGCGCTATTACTAAAATCTTCGCTAAATTCTAATAAGTTTATTGCGTATCGACCCTTATAGAACTTAGCAGCGTTGCTTGGTAGCAGAAACTCGAAGTCTTCATCTGTGAGAACATACCCTGCACCCTCTTGGCTGGAGTAGTGTTCGCCGATTTGCGGAATAATAGAAGTGCGGTTGGATAAGGAGAATAGGATATTATTCACCTTAGAAATAACACTGCCAATTACAACCCCAATATTAATTCCTAAAGACACTTATAACAATCCAATTAAATTAGTTGCAGTTGTGTTTGTTGCTAGCACGTATGATGCCCTTACAGGAAGGGTTGTTCCTGCTGGAACAGATGAAAATACCAATGTAGTTCCTTTTGCTGTTGTTATTTCAACATCACCAGCCCCACCAACATAAACCGCTCTTGCACACACTGCTAATTCACTAGCTCCTGGTGTAATATCAAAACCATCATCAGCAGGGGAATTCAACCCTGTTTCATGACTATCAAATCTATCTGTCATAATTTATAAACTCCTTACACTAGGCTTTGCCTGAGCAATAGCCAATTTATTGAATGCCCCTGCAGCAGCATCAACCTGATCTTTCACCTTACCAGATGGAAAAACCTCATGCTCTGATTTAAAAGACTTATTCCAGTCACCTTTAACCAAAAATACATTCCCGCCTTGAACTTGAACAGCATAAGGATCTGCTCTCAATTCCTTGTCCCCAGTCGGACACTCTGATCTTATTTTAAATCCTGCGAGGTTTCTGATTGTAGCCTGTGCGCTTTCCTTGCCACCTGATCCTGGCTCTTGCTCAATCCATACATTTGTATCACTGCTGTCAAATTGAGCAACAGTTTTAATTTTTTTCTCGCGTTCCAATGCTTCCCACTGCCCACGTTGCACATCCTCCACGACAAATCGACCATCTTTAAGCCGATGCATTAAAACGCCTGCTGTGTGTGGCTTTTTGCTAGCCTGTGTTCCTTTTTGCTTTGACCCTGCCTTGTCCCAATAGCGCACTGATTCAGCAATCAAACTGCGATCAATCGATGGAATTATTACAAATTCCTCAACAGGGAACATCCCACCGCCTCGCGGTGCTGGTGATTGTTGAAATTGACCGGCGGCAGCATACTCGCCCATGACTTTTTTGTCTCTTTCCACTACTTCTCTTGGAAAACGCTCTTCAAAGAGCAGTTCACCTTCTTCACTGCGTGGATCAACAAAGCCAATGCTGGTTATACATTGCCGGTCAGACTCAAACTCCATTGGTAACATTAAATGTTCATATCCTAAATCTTTATCAAGAATATGCCCTGACACATCATCCTCATGTAAACGCTGCATTATAATGATAATTGCCGATGAGTCAGGATTGTTTAATCGAGTTGTTAATGTTTCATCAAAAACTCGCAGTGCTGTGTTTCTGTGTTGGTCTGATATTGATGCCTCAACACTGTGTGGGTCATCCCATATAACCCTGTCACCCCTTCTACCAGTCATGGATCCTACTGGACAAGCCAGTCTAAATCCTGTATCTTTATTTTCAAAGTGAGTTTTAGCATTCTGGTCACCAGTTAAATCAACTGGCCATCTATCCTGAAACCATTCAGATGTAATCAATCGGCGCATTTTAAGGCAATCACGAATTGCAAGACCTTGTTCATGAGAAGCAGCAACAACGCGAGTTGCTGGCAAGCCCATTGGTCCCCATTCCCAAGCAGGCCAGAATACATTTGATAAAAGGGATTTCATTGTTCCAGGTGGGATATTAATCAAAAGTCGATTAATTTGATTATTGGTTATTGCTTCGAGGTGTTCACAAACAGCATCAATATGCCATCCATGTACATATTTTTGGGCGGGTTCAATTACCTCCCATGCCAATTTGATAAATTGAGCCAAGCTTCTTGAAGACAGTTCCCTGTCTATGTTAATTATATCAGTCTTGCTCAGGGCTAACAATAATTGATTCCTTCAATGCGATTAATTGATCCATTGTCAATTTGCTAGTATCTATAGTTGTGTATTCTTTTTCTCCATCTGGAGAAGTCGGTGCTATTTTAACAGGCTTATCCAATCCCAACAATTTTGATCGTCTTTCTTGAATTCTTAATGCAGAGGAAATTGCGTTTGAATCACCAAGACCCACTCCAACTTCCAAGCCAATTAACATCCTATCAAGACGCGCCATTTCCAAATCAATTACTGTTTCACCTAATTCAGAATTAATTTTGCGCGCTTTTCGCAAACCTTGCCGAATCCATTTCTCAACAACACTTTGCTCAACACCAAAAACATCAGCAATTTCTTCATCGCTGTGTCCTGTTATGCGTAATTGAAGCGCCTCTTTCTTTTTTTCAAGTGCCCACAATTCATCTGACTGTTTTTTCAGTTGATCTTCTTCTGTTAGATTTTTTGACATATTGATTACCATTTTATATGAAATGGTTAAAAATTACTAAAATTAAAATTGTCCTACCCGTAACACTATTATAGTAGCATTTCAGCACCTCGTATACCCTATTTTAAAATAAAAGTAAATAGTTTTTAAGCGGCCTGTAAGCCTCTCTATAAGGCGCTATCCTTCCTGCCCCCGATTGCCTACCCTAAGAGAATTAATCCTCCCTACCCACTATTCATAAACGCTTATTCGAATAATAACCCTCCCCCCTTCTCGCTTCTCTCGCTTCTCTGTGTAGAGCGTCTTTATATGCTTGTCATCTTTCCAAACACCAGCATCTGTTAATCCATCAAACAAAACTTTATTGAAGTTATCAATGTCATACCTTCTCAAACTAGGCGGGTGCAAAAATAAATCAACATGAACATCACAATCCAAGCCAAAATCAAATTCATTCTTGAAAACCAATCTGTAAATTTCATCTTTGTACTCTTTCCCTTTTGTTTTCAAATAAACATTACCACGAGCATAACCATAAATTGCATTTACTGATGGTGGCCAGGGCAGTTCAATTTCGCATTTTTTCTGAATTTGATTAGAAAACTTCATTTTTGACTCCCATTTAGTATAAAAAGGTAGGAATTTTCCTTTAATAGCATTAATAACCCCCCTCTGATATTTATTTAATATTTATTTTGAGGTCGTAAGTCATTGATTCAGTAAAGGGTTTCTATAATAATATAATAAATATATAAATATATATATAAATATATATAAGCTCGCCCGCCTCCGCCTATAAAAAAATATATTTTTTTATTTATATTGGTATTTATTATAGTTATTATGTTATTTCCGATTTTCCTTTTGATTTCAATAACTTACGCGGTATGTTTTTAAAAAACTACCCGAATTTATTATATTTATTATCGATTTCCCGCCCGAAATAACTTTGTTGGCTTTCCCCTTTTATTAGAAACGGACTTAAAATCCAGAAATTCTGACTCAACCAAGTTTTCAATCACTGAATTTAACAATCTTGGATCAGCTTTACTGGCTGCCTTGCAATTCACAATAAAACCACGCTTGACCCAAACGCCTCTTTTCAAATTTGCACGCTTCATTATTGCCTTGCTAATCAAATCTGTATCAGAATCACCAACACTGTCTGAAAATAAACCAATAGTAAACTGACAAGATGACTCAATAAACTTCATTTGCCGTTTTATATTATCCAAATCAACAATAGGATTTTCAGGACATTCCAAAATTGCCTCACACAAAGCATATTTCTTGGCATTAGGGACACGACGATTCCAAATCTCCAAATTATGCTTTCTGTTATGGTCTTTCACGGATTGCTCATAACAATAATCAATAACATCATCATTAAATTTGACAATTTTAGGGCTGTACACTCTTGCAGCAGGCATTTTGAATGCTTTGGTTTCTAGCAAACTTGAATCAGCCATCTTTTTTAAGTTAACAACAATATCATAAGGCAAATCAAGAGGTTCAATTTTCCTAACAGGATTTTCACGATAATTACTTGCATTAAATAGCATTAATCGAGACATAACACCAGTGGCAACAAAATCAGAATTTAATCCATTTGTAATTAAATCAGGAGTTGTTGCGCCAGAAACAATAAAATTTGGCGCATATAATGTTGTGCCTTCAACCACATCCTTCCCTTTTGCCTTTGCTCTTTCATTACTAATCTTTCCAGCTTTTGTGTACATCCTCAGGAAATATTGGAATACTCCAGCTTTGAATTGATTGCCAGAGGTGGCTTGCTTCATCAAGCCACCCATTTCATCTTTGACAAATATCGCATCATGCTTTTCACCTAATGATCTTAATCGATCATCAAGACCTTCAGCAGAAGCAGCTTCTTCAATGACTCCATGAACCAATTTCTTTACAAGAATTAAATCATCCATAAAAGCATTCTGGATAACATCACTCACAGAAGACACAAGCAAATCCTTTCCACATCCTGAAATACCAACTGCACATTGTTGAATATTCACCCTGTCTTGAAGCTGACCCATGAAATTTCCACCAGCCAAATAAGCAACTACAGAACGAGCTGCCAAACTAGCAATCATGGAATTTGGCGCCCACCAGGTTTTCTTTAATGCAATTGCTAATTGGCCTATTAATTTATCAGGAGGCATTAATATGGAATCAGGCAAGGTATCAAGATCAGCCTCTTCAACACTCTGATTGTCACCATAACCATCAAACACTAAATCATTATCAGTATCATGAGTTCCAATGTTGTCATAGCAATCCCCAATGAATTTTTGAAGTGTGGCTTTTCTTTCATCCTTTTTTTCTTGATCCCATTTTGCCTGATCAATAATGACCTCTAGCATATTGATGCAGGTAGTTTTTGGAGTTCCATTTCTTGCACAAGCATTTCCAAACTTAATAATATTAGTGTGGCCAGCACCGCCAGATAGAATTTCCTTTATGGCATCCTTATAATATGTTGAATCATCAGATTGTGTTTTGGTGGTATCATTAACACTATCAGCTTTCAAATATGAATCTGGGACATCACTAGGAATAAGCCTATCACCATTATATTTGTAAATAGAATAATCTTGATCCGCTTCTCTTAGTGCTGGATAGAACCAGGGTTGGCTCCAGGTATGATTTTCCTTAACATCTTTAATAGGAATGTTTTTTATGTTCAAAAATGCAATAACCCAGTTAACACATTTTGTTAATTCATCTTTGTTTTTTAATTTTGCAGGAATAACAACACGGTATCTATTTTTGTTAGGTGGGTCATTGGAATATGAAGGGTAAATCAGATGTGTTATATTATCATCTTTTAATGCTTTGTGTACTAATTCTGGATCAGGCGCACTTTCTGGATTATCAATTGAGCTATCAGCATCAATAATAACAAATTCAGCACTTAGTAAATTTTCATCCTTTCTAACATTTTCTTTTAATTCACCACCTCTAATAAAATAAGCACCATACTTCTCACCAACAACTGGGTTTTCAAATTCCTTTACAAAATCATCATACTCAATATCTTTGATGTTTAAAACAGGTATCTTATTCAGTCCATATATATTATGATAATGGCCTATTTTCAATTTTGCTCTCCTTGAAATTTAGAAAATAAAACGAACCTTTTATTATACGCGAAACAAAATTGGATAGTAACTTCATCGATTAGGTTTACTTTCATTTTTATTTAAGAGATAATACGTTCTCGGTTGCTGCTCTAACCTCCCGATGGCTTATCACCATCAACATTGCTCTCCAAGCAAAGTCAGAGCAGCAATCGTTCTTTGTCTTATAAAGAAATTTTACTTGAGTGATTGTTTTAAAATCATTCAACTAAGATAACTTAAAATTTGGAGTAACATTATGGCTATTAATATAAAGCGTACTGGAGAAGGAATAGACACAGTCAAATTTCTTGTTCATGGTCGTGCGGGTTTTGGTAAAACTGTTTTAGCATCAACAGCACCAGCCCCATTAATTTTATCTGCTGAAAGTGGTTTATTATCATTGCGTGATAAAAATCTTCCATATATTGAAATTAATTCAATGGATGATTTAAATGAGGCATATGAATTTATCACTGAAAGTGAAGATGCAAATCAATTTCAAACTATCTGCTTAGATTCTGTATCTGAAATAGCAGAAGTTTGTCTTTCTGAAAACAAAAAGATGTACACTGACCCACGCCAAGCTTATGGTCAGCTTTCTGAGCAATTATCAAGTGCATTAAGAGCATTTCGAGACATCAACAACAAACATGTTTATTTTTCCTGTAAGCAAGCCCGAATAACAGATGAAAATTCTGGTATATCAACTTACACACCAATGATGCCAGGAAAAACATTAACACAAGGTGTGCCTTATTATTTTGATGAGGTGTTTGCTCTGCGAATTGGTGAAGATGAAGATGGTGAAGAATACCGTTATCTTCAAACCAATCCTGATATTTCTTATGAAGCAAAAGACAGATCAGGAAAGCTCAAGCATATTGAGCGCCCAGACTTAACTTATATTATTAATAAAATTTTAGGAGAAAAATAATGGCACAATTACCATCAGCATTTAAAGCAAAAGACCATGGAACCATGCAAAGTTTCGCAGCATTACCAGCTGGAGACTACATGGCTAAAATTGTAAAAACTGAAATGAAAATGGCTAAGAAAAAGCCAGGACAGAAAGTCAATGGCCAGTATTTAAGTGTTCAACTTAAAATTATGAATGGCAAATACAAAGACAGAACTGTTTTTCGCAATCTAAACTTAATTAATGATAGCCAGCAAGCAGTTGAAATTGCCAGTCAGGAACTGGCGACTATTTGCGCAGCCTGCGAAAAGGAAAACGTGGAAGACACAGAAGTGTTGCATGATGTTCCAATGGTGATTACTTTAGTTAAGAAACCAGCAACGGCCAACCAGCCAGAAAGTAACAATATTAAGTTTTATCGCAAACCAACACAAAGCGATGTTGAAAAATTTGCTTCTGGTGTATCGGCTGCTAGTGATAACAGCAAGACTGAAGAGGCACCAAAGAAAAAATCTATTTGGGATTAATTTTTAATGCGCGCTTCGGCGCGCTCTTTTAATTTGGAGAGCACTATGAAAAAAGTAATCAAAAATGAGTTAACAGATCATGTAATGAAAATGGTGTCTAAGCATGGTCCAGATCTAGTGGCAGAAACAGCAAGCCTACACAAGAACACAATTCAGCGATGGATAGATGGCAGAACTAAGCAGCCATCCTTGTTAAGCTCACTAAAGGTAATCAATGCCTTTAATTTGCAAATAAAAATAATGAAAGGGAGAAAATTATGATACTCTTTATGGCACGAATGTTATTATCACTAGCACTTCTTGTGTATTCATATACAGAAACTGGAATTGCTACTGTAACAATTCTTTTTCTTATATTGTTCTCACTGGAAATTGTTAAGAGGATACTGAATAAGGTCAGTAATGATTGTTCTGTTATCATTGAGACACTGGACAGGAGAAATTAATGGCACTACTACCAATAAAAGCAATGGAGCAACAGAAAGATCAATTTGCCAGCAAAACACTGCTGGCAATTGACTCTGTTGTTGAAACAGGGCAAGGCCGGAATTATTCTGGCATGTCAGGCATAGGAAATAAATGTATCAGAGCACTTCAATATGCTTCTCGAAATGCTTTTGATAAAGAAATCCCTGCAAGAGTCAATCGGATCTTTGAAGCTGGTCATAAGTTTGAAGACATTATGATTGAAAGCTTAAAGTCAGCAGGTGTTGAAGTGTTTGATGAACAGCTTGAAGTAGTCGGTTTTGCTGGTCACTGGAAAGGACATATTGATGGAAAGTGTATTGGTGTGCTGGAGGCACCAAAGACTGTCCACCTAGCAGAATTCAAAACGATGAAGGATTCTAAATTCAAAACTGTTGTGAAGAAAAAGGTTAAGGATGCTTTCCCAGGATATTATGCGCAGATGCAAATGTATATGCATTATACCAAGTTAACCAGAGCATTATTCATGGCCATTAATAAAGATACGTGTGATTATTACATTGAGCGCATACACTACGACAAGAATTTTTCATTGGAGTTAGTCAGAAAGTCTGAAGAAGTCTTTTTAATGGAATACCTTTCACACAGGATTGGAAATGAGGATTCTTTCGACTGCCGTTTTTGTAATGCGAAGCAGGTGTGCTTTGGTGAGATTGAAATTAACAAAAATTGTCGAACGTGTGAAAATGTTGATATTGAAAATGAAGGCAAATGGGTGTGTGGTAAAGAGTGGCAAGAGATAGACACATTTGAGAAGCAGATGGCTGGGTGCAGACACTGGGTCAAGGCTGAATTTTTCATTTAATAGGAGGGCAAAATGGATGAGGTACCACACCACCCAGTAATGGGAATGAATATTCATGGAGATGACGTCAGAGCATTAGCATCTCAAATAGGCAGGAGCAAGAAAGATGCTCGCAAAATGCTAGTGCGTGATTATTTCAATGAGAAAGTCAAGGATGCAAAAACCATTGATGAGTTGAAGCCGTTGTTGTATGAATTAATTGAGGAGCTATACCGATGATCAGAGTAACAAGAACATCACCACTATCAGGAAAAACACGAGTTAGAAATATTGATGTTACAGAAGAGCAATGGACTGATTGGGAATCTGGAACACTAATCCAAGATGCCATGCCCCATTTATCAGCCAGTGATCGTGAATTTTTGATTACTGGGATTACTGATGATGAATGGAATGAAATGCATAAGGAAACATAGAAATGTTAACAGAAAAAGCACTCGCATTTGCTACTGAAGCACATGGTGATCAAAAACGTAAATACACAGGCGAACCATATATTAATCATCCGATTGCTGTTGCGGAAATAGTTAAGACAGTACCGGAGCATAATGAACACATGATCGCGGCTGCATTGCTCCACGATACTGTGGAAGATACCGATGTTACCCAGTACGATATCGTGCGTGAGTTCGGTGATATTGTGGGAATATTTGTGGCTGGATTAACGGATGTTTCAAGACCTGAAGATGGTAATCGTGCGAGGCGCAAAGCTTTAGACCGCGAACATTCTGCTAGGGGATTACCACCGGTCCAAACAATTAAACTGGCGGATCTGATTGATAACTCACGTTCGATCACAGAATACGATCCTGATTTCGCTGTTGTTTATATGAAGGAAAAGAAACTACTACTGGAAGTCATGACGAAAGGTGATATCGGATTGTATGAACGAGCGTGGAGTATTGTTAATGATTATTACGATAGGTGTTGAATTATGATAACCATACTAAACGAAAGTGGAAAAATCTTCGAGTGTTTACTGATGAATCAATGGAACACGAGATATTGGGAATATCGAATATAGAATTAAAATCTATGGGCTACACCTCATACATAGAGTGTGTATTGACTTTTGGAGCAGTAAAATATTTAAGGGACGATGGATCAGACGGATCTGATTATTGTTAGAAGGAGACATAATGCAACCTCGTTGGTATCAAACAGAATGTGCAAAGGCAATGTTAGCAGATGTCTTTGAACACACTGCTATACATCCTGTCGGCGCATTGCCCACGGGCACTGGAAAATCATTAACCCTGTGTCTACTGGTGGATGGGATTTTATCCAGAGTTCCAGAAGCTAATATTTTAGTTTTATCACATGATAGCAAAATTCTTGAGCAGGATCACGAGGCGCTGACTGATTATTTTCTTGGCTTTGATATATGCCTACACAGTGCTGGCTTAGGCTTTCGTGAAAAGGGAAAAATCACGGTAGCTGGGATCCAGTCTATTTATAAAAAGGCAAGTGAATTTCAAGATGTGAAGTTTATCATTATTGATGAAGCCCATAAAATTCCATTCACTGGGTTTGGGCAATATAGACAATTTCTAAGAAGCATCCACGCTCAGTATATGGGCTTGACAGCCACGCCATATCGCTATGGGAATGAATTGATTTATGGTGAGATTGATTACACCAATATTAAATCGCCAATGTTCAACAGAATTTCATATGATGCTACTTATGGCAAAAAATTCAACCGTTTAATTGATGAAGGCTATTTATCACCGCTTATTATTGAGGAAACAAAGTTAAAATTAGACACCAAAGACATTAAAATAGTCAATGGTGATTTTTCAAAGACTGAAATGGCTCATAATTTTGATAGAGTGGATATTACAAACCAAGCAATAGCAGAATTATTACCATGGAAAGACAAATATAAGAAGTGGATGGTGTTTGCTATTGATACTGTTCATTCTGATCACATTGCAGAAACCTTAAATGCAAATGGTGTTTCTGCTGTCTCCATACATTCCAAAAGTAAAACTTCTGATGAAGATTTTCATAAGTTTAAAACTGGAAAAGTCCAGGTTGCTGTCAGTGTTGAGAAAATGACTACTGGTGTTAATGTTCCTGATATTGATTTAATAGCAATGTTGCGCCCCACTCGCTCACCAGTTATCCATGTTCAAACTGCCGGCAGAGGAACACGGATCTCACCAGACACAGGCAAGACTCACTGTGCATTCTTTGACTTCGCAGGGAACACAGAAAGGCTTGGGCCGATAAATGATATCAGCGTCACTGTGATGGAGAAGAAAAAGAAAAAGCGGAAAGGCGCACCAATATATAAAACCTGTGAAAACTGCGGAAAGAAACAACACCCAGCAAAACGAAAATGCGTTGAATGTGATCACCCTTTTGAATTTAAAGAATCACTGACCAAAAAGGCCAGTAATTCTAAAATAATTAAGTCTGAAATCAAAACTGGAAAACACTGGTTAAAAGTTGATGACGTTTTATATTCCATTCACTCCAGGAAAGGCGTGCCGTCATCATTAAAAGTTGAGTATGAATGTAATGGTGAGAAAATTGATGAGCTGATCAAATTTTCAAGCAAAGGTTTTAATAGATATCTTGCTGAAAACTGGATAAAACACAGAGCACCAAAAGATGCAGGATTACCAAAGGACGTTTCTGGGCTTTATCGTGGATCGAAATACCTAAAAAGGCCGGTTTATATCATGTTTGATTACTCGAATAAAAAGATAATCGATAGTAAATTTGACGGATAATCGGCATATATAAGGAATAAATCGTCTGATTGGTTAAAAAACGACCTATATCCTAGAATAAAAGCTTTACCCGTTTAGGTAAAAAGGGTTATAATAGGACGTTCGCGCAAAAACGAACGGTTAAAAATTAACCTTTTTACTTGGAGAGCAAAAATGGAAAATGAGCAACTCGAATTAAATTTTGAAAAAAATTTACCCCCTGTAAGAACCATCAAAGTTCCAGATAGCCTTGGAAATCCCCAAACTGTCACAAAATCTGAATTCTCAAAAATGTGGAAAGATTACGTGAAAGGTTTTGCCCCACTTGTTTTTGGATCTGAATATTATGAAAAATATGAAGAAACAAAAATTTGGGTCATGGACTGTGCTAATTCAGAATTTGACAGATTATGGGAAATTCAAAATGCTGGAGGATCAAAATAATGACTACTGATTTTGAAAATCGAATTTCTGAAAAATTAATTATTACAACTTTTGATGATGTTGATGCGGTTGTTTTTGAAATTGAAGGAGGTTGCGATTCACGATTTCAAGAAGTTGAAATTGATGAAGATGAAGCAAAGAAAATAATCGCACTTTTACAAAATTCATTCCCGAATTTATCATAGATCGAAACGCCCACTGGGCGTCTGTCGGTTTCTCCGGCACTGATGAGATCAGAAAATTAACTCTTGGAGAGCATAAAATGAAATACTTAGTAAACGCAGAATTGAAAGCAGTACGAAAAGGTGACTTTGTTGAAGCTGATGAAAATGCTGGTGAATTTATTTTTGACTCAGAAAACAATGAACACACCAAGGCAACTTTAGTTGGAATTGCTGAATCCAACCAAATCAAAATCAGCAACAAACTAAGGCTCATGGAATATTGTGAGCTTTTATTTAGTGAACTTAATAAACTTAAACTACCGGAGCAAAATAATATGACTGAATCTGCAATGATCAAAGAAATTGTAACTGAAGGTGTAAATGCTGATAAGGAAGACAATGAAATTTTAGTTGCCCTTGTTAACAATGGTGTTTCTTTTAAGAATGCTGTTAAGGCATTTAACACAGCGATGAATGAATTAGGCTTTCGCATTTCACCTAAAGAACGCTTAGAAAAAGCAACTGCTATTTTGGATGAAGTCGGTTTTGCTCCTGAGACTTTTCAAGATGTTCAGGATGCTATTACTGGTCTTTGTGCTAAAATTTCTAGCACTAATGAAAAGCAAGCTCTTTTGGTAATTCGCAAATATGCTAAAGTGAATAGCATTGAGATGCCAAAAGCTGTTAAGGATCCAAATAAAGCTGGTGGCGCACGCGGTAAAGTGTTGAACTGGATGGCTGCGAATCCTAGTGCGACTATTGAAGAATTTACTGAATTTTGTGAGTCGATTAATAAGCCTAAAATGGTGAAAGGCTACTGGCCTATTTTTGGAGTTGCTAAGGCAATGGCTGATAACATGGCTGAAAGCGCAAAGGCCGCTTAATATAATTATGTAAATTTTTAAATTTTCAAAAACCACAAAGGGACTCAATCGAGTCCCTTTTCTTTTCATTTTGTTTCCCGTATAATATAAAACGGTAAGATGTAGGAAGGCCGCTATAAGCCGCTGTAAGGCATTCTATTCCCTCCCTACCTTCTACTATTCCCTATAAGATAAAGACCGGCTGAGGCGCTTTGATGTCGCTTGATAGCTAGTCTTTTTATATTTATATAAAGGTATAAGATTATGAAAAACCAAGGCACACTAAAAGATCGATATGAAATTTACAAAGCACAAATGATTCAGCTCGGATTGTATTACAAAAGTTTTGATGATTGGTTGAATTCATAAAAGGAATTTTCAATGATATTTTTTGATACAGAAACAACAGGATTACTAAAGCCTAATTTAGTTTCATTAATGCAGCAACCAAGAATTATTGAAATTTATGCAGTTCGTTTTGATTCTGACTGGAATGTTGTTGGTGAAGTTGATACTTTAATTAATCCAGAACAAGAATTGGAACCAGTCATAACACGGATCACTGGAATTGAAGATAAGGATTTAATTGGAAAGCCAACCTTCATTGAAGTCTATCCACAGTTGTGTGAATTGTTTCTTGGAGAAACAGAAGCAGCGGCACACAATGCTGAGTTTGACTTTGGAATGCTGCGAGTTGAATTACAGCGATCAGATTTACACTATAAGTTCCCATGGCCAATAAAGCATACTTGTACAGTGGAGGAGAGTACTCATTTAACTGCTGACTCAAAGTTAATGAGCCAGTTTGATAAGCCGGTGAATAGTCGCCGCTTAAAACTCTCACAGCTACACCAACTTGCTACGGGCAAGCCGCATGAGAATGCACATAGGGCTAAAGATGATGTGATGGCATTGGTTAGGTGTTACAGATGGTTGAAAGGCATAAAGTAATGGGATACTTTGACTTTGATAAGGATGATCCTGAAACTCAAAAAATGCTCGAAGCATTTGGTGGCAAAAAGAAAAAAGAAATTGATCGAAGACCACCTGTTCAAAAATATGTTGAAGATCATGGTGAGAAAATTTTAACTGAGGATGATAAGACACGGCGATTTTTAGCTCACTACGCAAAGATTTGTAAAACATATAATCGATCTTTAACAACACTTGCTAGTTTTGTAGTCACTGAATTTTCAGAAAAGGATGTTGATAAAGTGTTGTCATCTTCTTTTCAAGAAGATGAGGAAAAGAAACGAAATTATTTTTAAGGAGAGTAATATGGCATTAGAAAATAGATATGGAAAATTTACACTTCCAGCGAAAGGAAAAACTTTTGATGAGTGGTATGATGATTCTTTGTGTGTTCTTGAGCATGTTGTGGTTGTAAGGGCTGAGCACTTTATCATAGAAAATGAAATTGAGTTTTGTGGATATAGTAGATATTTTGATTCACTTCCAGTTGGTTCAATGGCACCAACTTACAAGGCAATTATAAAAATAACAGGAGCTAAAGATCACAGCCATCTTGAATTTGTAAAATTTGAAAGGGTTGATAAATGATCCATCTAGCACTAAGAACAGAATATAGCTTTGGAAAAGTTTTCGGGAAAATCGAAGACATTGTTGAACTAGGCAAGAAAACTGGTGTAGTTGGTATTGCTGATATCAATAACACGTATGGATTCGCAAAATTTGATAAATTGTGTAGGGCTGCTAATGTTAAGCCCATCTTTGGTGTTAGGCTTACTGTTATAGATGACTTAGCAGAGAAGCGCAGACCAGCTGGCCCTGAATGCATTTTCATTGCTAAGAATAATGATGGACTAAAAGAGATTTACAATCTAGTCACACACGCTTATGAAAATTTCTATTATGCACCGCGTGTCTCTGGGCGCCATGCTAAAAATCTTAGTGAGAATGTGTTTGTTATTGCTCCGTTTATGACTGCTATGATTACTGGTAGAGTAGATTACATCATTAAAAATAAATACACACCCATTAAGAATCCTGAGACGCTGATTGTTGCCATCAGTGATAATTATTTTATGAATGCTGAGGATAGACCTATTTATGAAATAATTTGCGACGGCGGGGATTCAAAAACTGGATTTCAACACATCCTTTCTAATGAGGAATATCTTTTGGAAAATCCAGGTTGTGAGCTAGCAATAAATAACACATCACACATATCTAATTTGTGCAACGTCACTTTAACAAAAGCCCCAATGGTTAAGTTTGAAGGAAAAATTACACTAGAAACATTATGTAAGCGTGGGGCTATGCGACTGGGAATAGATATTAAAAATGATGGTGAGTACAAAGAGCGATATGAATATGAAATGAGCCTAATTAAAGAAAAGGAATACACAGATTATTTTCTTATCGTAGCAGATATGATATCCAAGGCAAAACAAAAAATGTTAGTGGGCCCAGGCCGTGGATCATCCGGTGGATCATTAGTGTGTTATCTTTGTGGAATTACAACTTTTGACCCCATTAAGTTTGGATTGTTATTTGAAAGGTTCATTGATATAAATCGCCATGACCTTCCTGATATTGATATTGACTTTCCTGATGACAAACGGCAAATGGTTTTAAAAGATTTAGTTAAAACTTATGGTGAAGAAAAAGTTGCACACATCGGAACTATAAGCAAGCTAAAGCCAAAGTCAGCCATTGGAATTTTTGCTAAGCAATTAAACCTGCCTTATGGTGAAGTGGAAGAATTAAAAAATTCAATTATTGAAAGGTCTGGTGGTGATGCCAGGGCGGCTATGTGTATTGAAGATACTTTAAATTCCACTGAGGTTGGGCGGAATTTCATGGAGCAATATCCTGAAATAAAATTAGTTTCCAAAATAGAATCACACGCCAGTCATGTTGGAGTTCACGCAGCAGGTATGTTGGTTTCTAATGAAGACTTGAGAAAATACTGCAGTGTTAATAAAAGAGACACAGCTGCAATGATTGATAAGAAAGATGCTGATGACATTAACTTATTAAAAATAGATTGCTTAGGGCTAAGAACGCTAACAGTACTAGCAGAAACTGCAAAGCTTTCAGGATTTGATTTTGAAGATTACTATAGCTTGCCACTTGATGATGATAATGTATTTCAAATCTTTAGGGATATGAGGCTATCTGGTATATTCCAGTTTGAAGGATATGCACTTCAATCTGTTTGTAGGCAAATGGTCATGGATTGTTTTGATGACGTGGTTGCTGTAACTTCTTTATCTAGGCCTGGGCCGCTTCATTCTGGAGGGACAACAGCCTATATATCAAGAAGAACAGGAGCAGAAAAAATCGAGTACATAAGCGATGATCCAATATTTAAAAAAATAACAGAAGAAACTTATGGAGTGGTTGTATTTCAAGAACAGTTAATGAAAATAGCAAGGGAATATGCTGGAATGGAGTGGACTAGTGTATCAGCTCTAAGAAAAGCAGCATCCAAAAGTCTTGGTGATGATTTCTTTAATAAATATAAAAATGAATTTTTGGAGGGCACTGATAAGAGAGGGATTGATAGAATGGAAGCAGTAAATGTGTGGGAGCACATTGTAACATTTGGATCCTGGGGCTTCAACAAAAGCCACGCAATAGCTTATTCACTAATTTCCTATTGGACTGCTTGGGCAAAATATTATTACCCAACTGAATTCTGTGTTGCCAATCTGAATAATGCCAAGGGGGATTCCTCAGCCGTTAAAATGTTACGTGATATGGTTAAGAATGAGGACATGAAATATATTGCTGTTGATCCTGATTTATCCGGTGTTAAGTGGACTCCAAATAATGGTGTTATCTTGGGTGGCCTGACTAACATAGAGGGTATAGGGATTAAGAAAGCCCAATCAATTATCAAGAAAAGAAATGAAGGCAAGGGATTCACACCTTCATTAGTAAGTAAGCTCGTTGAGTCTAAAACTATTTTTGATGTGTTATTTCCCTGTGAGGAATACTTTGGAGATTTTTATAGGCATCATAAAAAGCTAGGGTTTGAACAGAAGTTGGATTACATTGAGAATATACAAGATAAGGGAAATTATATTTTCATAGGCCGGCTGGTTAAAAAGAATTTACGCGATGTAAATGAGTATCAATCAGTAGTTAAAAGAGGCGGAGAGATTATTCATGATAACACACTCCATTTGAATATAACTATTGAGGATGATACAGATTCTATTATCTGTTTGGTTGATAGATTTTCCTATGATAGACTTGGAAAAGATATAGCAGAAAATGGAATTGTTGATGAGGATTACTATTTGATTGCTGGCATGGTTAAAAGTAGCTGGCGAATAATTAGTATAACAGAAGTTTTTAAACTTGATATTAATCAAAAATACTTGGAGAGCTAAGTGAACATTATAGATTTATTTTCAGTCTGTAATTCTCTTTCTACTATAACAAGATACTCACAGACACATCTTTTAAAGGATGAAAGTGTTTTAGAACACATAGGTTTTGTGGCTTTATTTTGTTTATTGATGAAGGATGAATTACAATTTGAAGGAGACTTAGGTCAGTTATTAGGAAAGGCTTTGGTTCATGATTTGGATGAAGTCATTACTGGTGATGTTGCTAGGCCAACAAAGTACTTTAATCAAGATAGCATTAATATGTTTAGGCAGATTGAAGTAGTTGGCATTGAACAGCTAGTTGATAAGTTTGATATTGATAAAGAAATATTTGATTTATGGGATGAGTCTAAAAAGGGTGAAAGTGGTAGGATAGTTAAAATAGCAGATTTAATTTCCGTGGCCTATAAGATATGGATGGAGGTTATTGTTTTAAATAATCACTCAATGATACCTCATGCCATAAAATTAAAAACTTATTTGTCAGAGTATGAGCATCAAGTAGTTGATCAAGTTCGTGAAATTTTAGATTTTGCTATATCAAAAAATCATGAATTCATAAACAAAGTGGAGACTCTAAATGGAAATTAAAATACTAAAAATTGATTCACCTGATATTGTGAAAAAAGCATGGGAAATATCACGGCCTAAAGATGTTGATTCAAAGATTGAAGACATTATAAAAATTGATGCTCCTATATTAGATATACCATCAGCAACACTCCATGTTAAAAGCACAATATTAGAGCGTGAAATTTTTGCTACTATGCGTGATCATATCATTTGGGCACAAACTTCTCGTGTGAATGACCCGTTCCACTGGCCAGTTCCTGAAGAAATATACCATGGGCCATCTCTTAACATGCTATATAAGAAAATGAAATCTGAATATGATAAAGGCATGTCCCAAGATGAATATCGATTGAATTTGCCTCTGTGTCTGTCTACTGAATATACTTTGAAAATATCCATTCGATCTTTGATTAAAGTCTGGAAATATTTTAAAAATAGTGAAGTTCAATACATACGAGACAATTCAAATTATTTAAAATTAGTATTATCTGAATTTTTTGATAGTGAGTTTGAATCAATAAAGCCTATTGATATATTAAAATCGCCTGATGATATTGAATCAGGGGTGATAGGTGACTTTATTGTTTTAAATTTTAAGGCATCCTTGGCCTTACGAGCACAACTAATCAGACACAAGCTTATTTTTGTTAGAGATGGGCTAGCTGATTTAATGAATGATGAAATTTGGAACAACCCAATTTCCACTGAGATCCCTATTCAAATATGTGCAGATAAAAGCTTTATAAAATCTTTAGCAGAAAAACGAAGTTGTTGGATGGCTCAATATGGAATTTGGAAGCCTATAATGGAAGAAATAAATAAACACTTAGATTTATCAGAAACTATATTGCCTTGTGACAATAAGTGCCCTTATGATAAGGATGCTGAGTTAAGATACACCAGTGCTGATCCAGGATCTCCTTGCCCTAAACATGCCATTATTACTGATAAAAAAGTTTGTGGGGAATTACATGGGGATATGATAAATCAATTTACCAATGAATCACGCCCAGAATTTTGGGTTAAATTAATTAATCAAGTTGAGGTGTTAAAATGAAACAGAAATTCTATATAGCTGCTCCATTCTTTAATGAGAAACAAGTTAAAATTGTTGAAGGCATTGAGGAAATATTATCAGCCAATGGTTTTGATTATTTCTCACCTCGAAAAGAAGGTGTGTTGATTGATGTTCCACCAGAAGAAAGAGCGCAGCATACACAGCGAATTTATGATTCTAATATAAACAACATTGAAGATTGTGATTGTATGATTGCTGTGGTTGATGGGCGTGATATCGGAACTATTTTTGAAATAGGGTATTTTACTGCTTTGAAAAAGAACTGGGGCTATGATGGTGATGGTAATGAAATAACAAGACGACTCATTACTTTTACTGATGAAAATTTTGGCCTTAATGTAATGATTCAAAAATCTGTTGATGCACACATGTTCGGTCATAGTAGCTTGATTGAGTTTCTTGCTTTGTGTAAGTATAATTTGAAAATGACTGATGATGAATTATCACTCTATCGAAATTTCAATGAGAAGGTGTATTAGCATGGCTAAAATTTCAGTATTACTGTCATCAAGCAATAATTTTAGCAATACAGGGATGTTTTCTGTTGATTATGCTGCATATGAATTCTTTTCAACCAACTACCCAGGCTGTGATTTGTCATTTTATGTTTTAAATTTGCCCAGTAAAGATTTATATCCATATGATGACATCATGCCTTATGAAATCTATAAGGAAATTAATTGGTATAATGTAAACGACATACATACATCTGATTTAATTGTGTTCTGGTCTGATTTCTTCCACACAAGACACTATCTTGAGCAGTACATGGAAGATTATGTTTTGAAGCATTCTGCTAACAGAAATGACATTGAAGATTTATTCTTCAAGGCTTTTTTTCTTGAAGGCGCAGATGAAAGTGTGTTAAAAAAATCAATATCATTTGGTAATTCACTTATGTTCTTGAGTGATGATAATATCAATCCTGATAGATACTCAAAAAACTTCAATAGGCTGTATTCTAATATTGCCTTATCAATGCCAAGGGACTATGTATCACTATTTAATTTAATAAGTTCTGTTCCAGGTTGTAATGTGAAACAAGGCTGTGATCCTGCCTTCACCCTAGCCCACAGATCTTTTGATAAAAATAAATCAATAGGCATATTTATAGGCAGAAGAAATGAAATTAAGATTAGGGATGTGTTTAAAATCTATGTTTTGTCAAAGATTCTTGGATATGATATTAAATGGATAAATTGGATGGTCAATAGAGAGTCTTTTATCAAAAGAGGGATTTCAAATCCATCACAAATGAAAAATCTTTTGACTCATTTAATTATGTCAAAATTATTCAAGAGTGGGAAGGGTGTCCATGAGAGTCAGTTTACAGAGCTTGGAAAATACAGCCTTGTAATAACTGACACATATCACCTATCTATAAATGCAATAAACAGTGGTGCTAATGTTTTTTGTATTGGTGATGATAACATAATATACAATAAGAATGCTCTTGATCTTCATGATAAAAAGAAAGAGGTTTTATTTAATATGATGGATCTTGCAAGTTGCTATGGAAATTTCTCAATACTTAAAGCAATAAAAGCATCTTATTGTAATTTTCCTGCTCAATATTTCTATTCAGCTATAGGTATTGAAAATGAATTAAAAAAGATCTGTAATAAAATACTAGGAGCCAAGGCATGACTGATGTAGATCACGGAAAGCACTATAGATATGAGTACAGAGGAATTAAGCTTGATCCTGCTAGAATTTGTGTTATATATGATGTTCACCATCCAATGCAAATAAACATTCTGAAGAAATCACTAAGAGCAGGATCAAGCATTAAAGACCTAAGGCAAGACATTAATGACATGATTTGCTCTTGCAATAGATGGCTTGAGATGATTGAGGAAGATGAAAAGATGACTGAGGAAAAGAAATGATATTCCAAGACTTAAAGGGGCTAGATCCAGCAGGATACATAGCCACACAACTTCCAAATGGGAAGTGGGCCTTGTATCATGATAATGATCCTGAAGGATATGTTTGCAAACGCAAGCACAAAAGAGAATTTGGATCATTTGATGCAATCATAACAACATTACAAAGGGCTGAAGTGTTGGATTTTGTTATAGAAGTTTGCTGTGATGGAGATGGATATGATGGATCATAAAGAAACACTTTATGCAAAAGATGCCAAGGGCCAATTGCGCTCTTGGACAATTGAAGTGATTGATTTTGAATTGATTAGAATTACCTATGGGCTTATTTTTGGGAAAAAGCAAGTTGAAGAAGAATTCATAGGTGTTGGATTAGCAGGAAGAACTGTTGAAGAGCAGGTTTTGTCTCGCTTTAATTCAAGAATTAACAATAAATTGAAATCAGGATATGTTAAGGATGTAAATATTGCTGAAACCAATGAGCGTGTTAATCTGCTTGGATTTAAAAAGCCTATGTTGGCTGCCAAATATGATCCATTGACAACAAGCCATCGAGATATGTACTTTGGACAATACAAACTGGATGGACATAGATGCCTTGTTAAAAATGAAAATGGTGTTTTGCATGCCTATAGCAGAAATGGAAAACCAATAAACACACTTCCAGAGATATTGTCTGAGCTTGATATTCCAGAGGGAATGACTGTTGATGGTGAGTTATATGTTCATGGGGTTCCACTTCAAACAATTACATCATGGGTCAAAAGACGACAGGAAAACACAGCCAAAATTCGATATCATATGTATGACATTATTGCTGATGAGCCTTATGAAGCCCGTTATAACCGGCTTTTAAACGTCCCTCAGGGCTTATTAGCGACCGTTTTACCGACTAATCGAATAGATACACGAGCAGACGCCCACAACGAGCTTGTACGGGCTGTTAAGCTAGGATATGAGGGGTTAATCCTCCGTGATAATAAGACTGGCTATGAGGCTGCAAAGCGGTCTAAAAGCCTACTCAAATATAAGTCGTTTTTAGATGAGGAATTTGAAATCACAAATATCATTCCATCCAAACAGGGATGGGCAAGAATGGTGTGTAAAACTGATTGTGATAAACGTTTTGTTGTGACTGCTCCAGGCAGCATGGATGAAAAATATTATTTCATGATTAACCCTGATGCCCATATTGGTAAAATGCTAACTGTGAAATTTCAGAAATATACAATTGATGGAATTCCATTCCATCCTGTTGCACTTCAATTAAGGGAGGACATATGAACAAGCCATTTAAGCCTACAAATTTAGAGCGTGTACTGGCAGTGATCATCATAATGCTGTTGATAATTATTCCAGGAACTGTTGAGTTACTTTTGAAATAAAGGAGAATTGAAGATGGAAATTGAAATTAACTTGGTGTTGTTATTGATTACATTTATTTTCTGTGTTTTATTATTTATTAGAAACAGTCAATTGCATTGTGAAAATATTGATTTAAAAGGTGAATTACATGCTTTAGAGATTGAAAATGATCATCTAAAGTATAATCTTGAATCAAACCGCCAATGGCTAGAAAAGTGTAAAGCAGACCTTGAAGACACAAAGGAAAATCTAATATTGTGCCAGCACCCAGGTCAGATAGAATGAACTACTTAATACTATCGACATTTTTACTCTGTGCTGACTGGCGACAAAGTTACAACATGGCAGACCAACGTAATTTTAGAGAATCAAATGTGATTTTGGGCGAACGTCCATCCACAAAGAAGGTTAATTTGTATTTTACAGGTATGGTTGCAGCAAATGTTGCTGTGGGTTATGCACTACCAAAGAAACACCGAAATGTATTTTGGGCTTCAGTAGCAGCGATTGAAGCAAGTTATGTGGCAAACAACATCGCTTTAGGCGTGAAATTTAATTTTTAAATATGTTTATTTCACTACTTCTATTGCTAATTTTATTTAATGCACCAATTGATAGCGAGTGGGAAATGTTGTCTAAGGTAAATGGATATTATAACCAAGTGCCTTATAAGGAAGATATTGATAATTATGGCGTATGGGATCATTGGGCTACACCTCAAGAGTTTATGGTTAACGGTGGAGACTGTGAAGATTATGCCATTGCCAAGATGTTTCGACTGCTTGAGTTAGGCGTAAGCGCAAATCGATTAAAGCTGCAATTAGCATGGAACGATGAACGCAAACACATGGTTTTATTGTACCAAGAAAAATCAGGACAATGGTTAACACTGGATAACAATGTCAATTCAATTGAGCCGATTCAGTTCAGGGATGACTTAATATTAATAAAGGATGATATATGAATATAGCACAACGTTTACAACGATCACATGATGATAGATTTAATAAATTATTTGCTAGAGCAAAACGAAAATCAGTAGATATTGATTCGACGAATAAGAATGTTTTGTGTCATTTTGCCGATGGGTCGATGAGTATATTTGATCTAAAAAATAAATCAATTGGTGTATCAATTAGTGATGCTTAACGTATTAATAGTTAATTAGGATATAGATATGGAAAATCAAATAGAAAAATTAACATGTGAATATGAAGATAAAATTGGTACTTGTGATGATCAAATTCGGAATTGCGTGATTAGGAAAAGCACAGCTAGACGAAACGGAAATAAACGTGATGTCGATGATTTAAGTAGAGAGGTTGCAATTATTAGCGCTCAACGACAGGCATTTGTTCAAGCTAAAGTTGACATTGATAGCTTGTTGGATCACTTGGAAGCCTAACAACCTTCGGGTTATGAGCACTAAGCGCGACATATACAGCCATATGAATCAGCGACTTACAAACCACAATTGTACACAAATCACCGGACTGAGCATAACAATTCATAGCTCGTTCCGGCAAATCTTCGGCAAGGGGTAAATGATGAAAAAAACAATGATAATGAAATCAGGCGGGATATCGACTCATTATATTTGCCCTTCTTGCATTCCTGATTATTCAGGCGGAACTAAAAAATGCAGCGAGGTAATTCCCAATTTTTATAGCGAAGAACACGCTAAAGATAATGGATGGATGCCAACAAGGGATATTAAATTTTGCCCACCTAGTGAGCCTTTTGTGTGGGTATGCCCTGAATGCTGGAATAGCTAACACTTAACAACCAACACCGGCAAAGGAAATTTATGACTTTAGATTGGTTTAGATGGTTTGAATTAAAAGTACTGGCTCTTTGTTTTGGCCTTGCAAAGAGCTATAGAAGAGAGCGCGCACCGCCACGAGTGCGAACAAGGAACATATCATCGAAAAGTAATGATATTTCCGGCCAGCTAAGACCGCACGATTTTAGATCATGTATGGGTTAAGGCCAATAATGAAAATAGAGGATAGCAATACAGTTAAGTAGGTAGTTAATTATAAATCTAGCTATCTGCTTAACTTTTAGCAACACAGGCAAATCTTCGGCAAGGGTAAATAGAATGGATATATTTTTATGGATATTTATTGCGGCTATGTTACTAATTGTAGTGATTATGATTGATCGACTATAGCTATACTATTGAGAGGTAATTATGAAGCTAAATGACTACGTTATAAAAGGTGATAAATGGTACTTAAGGTTACCAAAAGGCACAACCCTTGTTCATGCTCAAATTTTAGATAAGACACCACAAACAGTATCTATAAAACGAATTGACGAGCGATTTAGCCTTGAATCTCGCTACCTTATATCTGACATAGACTTCATTGAAAAAACAAATAATTAACAAGGCTTATTGAGGAGTTGATGTGATGGATAATTTAAATAAAGTATTTGCTAACCAGCTACTTTTCACTGATCCCGAAACAGGTGAAGAATTGAGGTCAAAATATGAACCACAAAATGAGGATGGTTTACTAACTTTATATGTTACAAACAAAGACGGAACGCGAAATTGGAGACATATCATAAAAACTGAAGAAATTTAAATAACCCTTTAGGCTTTGTATTTTATATTAGAGAGGTGAGGCATGGATAAAATATGTGAATGTTGCGGCAATAAAACACTAATTGCAGATAGAGTGTCAATTAGTGGGATGTTCGATAATCATTGTTTTCATAAATTTAATGCAAGATCAGTCGATGGATTAATTTTTCTATGGCTTGCTTTTAATTCTACACCAAATTATATGAGACATAGTGAACATGATAAACCTTATGATGCAGGTCCAGTTGATTTGTGCCCAGCAATTGTAATATCAGATGACAAAGAAATGCGGCGAGTAGGGGAGATGGTACATATAGACTATAAAACAAAGTTACCAGATTTTAATAAGCTTGAGGAATATCGACAAGAATTACTTAATGATCCAGATATCTCAAGCTTATTAGCGGCTAATCAACATTAGGTAGGGATTTATTACCAATAACCTGCCAATTGATACTGAATTGGCACTTTAAAGGAGAATGATTGTGACATATAGAAAAGTTATTTATTACACATTGTTTATTCCAATATCTGCGCTAGTCATATTTTTTGGATTAATATTTATGCTATGTGGTGTAGTGGAACATTATTCAATAAGGTTTGAAGAATGGGCGCTTGAGGATTAATCTTTAGATTTATCAATCTTATCAGCAATAAAATTCTTAGCTTCTTTGGAGTAGTGCATTAAAAACGCTACAATAGTAGAACCAATTAATACGTTAATGTTGATATCTTCTAAGCTACCTTGAGCCATGACACCACCTAATTGAGTACAAGCACCCAATATACCAGCATGGATACAAAACCGGAATTTATCAAGCTTGCTTAACATCTTCAGCTTATCATTCATCGTAAAGGCCTCCATTCTATATGAAAGTGAGTATCTTCAAGCAACACAATAAAATCCGGCCCCAGCGCCGTTTTAAGCGCCCTTTCAACATCTTCTAGGATATCCTCTGCAAAGTAATAAATGCGCGTGTCGATAGCCTCGCCGCGATAATGAGCGCTTCTTAGGGAGTGGCTTCCCTCTGTGCCTGAAGTTATGACTAATTCTTTGTTAAAGTTTTGATAAACCGAGCCAACGATATTTGAGGCCATTACCATTTCGGGTTTTAACCCGCCAATTCTTACCCCTGGCTTGAGTCTCATTCTTTATTCCTTAACTGGCGTCGAAGGTCTTCTATTTCCCTGGTTCTTTCGTCTGTTAATATCCCGTCAAGTTTGTCGATCTTTGAATCTAGCCCATCGAATCGATTATCAATTTTCTTATCAATCCTGTTATACATGTCTAGCCGGGCTATTTCTAAACGCTTAAACTCTGCCCTAACTGTCGTTTCATCCATATAATTATCGTGGATGTAGTCTCGATGAAGCGTAAACTCATCCTTAACGTCTATATTCATTTTAGATACATCTTTTTCAACCTGTTCAATCTTAAGATTTTGCGCGGTCATAGTCGCATTGACACCCTTTTGAAATGTGGCGTTTTCTTGCTTTTGTTGCTCAAAAGCTTTCGATAAACCCATGTATTTAAAAATTGCTATCCATGCGCCCCCTATTGCTGTAAGGGCGATTGATAACTGTTCAATTATTCCCGCTTTCCATGCCATTATTTTTGCTCATTTGTTCCCCACGGAAAGAATTATTATTGTCCTGTACGTTCTCACAGTTGTTATTTTATTGTGGTGTGCTTTAATTAAAGGATGATTGAATCTCTAAAAACCATAACCCTTGCTATTATCGCCCTTTCTATATTATTTTTGTCCGTTCATTTCTGGGGTAATTGGGGTTTATTATTTTTATTTTTGTGGATTATGGGTGTAATTGTTCACGTTAGAATAAAAACAGGCGAATGGATTTAATCAAGTAAACCTTTATGTTCTGGTGTATTGAAATTCACTAATCCAGGCCCACCAGTACCCCTTAATGGAGCGTTAAACTCCCGTCTTGGTAGTGGCGCGTAATTAATGGATTTATTGACCGCTTTTCTAGCTAATCGATTTCCAATAGCATCAACGCCCGTTGTAGCAGCTTTAGCCGCTGCCATTGTCGCAGGATCACCCGATAATAAGCCCAAGCGCATACCTAGTTGATTAATCCACTGTCTGAATAATTGAGCACCTTTATATGACGTTTTTGACGGGTTTACTATCTCTGGACTTGCTTTTTTAACAGCTAAAGAAAATCGCTTAATTAAAGCTAACTCTTTTTGATCAAATAGTTGTTTCATTACGGCTTCACCAGACCCATTAACCGCATCATCGAGTTTCTTTTGGAAGATTTT